>JAEEGL014632707.1_pt1 | contig 16274 bp, 10 predicted proteins | sample 9134231 | NCBI WGS metagenome assembly JAEEGL01 (sample SAMN16246548, study PRJNA631951) | gut metagenome | biome: gut microbiome; feature: rumen; material: fiber-attached | host: Bos | place: Iran: Karaj | collected 2018-10
TGTTGTGTCCCATGAGCTGCCATAGCCGATACCCGGCTCGCTCGGTATCAGATGGCTGTGGCTTGAATAACCGATGCCCAAGCCGACGCGGGTCTGCTCCGACGTGCGAAGACCGGCGATGAACTCTACCGACACCGTGTTTGGCTTCATCTTGCTAACGCCCTTGTCGTAGGAAACACGCAACTGAGGCTCGAAACCGCCTGGCCGCTGGGCAATCAGGGACTGAAAACTGAATGTGCAGATTGCAAAAAGAAGAAATATATGTTTATTCATGTCTATGATTTTTACCGATTTAATATGGTTATTTATTAAACTAAAAATTTATGTTTTTAATATTTTTCAAAAACGAAGATACTTATTACTTCTATGAATAGTAGTGGTTGTCTTTGAATTAAGATAACGTGATTTTTCATTATAACTCATCAACATCCAGTTCTCCCAGAACAATCGGAGTAGTTCCGGGAGGAAGCTCAGTTGTCATATCATATAAAACAGTGATATCTGCATTGCAGCCTAAGTTTCTCTTTTCTAAAGAAATGTTATCCTCTTTTATTGAGCAAAACACAATTTTATTTTCTTGAGGACAGAATCTGGATCTGACGGGACCAGGCAATTGGTTTACAAAACACTTACTTTTCGCGGCAAGCCTCCATAACTGCTTCTCTTGTTTGAATACATATATTCTATAATTTATAATCCCGGAGCCTCCTGTGACAGTAAATATTATCAGTTGTTTCCCTCCAACATATAGTTTCTTAACTACTAAAGGTGCGGATTGGTTCAAATAGATACCCCAGTCTATAATATCACATATATCGGGAAACATGATTTTATCTATCTTAGACTTTAATACCCATGAGAATCTATCACCTTTTTCTATATTAAGCCACTCAAAATCATCGGATGCTGAATCCTGACCATTTATCGATACACAAATTAATAATTGGCAAATAGCCATAATCATTTTTTTCTTACCCATAGTAATATACCTCCTTCATTATAATTTATACTTTGGCTTGGAACAGAACTATTAACATAATAATGACACGCTTTTGCTGGGTTTGTAATTAAATGTCCGGAACCATCTGTGTTTATTACTTCTGTAGACCCACGCTTGTGTGACCATCGTCCTTTATTATCCTGACGATACCAATGATAATCACTTCGGGTTTTATTTCTGCCCAACACCAAATAGACAGGATAATAACCTTTTTTTCCAAACCCTAGCTTATTAATAAACGATAGTTTTTTTATTCTTCCATCTCTCAAAGCAGCATTCTTCACATCATTTATACTATTAATAAATGTTGGATAAGAAATACCACCAGGATCCAAACTATGATGAGTGAAAAGCCAGTCCTTGTCATCAAGGGCATAGCTGTAACAATTATTAAATTCTTGTATAAGCCCATCATCATTCCAAACCTCAGGTATATATTCAGGGTTTTCATCCCATGCATGTGAGTCATAGTACCCTCCTATTCCATAAGTCCAGCCTCCTGAGCCATAGCCTATATTCAAGCCAAAACCTAGCTGTTCATTGCCAAAACCCACACCTACACCGACATTCCAGCCGTTCGACCATTTTCGGTTTGCAAAATTGTATGTCTGGGAAATGTCACCGCCGGCATTAAAGGATCCGAGCGAGCCATATACGTTTTCAGATGTCGTTGTCGTCCAGCTGCGATGACCCACATTATAGTCAAAACTCTGGCTTAGTGTTATGCCCGATCCAAATCCCGTACCACCTACACGGTATCCAACTTCAACATATCCTCCGAATGACGAGCCGTCTGCATAGCCAACGTTTAATCCGAAGCCTAATGGAATGCCAAATGGTGTGAAATTAAAGCCGAAAGAAAAACCGCTTTTGCCCAGCTTCCAAGTGAATATCTCCCCGCTCGGGTCCGTGTATTTCAACGGATTGTTGTTGCAGTAGGTATATCGGTTGAATCCCTGTGGCGAGAGAGGCATCTGAACGTAGTCATCGGGACTGAGGAAACGGCCCAGAACGGGGTCGTACATGCGGCCGTTCATGTTGATCAGCCCGAACTCCGGCAGCATCTCATGGCCCGTGTAGCCATGCGTGAACCAGCCGTAGTTCCAGCTGCCGGGCTTGCCCCATGCGTCATAGCCTTTTGTGAAAGGCTTGTTGCCTTTTCCGTCAACCAGGTTCAGCACGCTGCCCAGTCGGTCATCTGTTATCTGGTAGAAACGGCTTGATGTCTGAGGGGAGTTCTTTCCTCGAACATACACGATGCCGCCGTCAAAATACTGCACTACGAGTGTGGTGTCGCCCATCGTCACCAGTTCCTCATCCTCGCAGTAGCGGATGCTCCTTACGATGTTGTCCAGGGAGTCCGTCACAGTGGAGCGCCACCGCCGGCGGTCCGACCCATAGTCGATGTCGAGCGCATAGCCGCCGCTCTCAATATGGCTCACTTTCCCGAAGGCGTTGTAGGTGACGCTCTGTGGTGTCTGAGAGATGATTCCACCGGTGTTCTCAACTGCTGTCACCGCATGGGGCTTCTGTGAGCCGTAGGTGTAGCCGCCCACTCCTGTCTTGCTCAGTATGTTGCCGTCGCTGCCGTAGGTCTGCTGCTGGATGGTGGTTACTGTGCCATTAAAACTTTTCTTCCCTGTGCTTACAAGTCTGTCCAGACCGTCATAAGAATACACCCTGCTTTCTGGCATCAAGTAGTATTTCTCCTCCTCAAGGTTTCCTGTCAACGCATTGTATGTGTATGTGATGGAGTCGCGCTCACTCAGATTCTGACCAACAAACAGACTTCTGCGACCCAGCTTTGTCAGTCTCCCGGCATTGTCGTAACGCCGGACATTCAGGATGCTGTCGTTGAGCGTCTTGTATATCTCCTTTCTTCCTGTGTAGTCCACCTGACGCCAGATGGTCTTGCCGTTCACCGTCATCGATGTCCTGTGGCCGTACTCGTCATACACGTTGTTGACGTTCGTGCCGAAGGTGTAGTTATTCTTCTGCACCCTGCCATAGCTGTCGTAGGTGTAGGTCTTGAATATCGTGCCCTCGCTGTTGCGGATGTAGGTGGCGGTGCTGAGCAGGCGGCCGTAGGTGTCGAAGGCGGCGCGCCGGATGCGGCCGTTGCAGGTCTCCCACACAACATGCTTCCTCGGCGTGTCGTAGTAGTATTTCGTCACCACGCCGTCCACGCTTTCCTGCTGGCGGTTGCCGAACGCGTCGTACCAGGTCTGCGTCACCTTACCCCTTGCGTCCGTATGCCTCGTGACGCGTCCGTTGTTGTCGTACTCCCATGTGGAGGTGCCTGCGTCGGGGTCGGTCAGCGACGTGCGGTTGCCCACGTCATCGTAGGCTATCGTCACGGTGTGTCCGCAGCTGGTCACGGACTTCGGCTTTCCGTTGGGCGCATAGCTATAGCTGACGGCCGTGCCGTTCTCCAAGGCCTGTCTCACGTTGCCCCACGCGTCCAGCGTCTTAGTCAGCGTGATGCCGTTGGTCACGGCCGTCACAGTCCGGTTGCCATAGCTGTAGGTGGTGTTCCCGCCTGCGGTATGGCGCTCGGAGATGACCCTGCCAAGTGCGTCGTACGTGAGGGTGTCAGCGCTGGTACGGTTGCCCTCCACTTCTTTCCGCTGCACTACTTGTCCCTTGTTATCGTAATACGTGTAGTGGTCGTTGTGCGTGTGTGCCGGACCCACGCTCTCGGTGAGCACCTCGTGGCCGCGGCTGTCGTACCAGGTCTTCACCCACGGCGCGCCCTGCCGCTCCTCCAGCACATAGTATTTCTTGCCTGCGCTGCTTCCCCAGCCGCGCGTGTATGTGGTGGACACCCCGTCGGGGGATAATGTACCGGAGAGGTTGCCCCAGCCGTCGTACGTGTTCACGGTGGTCAGGATGGTGTCGCCGTAGGTCTCGGTGTGGTTGAGCGGGCGGCTCCATAGGTCGTAGGTGTAGGTGTGCGTGGAGCTGGACGGACTGGTGGATGTGGAGGTCAGGGTGCGGTAGTCCGCATACGTGTAGTTGGTGGTCATGTATGTGTCTGCTCCTGTCTGCACGCTTTTCGTGAGCACGTTGCCCTTTGTGTCATAGGTGTAGGACGTGGTGCGCGGCAGGCTCGTGTTGGCGTTCTCAGTCGTCGATGTCAGCTCTCCGTAGTTGTTGTATGTCGATGTCTGTTTAGTCTGCCAGACTTCACCCGGACTGTCAGGGTGTCTCTCGGTGCTTATCACCTGAGTCGGGCGGTATGCCCCGCCTTTCAGCGTGTACTGGTAGGTCTTCTCGCGGCTCATGTCTCCATCTCCATCATATTCCGTGTATTCCCTTGTCAGGGTGCCATTCGTTGTGTCATAGGTGTACTGGGTGGCAGTCTCGTTTCCGTATATGTCCGTGGCAGTAGTGGAGGCCGTGTATGTCCAGTGGTTGCCGCCGACTGTTGAGGATGAATAAGTCTCCTCAGCGGTGGAGACGGCGTCTGCCACGTTTGTCGTTACCGTCCTGTGCATGGGTTCGTACCAGACGGGATGAAGCCCTGAGGAAGTTGTCTGTGTCGTTCCGCCCGTGTTGTGGTCATGGAGCGTGGTCTGATGGAATCCGAGGAGCCCTTTTCCAGCGACGTGCGCTTTCAGTCCGCCGTATGTCATGGACTTCGTCATAGTTCCCGCAGCACCGCCGGACTCCGTGTACTGACTCACCACGGAAAGCGGCACCGTCATGTCGTTCACGGGGTAGGAGGCGTCGGCCTGTGCCGTGTATACATCACCGTTCGTGAGATAGGCGTAAGTGGGTGTGGAGACATTTCCAAAGCTGTCAGTGGCCTTGTTCATCCTTCCAGCACCCGCGATCATGCTTGTCTGCTTGTATAGGTGGAAGATGTCGTACGGGGATGAGGAGGATGCCATGAGTGTGTTCTCCTCAGGAACAGATACCTTAGGATTGGAAATGCTGTCCGCCACTGAGTCCTGTGAGCGCAACGTCCTTTCCATGTCGGTAAGGAAGTCTGTGTCCTCAAGTACCAATCCAGTCTGTCCTGTGGAACTCATGGTCATCGTCGTGGAGTATATGTTGCCGCCGTAGTTCATCAGTTCCGTCTGGCCGTTGCCGGAGAAGTCGCCTGTGAACAGGAAGGATGGACGAGCATCCTCAATGTTGGTGGTCTTTGTCCTTCGCACCAGCTCAAAGCCGCTGCCTGTGGAGCGGTACCAACGGAATTCTGTGTATGTGTACTCATCTGTGTTGCTGAAACCGCCGTGATGCTCAAAATTTGCCTTGCCCAGGAGGAAGTCCGTCTTCTCGTCATGATCAAGGTTCAGGGGAATCATGCTCATCCTGTTGTCATCCCTGCCTGTTTCCTGTTCATAAAAGCCCAACTGGATGGCGGCGGACTGAGTGAAGGTGCCGTCTCCGTTACAGCTGACGATGTAATAGTTGTGTGACTCTTTTCCGTTCATCAGGAAATCGGGAAGTCCGTCGCCGTTGAAGTCTCCGGGAATCATGCGTTTCCTGTAGCTGATGTCTGTGCCAGTGTATGAGGAGCTGTCGCTGAATGGACAAGTACCATGAGCCGTTCCCTGGTTGAAGAACACCTTGTATCCGGTCTGACAGAACACTGCCACGTCGGCAAGACCGTCATTGTTGTAGTCGCCACTGAAGACATGCTCCGGCTTGGAAGGCAGCGTCACGGCCAGCTCGGAGGCTCCCAGGATGGAAGCATCCGTATTGGTCAGGTAGTACGCCTTGTACACACCACTGGTCTTGCCCGTCTCAAGGTGGAATATCTCCGTGCGTCCGTCATGGTCATAATCCGACATGGAAAGAAGCGGAGCGTCGCCGGTGTAATAATTGTGAACCGACGTTTGGGGATTAATGGAGTCGTTTGACGATGTCCTGATTCTCTCTCCTGTTATGATAGTATATTGTGTGATATTCAATCCGTTGCCAAGTTTGTCCACGTTTGTGAGGCAGAGATCGCAAAGGCCGTCTCCGTCTATGTCCGTGGGAGTGATGCCGCTTACATAGCCTTTCTTCTTGTTTATACTGAAACCAGGTTCTGTGCGGAATATCCGTTTGTTGCCGTATTCGATGTTACCGCCCGTGACGTTAGAGAGAAAGACATAGACAAAGGTGTAGTCCTGGTTGTTGCCCTGGCTTGTGTCCTTCCCTTGGTAAAGGTAAACCAGATCGCTGATACCATCGTTGTTCAGGTCGGCCGCGCTGTAGAAGCGTCCTGTCACATCATCCGTCAGGTTGAAATAATGAATCTTTTCCCGGGACACCTCACTTGAGGTCATCCCGAATCCCGGCAGGTGGTTCCATTCTATGAGCACGGGCTTGCGGGACTCGCCGCTGGCGTTGCTCTCCGTCACAGAGACGAGACGCGAGTACTTCGTGCCCGACTGGTCGGACGTGGTGTCGTAACCGAGTGTGTAGTTGCGGTATATCTCTCCTGTTGACACTTTCTTCACTCGGATGGTCTTGACACGCTTGTCACGGGTCACCTGAACATTGCCCACATAGTAGGTCTGAGGATCGTTCGTGCGGTTCTCGTAAAGGATGGAGACAACCTTGTCGTCATAATATATGCCGTTTAGCAGCATCCCGTTGCCGGTATGTGTGTACGCACAAGACCAGGGAGTGTTGTGACGGTCGAAACAGGCGCTGAGATACCATCCCACATAACGTTCCGTGCCGTTGATGGTCAGCGTGTAAAGCGATGACCCCCTGCCGTAATAATACCTCATTCCGTCTGGTGCCTCAACCAGGAAATACAGTTTACCTGTGCCGCTGTCGGTCTGGAGCTTGACTGAGGTATATGGGTCTCCCTCGGGTGTATATACAGCCCCGGACACTCCATGCGTGCCTGATTTCAGAATAAGCCGCTTCCCGTCAAACGCGAGCGGGTCGCTGAAGTCGTAGTGAAGGGGTTTTGCGACACCGTCGTGGTGGATGTCCTTCGGGACGAATGTGATGGCGGACATGCAAGAAAGGCCGAATCCCCAGCCGGCAACGTTGTTGCCGCCCTGGCTGTTGTACACGAGCGACAACTCTGGCTCCATGCCGTTGATGCCCTTCGGGACCTCTATCGGGATGGAGTAGGTGGCGGCACCCAGTCCAGAGACTGAGAAAGGGGCTGCCGGACCGCCAAGGGGAGCTGTGTCCGCACTTGTCCGGTCTGGCTCATGAACCCTAGCCGGCGGTAACAGGTCATCGTCAAGCTCCGGAGGGTCGTCCGGGATTCTCAGGCCTCCACCTGTGAGGTCAGAATCATAGCCTGTTGGTACGTCAGCCGTCAGGGAATCTGTAACTTCCTGGGCGTAAGTGGATGTAAAATGTACTGTTAGTAACAAGACAAAGATGAATATGTATCTGGATACTTGAATTTTCATTGCAAATTTACATTTATTTTTATGATGTAGGTACATCTGAAATGATTGTTAACATTATTTATATGTTACAATATAAGACTAACGTATATCCACCTTCCAGCTGTCGGTCTTTCCGTTCAGTGTGACATGGATGATATATACGCCAGCGGGAAAGGGGCTGAGGTCGAACACTGTTCGGCTGGACACGACAGATAGGCTGCGAAGAAGCTGACCGGACAGGGAGTACAGCAAGGCGGAGCACTTGTCGGTGGACTTGAGACTGGAAATCTCCACAACCACCGAGCCGCCATTGCTGTCAACCGCTACTTTTACTTCTTCAGACAATGCCTCTGCAATAGCACTCTCCTCTTCCTTTGCGGTGGGCTTACGCCGGATTTGACTCACGGTTATGCTACGCGAGATTCGGTTGCCACCGGCATCATAGCTGTAGGATATGGACTGGGCTTTTACTAATGAAATATTAGAAAACATCATTAATAAAGCAAAAAATGCGTATTTGTTCATCTATAATAAGATTTATTGATTGGATAATTCTGTCAATGAAGTTTTTTAGAAAATGAATCGCTTTTATAGTCACAGTAGGAACTTGCTTTATGTATGCCCGCTATCTGAGTATCGTCGTGTCGTCTCGTCTTCTTGACATTTAGTCTTCCTGAAAACGAAGCATTTTTCAATTTCGTACCGAATCCATTTAGTGATACTATTCAATATAAACAATTCCTATAAAAGAATGATTGTTCACAATAATCTCAATCATATAATATCCCGTCAATGATGTGGCAAGTAAGACCGAATGCTCATTCTCACCAATGGAAGTGGCATATAGAACACATGACATTGCAGTGTCGTCACCCGCAAAAATCCGAATTACTGCAGAATAGTCCTCAATAAGATACAATGAGTTGCCGTCAATAAACAGTGAAGGTGGTTGCATGGGTGCTTTGTTATGACCACCGCTTAAAGGATCCGGGTCGCCAATGCCATTGCCTGTGAGGGGAATCGGAGTCTGGGCTGTTGAGATAGCTGAGACTGCTGAAAACAGAGCTAAGAATAAAAAGAATTTCAATGTCGTTTTCATAATTAAATTGATTTTGATTTGTTTTTGTTTATTGTGGCAAAGTTACTTGTTTATTTCATCAAAATCTAAATATTATAACAAAAAAAAGTAACGTAAAAGTAACGTTACTTTTTTCTGCTTGAAAATGAGATGGATTGACAATCAGTGTAATTCTTTTAGTTTTGTTTCCAATTGCTTGATTTCCTCGTCTTGAAACAATTTCTCCTTTATTCTGGACTTGATGTTGCTGACTGCTTGTGAGCTGTTTTTGTTTAGCATGATTTGAATTTCGTTTGTCCTGATGCCGATCCTGCAAAGCATACAGACTTTTTTTTCCATCGGTGTAAGCTTGTTATGGACAAGAACGATGGAATGGAATACAGGAAGAAGGTGTTTGAAAGCGGACTCAAGCGTATGCCACTCCTCGTCTGTGGGAACAGCACACCGCAATCCGTATTTCATTTCAGATTTTTGCCTGAACAGGGTCACTGACTCAGATTTTAAAAAGGCTTCCTCCCTCTCATCAATTCTGTCAAGGCTGTATTTGGCACTTACCGCTCTCAGATTCTCTAACTCTTCGTTTTTTTCCGTTATGCTTTTATTTGATGCTGTTTCTATCTGATGAATCTTTGTTTCCATCAGCTTACGTATGTCTGATGCCTCCCGTTCTTTTTCATCTCGAATTTTTTCCATCTGCTTTTGTCTCTTTTTGTAAAAGACAAGTGCGGACAATACAACGATGATGAACAACGACAGGATGAAAATAAGCAATCGCCGTATAAAGATTTTCTCTTTGGCACTGGTGACTGACTGTTCTTCTTTCCGCTTATAATTATACAGTGATGACACGTTGGAGGTTGACAAAGAGTGAAGATGCTGTCTGTACTTCACCAGCTCATCATCATATAGGAGAGTATATTTATAGACAGAATCACCATTCTCATATTTCTTATACAGTTGTACCAGGCCATAATATGCGTTGATATGGTGTCCACAGTCTCCTAACTTGCGGAACATAAGTTCTGAGGAATCCTTGAGCCCTGCTTCCAAATAGTACTTACCCTTTACGTAATAATACTGGCTGCGGTCTTTGACAATCTCACCTTTCTCATTGAACAGACCGGATTCATGTTCATATACATCCATCATTTTCTTTGCAGATACAAGGTCGCCGCCCTTGACCTTCACAAAAATGGCCGGAGCATAGACACTGGCTGCAACTTTCTCCATGCCGGCTTCCCGATATAATCTGCATACACTGTCTGTTAGTACAAGCACTTTTGCAGTGTCCCCTGTCTGGTTATAGGCATTCATCTGCAACTCGATACCTCTTATATATTCATAGTGGTTATTGTTTTTCATGGCATAATAAGAATATTGGCGGTCCGCTTCAATTTCCTTGGAGGGGAGGGCCTGCCGGTTATAGACCTCTGCCATCTGGCCGTAAATACGCATCAATGTCAGGTAGTCACAGTTTACGTCAGTGGTGTCTGCGAGTTCAACGGCTTGTTCATAATAGTCAATCGAAAGCGGCGACTCACCGTTGTCACGATAATAGCAGCCCAGCAAATAACGTGACTTCATCTGCTGGTTGGAAGTGCCGTGACAATCGAAATAAGCCGCCATTTCCATCAGCAAGGTATCAGAGGGAAGTTCTGTCTCAAGCTTGTTGCATGCCTCTGCCAGGTACATGGTGTAAATATGGCTCACACCCCCGTTTTTATCGGAATCGACGGCCTGTTTTAGTTCCAGCAATTTTCTGTATGCTGAGTCTGGATTCGCCTCCAGCAGGCTGTCCATATTTCCGAATAAAACACGTTCCATGGCTCTATCCTCACTGCATGAGAGCCACAAGCAGCAAATTATAAATATGAGAATTATATGGAGGAGAAATGTTTTCATTTTTAATGGATGCCTAAAATAATCTGCTTTCTTTGTAAAACGTCGTAAATTCTTATTTGTTATGGTACTTCAGGAATTAATATCCACCTCCATGTCCGTCCCCTGGTATTTCACCTTCGCCTTACCATTCTTAAAAGAATAAATATTGTCGTATTTCACGGGCAACACCTCCCGGCCGCTTTTGTCAACAAGACCATAAAGACCGTTCTGCTCCACCCTCATCATGCCATCATACGACGTGGAAACATTATAGATATAATCGTATTCCACCGGCAAAATAATCTGGCCATTCTTGTTCACCAAACCCAGTTTCTTGTTTTTCTCCACTTTCATCAGTCCACCATAGGAGGAAGAAAAGCTGTAAAGATAATCATATTCCACAGGAAGCACAATCTTGCCCGATTCATCTATTAACCCGTACTTGCCGTCCTGCTCCACTTTCATCATATCGCCGTAAGACAATGAGAAACTGTAGAGATAGTCGTAGACAGGCTTGAGCACTTCCCTGCCATTCTTGTCGATAAGTCCGTACTTGCCGCCTTTCTCCACTTTTGCCATGCCTCTGTAAGAGGATGAGAAGCTATAGACATAGTCGTAGCGGGAATGAGAATCCTCATACTCATCGAAATCATCGTCAGCAGAGGGACGGGTATCTGTGGAAACTTGACCTGACTGGCTGGAACCAACTGGCCGTTCGGTCACGTTGGTTATTTTTTCCTCCGCAGACTTGTGGTTTTTCCAAAACTTGATACCTGCATAAGCCAGGATGGCGAGCAGACAGAACAAAAGTGCGAAAAAGAGTCCGGATTTCTTTTTCTGCACAGGAGATTGTGATACGGTGTTTCCGTTTTTCTGAGCGGAACCTGCGTAATCATTATTATCGGATGCTGAGGGAGTCTGGCGGGGAGGCAGGTTCTTGCTTGACGGGGCAGGCTCAACATATTGTGACTCCGTGGAATCGCTCTGAACGAGACGACTGTCCACATAGTCTGTCAGTCTCAGTCCATAAGCAAGACACTGGAAACAATAGTCCACATAGCGGTCTTCAAATCCCTCCCGACGTACAATTTTGGCAAGACTCTCCCTCACATATAACTGCCAATCAGCACCGGACATCTGCTTATTGCAGAGTTCCTGAACATAACCCCCTGCTGCCATGCTCTTGAGCACATGCCGAAGGGAAGGCGGATTAAATTCTGAAAAATCAGACAAGAAGTTCATAAACTTCTCGTCTGAGTAAATAGAGGGTGAATGAGCGTCCACCAACTGTCGCAATGCGATGTGGAGAGGATATTTCAATCGTTAGAATTTTAATAAACGAGATTGTTTAGTGGACAAGGCGATATGTACCTGATAAGGAGTTACATCATAAGTATCTGATAAATAAGCACCTAAATCTCATCAGCAGATGGAATGGATTCAACCGTTGGGGATTCCTCTGAGGCAGGAGTTTCCTCAAGAACAGGAACTTCATCAACAGCAGGAGTTTCCTCAAGGACAGGAGATTCCTCAGCCACTGAGGTTTCTTCAACAGCAGGTGGTTCTTCCTCAACGGCAGAAGCATCCTCAACAACAGAGAGATTCTCATCTGCTGATGGAGTCTCATCTATCTCTGCAGCTGTTTCTTCCGTTGGAATGGGGACTTCCTCCATGGTAGCGGCTTCTTTTGCCTGTTCGATAATCTCACTGTAGTCCACCTTGTCTGGAATAGCAGTACCGGTATGAGCCCTGAACTCCTTCGCTAAGAAATCGATTTTTCCGCCGAGAATTTCTAAACGGTCGGCGGCCTTAGTCAAGTCCTTCAATGCGTAGTTTAACTCAATGGCTACTTTCTTGCGGTCGGAGTCCAAAACAGATACTCGGTGTTCAAGAGAATGTTTCTTCTCAAGCAAGGTCTGGATGCGTTCTGCCTGTTCCTTAGCCTGTGCGTCCATATAATCTATCTGGAACTTGATAAAGTGGCCGACATAAGTAACAACACTGATATTGTTGTAGACAACGGCAACGGATGCGTCGTCCTTGCTTCCGATACGTGAGATAATAGGCAAGTCGTCCTTGAGCTGCTGCAAAGCTGCGCTCTTTCCATCCTTGGCGATAATCTTGAGAATTTCCACATAGAAATTGGCAATATTCTCCATCTCACCGTATGTGTCGTCAATGCCGTCTGAACCAAGGAATACGGCCACTGGTGTGGCTGTGCTGTTGCCATAGCAGTAACGGAACTCGTTGATGGCATCGGAATCGCAGATGGAGGTCGTCTTATTCAGGAAACAGCGGTCATCCCAAGGTATCGGTTCGTCCCAAATCTGATTCTGGCCGTGGAAGTTCACATCCTTGTGGAACGAAATGCACTTACCGTCACCCAGATGGAATGCGAACCAATAGCTGTCGGTCTGCACGTATGTCATAAGCGTGCATCCATACTGCTTATTGAGTGTTGATTCAGCAGGAGGTACATCGAGATTCTTCTGAAACTCAATAAGGTATTTCTGAGGTACATGATCGAACTCCCATTCACTGAGTGGACACTCATGAGCATGCTTGTCGATTCGCTCGTTCCACTGGGTGATGATTGAAGAAAACATCTGGCGGAACTTTATGTCAAGTGGCGTCAACTTCTTGTCGTTGCCTGTCACCACACCCTCTGCTGTGTATGCACTGCCTTTGAAGAGAGCAGAATCAGTGTGAGCGACAAAGTCGCGCACCACTTCCACAATCACCTCTGTGGCACATCGGGCACCCTGGTCACTGCGAAAATAACGCTCTCCTCCATGACCGTCACACACAACAGCAATGGCCATACCTTCCTCCACTGAACTGAAAGAATAATCCTGACAAGGCTTTCCTGAGTCCTTGTGACTTTCACCTAAACAATGTACATCTATGCTATTTATCATAATATATATTTTTGAGGTTTGAAATTTGAGATTTGAGCTGTTTGGAAGTATGGCAACTCTAAAACTCAATATTCAGAGTCGCTCCCATCCGCATGGTTAAAGTTCAAAGTTCAAAGTTCAAAGCCCCAATTTAGTCCCAATAATCATCGGCGGCTTGTGATGGATCAGTAGCAGAGTTGGCTCCGTCGACATTGTTGATTTGTTGGTTTACTTCCTCTATCACCTGCTCCTGCTTGGTGGAGTCGGTTGCAGAGGTACTCTTGCTTCCGATTTGTGAGGAAGTGACTGCTACGATACGTATAATCTGCTTGAGTGCCTCGATATTATGCACCTCGATAACTGCCTCGAGATTGCCCGTGAATTTCTTCAATTCGTCTTTGTCGCAGTCGTCACCAATGGCGATGGCTATCTTGATGGCAGCCTTGAACCAGTTGTTCAGCTTCAGCTTCTCGATTCCTTTGTCGTAGTCATCGGTGGCGGCACCGTCAGACAGCAAGATGATGGCTGGAGCGTATGAACCGCTGGCTGACTTCATGAATCCGTCACGATGGAGTACCTTTTCCAGCTGGATGCAAGCTTCTCCTAAGGATGTGAGGCCTCCTGCCTTCTGGTCTTGCCAGATGAATTCAGTGGCATTCTTAGGTTCGTCGTATAACCAACTTGTGCCGCTGGAGAACTGTAAAGCAGCCACCTTGATTTCAGCATCGGGATTGGTGTTTGAAATTTCTCCAATCATAGGGAGAATGTTGGTGATTGCATCGTTGAGTGCACCTATTTTCTTTCCTTCCATACTTCCTGAAGTGTCAGCCAGGAAGAACAGGGTCATCGTTCTGCGTGGAACGCTTTCAACATCTATTAAACTCATAATTGTCTGTTTTTTTGTTATTTAATTTTTAATGTTTTTTTAGTAAAGTTCAAACCTCCATTTTCATGCTAACGAACACAATGACAAGTTTCGTAAAAATTTGTTGTAGAAATAATATGCAGTATAATTCAGTTGCCAAGAAAATCTTCGTAAAGATTGATGTTCGCTACGCTCCATCGAACCTAAAGGTTTCGTAAAGATTCGTTGTAGAAAATTTTGATGAGTCTTGCTTTGTCCTGGAGTTGGAGATTCGCCGAGGATTGCCGAACATCCAATCAATAAACCTCAAAGTTACTTGACTTCCGCCTTGGCATTGAGTGCTCCTTCGATGCTGGAGCCAAAAGAGATTTTCAGTCCGGGACGCGCTGGCAGGCAGTCATTGACATTGACCTGACGAATCTTTCCGCTCGGTGTCTCAACATTCCAACTGTTGGTGGATACATTCTGGAGCATCATCTCGCCACTGTTGCTGTTCTGGATTTTGATGTCAGGCAGGTTGTCCATATCGATGTAAAGGCAAGTACCAGGAGTGAGCACCATCGAACGGTCTCCCATGACCAATCGTCGTGAGATGTCAAACTGTGCTCCACATTCGATGCACTGACCAGTGGTGAGGCTGCTGTCGACAAAGGTTTCCTGCCTGCATTTTGGACATATCACAAGCGTGTCGCGCACCTTCGCGATAACCTTCTCCCACTCCTGCTCCACCATACGGATGGTGGGGTTCTTTAGTTTCTCCTGACTGAGCTGGTCGATAAAGATTTCCCTAAGGAGTTTGGGGAAAGCTGGCCATCGGCGGATTACGTTGGTGTGTACACCACGAACCGGCAGATTGGAGGTGTTTTGACGGTCATAGATGAAAAGAGCCTCGCTTCCGTAGAACTTTTTCTCATTTCCCTCGGTCATGCACGGGCATGCAGCCACGCGTGCGCCCTCGAGCGGATGATTTAGGTAGATGAGCATAAACAGAATGATGGTAAGAGAATATCGGTCGCTATACTTGTCGGGGATGCCTCCAGCCACGATTTCCGGTGCCATATATCTTGCCTTACCCATGATTCCAGACTTCTCACCCTGAGGATATACATTGTCGTTGTCACAGATGAGCACGTCTCCGTCGTCAGGTCTGATGAAAAAGTTGCCGTCGTTCAAATCTTGATAGCTATAGCCATTACGATGGAGCAGCTTAAACCCGTTGCATATCTTCATCGCTGCGGCGAATATGGCAGAGAGAGACTTCATCTGATGACGTGCCAGCAGATATTGTCCGAACTCATAATATCCGGAAGGACGCAACTTCATGACATATCCGTAGCTTCCGTTCTCTTTGACTGTGAGGAATTCCGGCCAGATAAAGGCTTCAGATGGGGCACCGGCATCCACGTTCTTCTGAAGATTCTTGTAGAATTTCTCATCTGGAGGTATATGATACCACTTCAGTGCCATCTTCTTGCCGCCAAGATCCACTTTATAAACTGTGCCCTGACCACCACGGCCGAGCTCCTCAATCACTGTACATGTCATTCCACCTGTGGTAAGGTGGACAATCTGTCCTTTCTTTAAATCCATAGTATTTGTATTGTTCAGTTTTTAGATTCTTTTGATGTCCTAATTTTAATAAGTCTTTTAGATTATCTGGATTTTCTTTATTCTATATAATATTCTGTCCTTACTTTTCGGAGTAACGTTCAATATCCTCCTCCACCGAATGAGAAGTCGCTGGCCTCTGTGACGCCTTGAATCCGCACGTGGCAGATGGGGCACTCTTTCATATCATTGTTATAACAGATAAAATGTCCGCACTTACCGCACTGGGCAAAAGTCTGTCCGCCACAGTATGGGCAGTAATTGAAAAACTGGTCAGGAAATATCTGTCCACTCACACTACGTTTATCAGTGCCTTCACGAATGGCCTGGTCCTTGGTCAACTTGAACGACCATACAAACTTGAACTGATTCTTTGCCACTGGGTCGACAGAAATTCCGAAATACTCGCGGCTACGTGAGCATGCTGCAAGTATGGCAAACGCTTCTTTACTAACTGGGGTGAAATTCATATTGCAGATTTACGATTTATAGGTGTTTCTAAAAATTCTCATTTGTGATGTATTCAAAAATCAGAATTTTAAAAAGCTCTTATTGGGTTATCAGGCTTCTTTAGTCAATGACACACGAA
>JAEEGL016689184.1_pt1 | contig 16274 bp, 17 predicted proteins | sample 9134231 | NCBI WGS metagenome assembly JAEEGL01 (sample SAMN16246548, study PRJNA631951) | gut metagenome | biome: gut microbiome; feature: rumen; material: fiber-attached | host: Bos | place: Iran: Karaj | collected 2018-10
CGACAACCTAAATCGGGGTGTGGCTCAGTTGGTAGAGCACTATCTTAGGGAGGTAGGGGCCGCGTGTTCGAATCACGTCACTCCGATTCATGAAAACCGCTCAGTTGAGCGGTTTTTCTTTTGCAATTCTTTAAAAATTGGTGACCAATTGGTGACCAAACACGGTGACCTTTAGCCAAATATTTTGGTCTGTAGTTCTTTACTGAGTGTGCTGTTGTTGGTTCTGTTGTAGTAGCGTGTCATTGTGCTGTCTGAGTGACCTGCGGTAGCTCTAATCTGGTCTTCGGGCATTCCTGCTGTGTAAGCATCCTGAATTGCTCCTCTACGCTGACAATGTGTTGAAAGCGGTTCAATGCCTACTATCTTACAATACTTTTTAATGTTCTCATTGAGACGGTTGCCTGCAATTGGTAATTGACCATCACGGGAGCTGTTGAAGACATAGTGCTTTTGTCCATTTAACAGGTAAAGTTCTTTAAGAATAGAGATGGCTTTTTCTGTTATCTCGATTTCACGGGCTGCTTCATCGGCCTTCAGATGTTCATCATCAATTGTAACCAGTTTTCCATCTATTTCTCTGTGAGTCAGTGAATGCCTTACGATAATGGTTCCTTTGTCGAAATTGACATCTTCCCAAGTCAGGGCACGCCATTCTCCAGATCTTTGCATAATATTAAGCCAAAATCTGATTGCAAGTGTGTAGACGGTCTGCTTTGGAAGTTTACTGAGATAGTTCTCAAGCTTTTCTCTTGTTTCAGCATTTGTTGCTTTTTTGGCAGATGAAGCGGCTTTCTTCGGGCAGCTTGTGTTGGGCATTGTAATGACAGGATTAGCGTCTATCAACTTAAGCCAAATTCCGTGGTCAAATGTCTGTTTTAGAACGCTTTTTGCCTGAGATATCTGCCTTGCAGTATACCTTCGACTGGCAGTTAGCCTCTTGAATGCGTCAATGATATCACCGACTGTGATGGACTTAATTGGCATGTTTACGATCATGTCATCGGCCCAATACTTTTTCCATGCCTGATCCTTCCTTGTGGCAGTGGATGTTGGGTATGTTATATTACCTTCGTTATCCACTATCGGGGTGTGGTTAGACTTGGAATAGAGGTCGTATATCTCTTGCAAAGTGCTATCAGGCTTATAACCAGTACCTAATTGAATCGGATGCCCAAAAATCTTCTCATAAAGCCTATCAACCGATGTTGCTGCAAGCTGTGAGTGTTTTCCATCAATTGTAAAAGCGACTCTAAATAGCTTTTTATTTTGCTTTTTGATGATGGCTACTTTTTTGCCGAGTTCATTCTCCAAATACTGAATTTTTAGCTTTTCGATTTTATCTTCCATATCTCGGACGACAGCATCAGCTATACTAGTGAGGTTATCATACTCAGCAGAAAAAAGAAACTCCGCTTTTTTTCTTTGCAGATAGATGATTTTGTCGCATATCTCATCGGTGTTGAGAGAATATTTTGGATTATGATTAGTCGGTACTAACATAGTTAAGGAGGTACTAACTAATTGTTTTTCTTTATTCAATTGTAGTACCTCCTTCTTTTTCGTTATGGTTTACTTTTTTATGGTGCCATTTTTGGAATTATTTCTTTACAAGGTTATGGAGCAATCTGTGATCCAATAGGAGTATCATAAAACAAGTCACAAGTTGGCTTATAATAGAAAGGAACCTTATAACTAGCTACCCCATACCTGTTCTTAAGGCAAACAAGGTCAACTTTACGGGGATTAGCCTTCTTAGCTGCCGCAACAGCATCACGTTTTTCTTTGATATGACCTTCTTTTTCGAAAATATCGTTTGTGCTCATAATTGAGAGCTGTAGCCCCCAAATGACATCAGCCGTATATTCAATACCACCTGACTCCTTGAATGATTCAAAATCAATTGGAGTCATGTAGTTCTGGCGATTGAGAGAAGAGATAACAAACATAACAAGGTTATGCTTAGACTGAAAGCATTTTAAATTATGGATAATATAATCCATGGAAGCGCGCCCATCTAGCTGGCGTCCGTTAATAGTTGAAGGTTTGATAATCTGCATGTAATCAATGACGACTACAGGCTTTATATCATATTTATCAATATAGTCACTGATGGTCCAAATGATGCCTTCGACAGGTAGTGAAAACATTGAAGGGACGATAACCATTCTGTTCTCGACAGTACTTGCATATGTATCTGCAGCCTGCTGGACTATAGGATTACCTAGACCGCATCCTTTACGTAAATCCAAAGCTGAATATTGCGGAAAACGTGGATCGTTACTCTGTGACCTCATAAGTGAAAGTATTCTGGAGTGTGATTTTGAAACAAGTTCAAATTCTGTCTGTTCAAGCGAAAAGTAAAGCACATGGTCTCCGTTACTCGCAAGATTGTCGCTAATCTGATGTATGAAGGTGGTTTTACCCAGGCTGCTTACAGCTCCTAATACATAGAGGCCTGGGTATATGTTCTGCTGTTCTTTATCTAGTTTTGAAAATCCCGTTGTTCTCTTTGCGCTGTTGCTGAAGTTGATAATGTCATTTTGATAATCATTTGCTAAATAATTGGCAGCTGGTTTACGACTTTCAAATGCTATGTTTATTTCTGGAACTGCATAAAAGGTATTTGTAGCAGAAGTAGTTGTATCATGATTATTTGAATTTGTATTGCTTTTATTCGTTTTGTTGGAGGTGTTATTCATAATATCATTTCCTTTTTGTAGGTCTTTTTATTCTTTTTTCCATACTCTCCGCTAAGCGGAGAGTATGGAAGGCTATCTACAGGCAATATTCATATTTTTGCAAGGTGGGTTTTACGCCTTACGGGCGGGAAAGCCACCGCGCAGGTCTAATATATTAATAATTTAATATATTAGAATACTATAAGCTGCAGAATCCTCTCGTAAATGAGCAGGTCCCTAAAATGACTGTGACAGCTTGTCAGCAAATTATGACAGTTAAGTATCTTTTTGTGCCACCTCAGTGCCATTTTATGACAGCTTAGCTTTTGTCATTAAACCTTCTAAATTCAAATATTCTGTCAAGCGTCTTGAGGGTAGGATATTCGTCAGAAGAGGGGATAATTGCCTTGCCTTTGGAAGCAAGATTTGTATATTTCTCTAAGTACTTCCATGCATTTGTGAAAGAACGCTTGAGAATTCTGTTCTTATGTGAGGTGCTTGAAGCCTTTTCCAAGCTCCATAACAAGCATGGACAGTTACAAAGTATCGTAGATGCTTTGCAGTGTGGCGTACCATGACGGCCAGTGCTTTCAACTAAAGCTACAACATAGGATACAATCTCAATAGCTCTTTTATCCCTTTGCGATGCAAGTCTATTGTCCTGAAAGGAAATAACTTTTGGAAGGCACATTTTGGAACCATAGCTTCTCTGACGCAGAATCTGCTTCGCATGCAACTTCCATATGAGCATCGAAATATATGGAGACCTAATCTGTATGGTGTTATTGGACCATTTGATACTATCAATATTAATAAGCCAGTAGGCATCAAAGTAATCTTTGTTAACACCTGGTTCTTTGATAACGCCCACGATATCACGAAACTTTTTCAACAGTTCAAGGATTCTTTCAATCTGTTCCTGATTTGTGTTCTTGGAATATCCCATATAATGAATCAAATCTGGCAGATGAATGTCGAGACAGAAGTTGTCCACAGCTCTTTTAGCGTCCTCTGCATCTAATGTACATATTTGTTCATTCAGATTGACGTAGAATATACCAAAAATGTCTGACAAAAGACTTGTTTCGATATCGCTAATATGGATATTTTCTGAAGTCCTTATATCAACAAATATGGTTTCATTCTGTGCGACCCGCATAAACAAATCATCAGGAATACCGACTTTTTTGAAACTTTCAGCTTTGGCTCTATCTAAGAGTGCCAAGTATGCTTCCCCCATTTCAGTGTTGATGCAAAACTTAAGAGCTGAACGCATGCTACGTTCCGTAATTACGGGGTAAGCATCTGGCATGATTGTTTTACATGGCGTGTGAGTAATTGTGCTTAATACAGTCTTTTCGTTAACTGAGATATTATTGAGCACATCTGTTGTCTCCTTAATTTCATCACTAGGGACTGTTTCAGACTCTTCATTTCTGCCATCAAGTGGTGCAAAAGATGGAATCCGCATACCGCAAATGATTGTAGAATGGTCTTCACTCATAAGGTTGTCTCTCCCTTCTATTAGCACTCAGAAAATACGCTCGTCATTAAGCATGTCGGTACACTTGTCAAAAGGAGTCCTGACATTGACATTATTAGGATAGTCATCGAAGGGGGTTCTGACTTTGATAGGGATTAACACCCCATGTTCTGAAATGGAGAAAATGATTCTGTCCGGGGTAATGTTGTTATACCAGCCATTGATACCTGCTGCAGAGTATATACGTCCCACCTTAATGCTATCCAATTCGCGACAAATGCTGTGAACAGCCTCACGATACTCATTTTCTGCATTTGATTTAAGATCATAGTAAGTATCACTGTTGCTCATTTGATAATCTGACCAAATAATATAATCGTAATCAAAATTCTTATTGTTGTAATCATCGTGAAAGATGCCTACCGGGATGATATTTCCATCGAGAATAATAATCACATGAACATAGCCGTCATTGCATTTCATCAGACTATCGATGAGTGAGATAATGCGTTCTCTTTCTGAAATTAAAAGCTCATATATTTTGTTTTTTTTCATGGAATCAACCTCCTTGACGTTAAGAAATATTGCGTTTGGACCAATAAAAAAACCACCTAAACGTATGCTACATCACAGAGTTCAGAATGGTTGCAAATTTGACGTCATCTTTTTATTAGTTGACGAAAAGTTTGATTGGTTCTGAAATCTGTGACAGACGTTAAAGTGGTAAGCCCATGGATTTATTCAAGGGAAGTTTCTGACTTAATGTAGAAATATGAGGCTGCATTAAGCTGTTTCCGCACTTGGTCGCTGTCAAATACCCATTGCTGTTCATGTTACTGATAGCATGAACTCTACCTGCCCGATTTATCATATTGCAGGGAGTGGTTTTACGTCGCCTTTTGACGATAGATTTGTAGGGGAAGCATATTCCATAAGCTTAATCCCTACGTGTGAATTACCTCCTTTTGTAATGAATTCAGTGTACACTATATCGATTTAATAATCTATTCGCAGAAACAACAAAGAATAAACATATATTATATTAATACGCAAAAAAAGCCCATTTTTGGGCATTTTTACCAAAATGGGTTCTTGGAGGGATGCTTCTAGAAGATTAGCGAGTGAATGTTTTGTGAATTTAACTGTTATTTCTTGAGATATTTGTTTGCTTCATTTATTACACACTCAATAACATCAGCATGTCTGTAAAGCGGGTCCGTTTCCATGAAGAAACGATTAAACAGATAAATATAGTTTTCGGGATGCTCATATAATAGACATATTGTAATGAACAGGAAAAGCTCTCGGTCCATGTACTTATCTGTTGTGCATTTACTGATAAAGGGAATAAATCTGTTGAAGTCTTTGTTGAATAAAACGAGAGATTTCTTCAAACTATCTACTGTAGCGATGTCTATAGGTCCTGGATTTGGTATATAATTTACACCGAATTTCTTCTCAAGAGCTTCAAGTTGCATACGGATGTCATCTGACATTTTTTCTGCAGGCGGAAAAGAAGGTGCGTCCAACTCGGTCTCTTTACCTTCTTTTAGTATGGGTTCATGCTCATCTTCTCTAGACGAGAGGAGAGTGTCTATATCGTCAATCGTATCATCAGTGCTTGTATCATTATAGATATCACTTTCGTTGCTTTCTCCTGGATCAATAGTTCTTTCAAAAGTCTGTTCATTTTTTGGGGGAGAGGATTGTGGCTTCCTCAATTCAGATAATGATTCAAGAACTTCACTCATATCAGTTTTGGTTTCAAATTCTGGTTCATCATAATCATAGTCGTAAAAACTCATAAACTATTTACCTCCTTATAGTTCTTGCTGATAATCTCTAACGGTTCCTTTGCAATCTTCGTCTTTATTTCAGCTATTTGCCTGTTTCGCTCTAGCGTTGCCTGGCTCAACAGAAACTCCATCCAGGAACTTCCGCCAGAGAAGTTGTCGTTGGGACCGTAGCCCCTTTTGGTATTTGCATCACTCATAGTTCCTCCTTTCATAGCGATAGTTCTTTATGTTTGCTTGAAGAATAGTCGATCTCTAGCACCTCCTTCGCTCTATGGTATCTTGTGTGGGTGAGCTCTTTCTGATATTCCATCTCATCACCGCCTACAAGGAGGGTGGGGATAATATGTTTAGGAGCAATATCATTGGAAGGCACTTTTAATGCTATCTGTGTAGGCTTGGAAACAGATTTTTCCTCAGAATCTTTATTCTTATATCTTCTGTAGAGTTCCTGTGCCTCATCATACTTTTCCTTGTCAAAGCAGTCACCTTGACCATAGTCGATACCATGTTCACGACAGAAGGCGTAAAACTCACTTCTGGCTGTGACTTCAGTGTCATGGTACTTCTCAACAGACGGATCACTAGTTGCAGCAACTTTAGAGTGAGTTTTAATCTGAGATTTGATATCAATGATAGCAAATCCCTTCTGTCTATAGCTGCGCATCCCAGGCAGTTGGCCTTTTGAACCAATGGACTTGATGTTGCCATCCTTATCCAAGGATTCTGATGAGATGTTCTCAAGAGTATGGAGATAGTATGTCTGAAATACTTTACCGTTTTTCTTCTTTTTATGCTCTACGGAAAGACCAAACTTCTGTAGATTATCATAAAAGTCATCTAGAGAAATTGACGCTTGTATGCATTTGTTGATTCTGTCCTTAATGTCATCCTGGTAGGAGTAGAATTTCCCCTCAGAATCTTTCTCGTTTTCAGTTATGAGCTTACCTTTCAGGTAACGTCTCTTAGGCATATTACGTCCTGCATCTATTTTGATTTTATATTTAGAAGAAACAAAATCATCGAAGGTCTTCGACAGATATCTGAAACCTGTCTTGTTCGATTCCACACCCTTGTATTCGTAAATGTCTGCATCCGAAAGTGCTACGTGCGCGTGAAGGATTTTTTTCTTCTTTCCTGTAGAGTCATCAGTGAATCCGACGCCATCTTGTTGAACGCATATGAGGCACTTTCTGTTAGGATAAAATGTACAAACAAAGTCTTTAACCATATCACCAAATTTCTGTGCGTTTGTCGGGCTGTAGGGAATCTCTAAGTCGCTTGGGGATATAATCATGTGGACTGCCTCTACCTGATGCCGGTTCTTATCTACGTGGGTATATTCTTTTTTAAATTGACGGATAAGATTTTTCTTGTTGCCATACATGCCTATAGTAGTGGTATAAATATTTCGTTGCTTTGCCCCGTTATGACCTGTATCTGACAAGAGATATGATAATAATGCAGCCGAATTCTTTGACCTGCTGATTAACGTTACCATGGTAAACAGCCTCCAATTGATTCACCTATTTTCTTGAAAGCTTCCAAAAGCTCACTGAACTTTTCCCATTCCTTGTCAGATACAAATGTAGTGTCTTTAGAATCTATTTTTTCAAGCTCCTTTTCTAGTTCTGAAAGCTGTTCTTCATGCTTGATGCGTGAATAAGAATCGTCATACTTTATAAGCTTATGTAAGGATTCTATTCTATCTATAAGGTCCTTTCGTTCAGAGTTATACTTCTTCCTTCTGACATTTACGTTATTGCCGATTCGGGCAAGAGAGGAATCTATTTTTGCGAGTTCATTTGCGGTATCGAAGAGCAGCTTCTTGGTATTAGCAGGAAGATCCTTTTCCTCCCTAATTGTAAGCGCAGATGTTTTTCCTAATGCAGAGTGTATAAGATGCCTCAGCACATCAGATTGATTGGAGCCGCCCCCTGTTATTGCTATGATTTGTCTTATCTGCTCAGATGTTTCAGCATCTAAGCGAATCGTCGTCGATATCTTTTCGCACTGCTGTTTCATTTAATCTTTTCCTCCATTCGTAAAAGTGATATATATGGCGGCTTCAATCAGGCAAGTAGTGTGCTTGTATTCATTTTTTGTTACCAAATAATGATTTCAACCACCTACTTGCGGGAGCTGGGCGCTCCTGCGACCTGGCCTTGTTGCCCACCACATACCTATCAGTACGTACGCATTTCATCATCCTGACACTCGGCATTAACTGATGCCGGATTATCAACTGACGAAGCTGCTTTTTGGCGGGCAAGACGCTCCGAACGAGCGTCATTTTTGCGTTGGCGTTGGAGCTTTCTTGCGCTGATTTCCTGGTCATACTTGTCGTATATCTCACTGAAATCTGCGCCGAGTCTTCGCCCAAGATAAGCACAGTCATCATTGCTCAGGTTATGAACACAGATGGCGCTTATAAGAGTGCTACTTTCGCTCAGTGCGGTTGTTAAGGCAGCTACTTTATCCTTATTCATTTCTCGTTGCAGATTTTCAATTTGTCTTTGTAGTTCTCGCTTATTCTGTTTAGTCATTTTTATCTTCCTCCTTAAGATACCTACCACAAATGGGGCAGTAGTAGATTCTTTTAAGCCTTCTGATTGTATCTGCGCCAATGTTATGACTGGTCATGCACAGGTCCAGACATGATACTTTATATCCTTTATCAGACATCTTATGTCTGATGTAAATCCCCATGTAGGAGCGTCCCAAGTCCCCCATATTCAGCTCGAAATCCACTATTGGATTTTTCAATGAAATAGCGTTCAGGTCGCTGCAATATTCACACATGTATCCCTCCTTTTTTGCACAAAAAAAGACCCTTATCTTAATTGCTTAAGATAAGAGCCAATCAATGGTTAACCCAGCAAATATATAGTCTTATACAGCAAATTTTCTGCTCGTAAAACTTCTATGCACTGTGCTCTTTTACTAAAATATTATAACATTTTTTGTGCAATTTATCAATAGCTTCATGTTTGATCTAACAATTATTAAATTTAAATTTCAGGTTTTTGGGGGCTTCTAGAACAGTAGTATACCATTCCCAGCAGCTTCGCAGGTCTGCCCGAGCTCCCAGACCAATACACCGCTGCCTTCCACCAAGGAAGGCTTAAGGCGCGGCATACAAGGAATTATATTAGTCCCCATCTCAAACGGGTTCCCCAGAGGAACCCCTTCTTTTTTCGTGCCCATTTTCCAAAGTGTTTTCCATCCCTTTCTGTATAAATGTGCATTCTAAGCCCACCGCCTATCGGTTTGCGAGAGTGCATCGTAGCCCTTCTGGTCCCCTCTGCAAGGGCTGCCCTACGGCGTATCGCTTCTCTTGTCCCTTGCATCTGGTACCATCTGGGCTCCTGTTGATGCACGCAAATCCGATAGATAGGCGATGGACTCAGAAGGCACATTTAAAAACACAGAAAGGAAAGGAAAATCACATGGAAAATCTGGCACGAATAAAGGGACGCTCCCCTCCAGAAAAGCTCAGGATCTAGAAAGCACATTTAAGGAGCCAAGGCTCAAAACAAAAACCAAAAATCACATTTCAATCCTAGGAGGAAAAAGACATGAACATGACAACAGATATGATTAAGAGAGAACTTGAAAACAGAGGCTATATCGTAGCAGAGCAGACATGCATTAAGAACGGAGTTGAGGTTTTGGGGCTTTCCGTTAAGGCAGACAAAGAAGACAAGGTTGTTCCGACCATCTACCCCGAGGACATCATAAAGGGAGCTTATGAGAAGGATTTGACAGTTTCAGAGGTTGTGGACAGTTTAATCCCCATGTTTGAGCAGAGGCTTGATTTTGACCTTGACCGCTTTACAGACCCTGACTACATCACATCCCATGTCCATATCGGAGTGCAGAAAGAGGGCACGGAAGAGCTTGTTAAGAGGCAGAGTCCATTTGAGGGGATAGAGGAATACCTCTATATTACAGACGAGATGAACAAGCAGGGCTTTACTGTTAAGCTTAAGCCCCACATGCTTGAGATTGCAGGACTTACACAGAGCGAACTTTTCAAGGTGGCAGAGGAAAACAACCACAAGGAGTTCACAGCAAAGCCCCTTATTGATATTATCGGCGGAATTATGGGAGAAGAGATTTCAGAGGACTGCGGAGTTGCTCCAATGTATGTTATTTCCAACAAGAGCAACATGAAAGGAGCAAGCGCAATGCTTGATAAGAAAGGAATAGGAGAACTTGCCGACAGAATAGGTGTTCATGAATTTGTACTTCTTCCAAGCAGCATCCATGAATGCATTTTAGTCCCAAAGATGGACAATACAGAAATGGAAATGTTTGAAAACATGGTAAAAGAAATAAATGCAACCATAGTAGATCCCCTTGAAAAGCTTGTTGATAGAGCTTATCTGCTGACAGCCTGACATATAGATATTTTAGAGTGGAAAGAGCCAAAAGGCTCTTTCCACGGAAAGGAGAATAAAGGACATGACAAACGAACAGATAATATGGGCACACAGAGTGAAACTGCGAGATGATGGCATACTTGTAAACACGGGTCGCATGGTTCCTATTGTGAACGATGATGGAAAAAAGAGCTATGTGGCAGAGCCTGAGCAGATACACACTTTCGGGGAATGGAAGAGAAGAGGCTACATCGTAAAGCATGGAGAAAAGGCGGTTTCCAAGTTCCCTATATGGAAGCACACTACAAAGAAAGCTAAGAACGAGGGAGACTCGGACACCGAGCAGATGTTTATGAAAGTAGCTTTTTTTTTCAAAGCATCACAGGTAGAGCCTACCGCAGACGATAACTGAATATAGAAGCTGAGAGCAGCCACGGATGGGAATATATCACAGAAACCTTTTGGTCACTGGCTGCCTTTGCGCCAGGGGAGCCGAGCCTGGCCCATCCCCTGGACCTCTCCCCGGTGGCGCAGGGATGGTATAGTTGAGTGCACTGCGATTTAATTGGGGAACCCCTATCGCCCAAGCCCGTTCCCCAAACCCTTCCCAGTTTTCTATAAAAACAAAAAGAGCCTTCTCATCAAAGAAAGCCCTAAAAAATACTATGTATCTTGCTCATTATCCAAAATCAATTTTTATAATATCGGACGCTTCACAATTTAATACTGTACAAATCCTAGCAAGAGTAGCTAGGTCAATTCTTGTAGTTTCTCCCTTACAGATTCTGTTGATCTGGGTATGAGAAACTTCTGCTCTATAAGAGAGCTGAGTTTTCGATATCCCATTTTCTTCCAAAAGTGTATCTAAATTCCATCTTGCAACCTTAAAATTCATATCTTTCACTCCTTATCCTCATTATAAATAGCTTCTGAATATTTAATAGTTCTATGAAGGTTGCTGAAATAAAAGTAGACAATATATTTCATGAAACATCTTTCATAAAAGATATTGACTTATTATGCTTATAAGTGATAATGTTATCGTTACATTGTATATAGAATATGCTGAAATATGAGGAGGTTTTTAATGAAACTTAAATTGTTACCTATCTTGGTATGTGCTACTTTATTAGTTTCAATCATGGCAGGATGCGGAAATTCTGGAGAAACTGTGGTAGAAGTAGAAGAACAACAAACTGAAAACATCGAGAAGAAAAATGTTGGCGAAAGCAGTCAATCTGAGACAGAAGAAGTAAAAGAGAGTGATTCTGAAAAAGCAGGTAATGAGGCCACGACAGAGGCTTCAGTAGAAGAAGCAACTGGGGAACAATCAATAGAATTAGTCGAAGACAGGTGGATGCAGAAAAAGCCTATATCAGGAATTATTACATATTCTAATGCAGAATATCCGCTCACTGTTGAGTATAGTGATGATGGTTCTTATACATATCGTATTCAATGCAACGAGTACGATATCGTTTATTATTTTACTTCTAATGGAGTAATCACAAAGGTTGAACAGTACTTTTTTGATGGAAATAATCAAAATGGATTGCTTAAGGACACTTATTATTCAGTACTAGGGTGGGTTGGATCAAGCTTTGAACCAATTAGAGGATTCGGGGCTTGTGGAGCTTTTATTCCGAAGGAATTCCTTAGTGGTAAACCCATTCTGGATTCTGAGGGTAATTTACTTAGTGTTGAAGTTGACGAAAATTATAAGGCATATGGTTGGAGTGATGTTGATATAACAAGAGGTGGGGATGGTAATATTGTCAAAACATATATTGAGTCTCATCTAAGCTCAGACGGATATGATTGGAATAACTTTACCACAGAATATCAATACCCAGACAGCAATACAATGATTTTAACTGCCAAGGATGAACAACCAAATGAATATGATGCCACAACTCGAACTACAGGAGCTGTAAAATGGGAAGGCTCTTCAAAGGTTATCTATAATGAACATAGACAGCCAGTATCAATTATTGGTATAGATGAGGCTGGAGAGATGATTGAGTATCAATCTTGCGTTATTGAATATAATGAGTACGGATTTATAAAGACATGGAAGCCTTACAAAGAAAGCCAGCCAGGTTATACTTTGACATACACTTATGAGGATGGAACTTCTGAGTAATTGGCAGAAATTTTTTTATGCATACACGATGATGATAAATAGGGTGGAACAAATTATATATGAACTGTTCCACTCCTCTTTTTTATAGTTGTTATTATAGGAGAAAACATGTACTGCACAAAATGTGGGAATGAACTAGATAACGATGCGAAATTCTGTCCTAAATGTGGAACACCAATAGATGGGCAGGCATCTGAAAGTGGCTCGTCTATTTCAAGGAAAAATAAATCATTTGGCGCAAAAAAAATACTGGTTCTGTCTGTGGGCATCGTAGGTGTTATTTGCCTCATTTTAGTTGGAAGAAGGTTATTTGTAAAAGGTACAGACTCAAAAGCTTTTTCTTTGGACAAGATAAGCAAACAGTGTGATGGATGTGCCGAAGCGCTGAATACGTATATTGCACTTCTTGATGTGGGCAGTGAATTTGGGTATTACGAAGAAGAGATGCAAGAATACAGTTTGTTAAAACATGAACAGATGCAGCATAACTGCACCGCAGATATCATTGAGGTTACAGATATTCCGTATGTTTACCATAATTGTTATGGAACGTATTCTGGCACTTGGCAAGGAGCTGGACCTACAGGTCGGGGAACATTTATCGGAAAGAACTCTCTCTATGACAATATTATTTCATATAAAGGCGAGTGGGCTTATGGACTGCCTGAGGGAGAAGGTGAACTGTATATTCAGAATATAGTTAATTCCAGATGGGATGAGACATATTATGGTCAAATGGCAGCAGGATATCGTCATGGAACTGGTCATTTATATGAGTATTACAATCCTCAGGAGGGCTCTATGAGCGTCCCTAAGTACAGGATATATGATGAAGCTACCTTTGACTATGATTTCATGTCATCGGTAACGGACTGCGGTGAATATGGTGCTGAGACGGGAGAAATACTTAGATATTACAGGATGACCGGCGCTGATAATGGATGGGTTAATATGATTGCTTCATGGGGAGCAGATGAACTGAATCCTGATGAAAAAGCCCAACTTCAGTTCGAGGCTTCTGTCCTGACGGCAGGCTTTATGGCCTATATGGTTGGAAAAGTTATAAGCCCTGGAGGCTATGACCATGCTGCTGGTAATAAACAGATGCTTGATGAATTGAATTCATATAATGCACAGAAAGAGGCTGATGAGCAGGCTGCTCTTGAGTTACAGCAAAAGCAGCAAGAATCATATAAGAATTACTGCTCTGACCAATATGACAAGCTTCATGCGAAGGATCCAACGGATTGGTCATTGGATGCTCAATATTTCAAAGCTAACATGTACTGATAAAAATGATAAGGAGAAAAAACTATGTTTTGTAAACACTGCGGTAAAGAAATAAAGGAAGATTCGACATTTTGTCCATATTGTGGCAAAGCTGTATTAGGAAGTTCATTGGGCACACAGCCTGAAACAAATAATTTAAGCGCTTCTTCTCAGACAAAGAGTTTTGATATTCAAGCACTTGTACAAAGGATTATTGCTAACAAGAAAGTGCTGATAATTATTGGAGCTGTATTGCTAATAATTCTTTTGTTCTCCAGATGTGGAAAAGATGGAGAAAACAAGGGTAGAAAAAATACACTCAGTTCTATTGCTGGGAATTGGGAGTTGGCAGGAACAAGTAAAGACCAGTATTCCTTTAACTATCAGCCAATTGAAAATATTGAGATTTCAAAAGATGGAATAAAGGCAAGCTCGGTTTATGTTAAATATGCAGTTTCAGCTAAAGATGTTGCTGTTGAAGAGGACGATGGAATTACGTACTATGTATATAATGCTGTAGTTTATAAGAATATGACTGATTTTGAGCCTAGTCAAAAGATAGATGTACAAACGAGGCTGTTTATTGATGATAACCATGATCAATCATTGATGTATGAGGTTTATTTAGAAGGTGGATGGAGCCCTATGGCTTGGTATGACAAGGAATAGTTGATAGAAATATTGAAACTATGGCATTTTCTAAATGCTTTGATATAGTACAAAATGTCAAAGAATTTATACTTTTTTAAAATGGTGGATATTCAATGAGAAAAAAGATTATTGCAGGACTAATAATAGTGGTTTTATTAGCAGGATGTGGGAAGACAACAGAGGAAGCTGTAGTCACGAGCGAGGACCAGTTCAGTTCCACAGCTTCTGTCTCTGTGATACAGGATATAGAGGATACAGAAAATACCATACTCAACGAGACATCGTCTGATGATAATGAGAAAAGTACAGATACAAACAATATTTCAATCGGAATGTACTATGTGTATGATATAAAAAACATAAAAGTACATGATATGAGTGTGTTTTTATACACGGATGAGATTGTTTCAGAAAGTGGTTCTTTATTTGTGCAATCACCCACATCTCACATGGCTGATAGCCATAATATAGATGGTACTCCAAGAATAGTGTATAATGAACAATTTTTGGCTTTGACAGAGGATAATATCAATGAAATTCGTGATTTTTCTATTGATTTTTATGATGCCAATATTGCTGATTTGCAGGGCATGATAGATGAATTGTACATTGAGAGCGAAAAAATATGGGCCAAAGATGATACAAATCCACTTATGGATTGTACGGATAAATTCCCCAAAACTCTTACGATAAACGTTAATGGAGAAGATATTTCTATTGAGGTTGACGAGTGTTTAATAAAATCATTTTCTTCAGGAAGCGTTTCTGGTATGCCTGAGGATAGTCCTCTGGTGAAAAGTGATAAGCACAATGATTATTTGACTGAAATCCATTTAATGATGAATGGTAAAAGTGAAAATATGTCTTCCATAAATTTATTTTATGAAAAACTTGGCGAATATAATAGTAAGAACTCTGGAATTGAGTCGGAGTTAAAAAATATAACTTTTTCTGATTCTCTTACATACGAGCAATTATATGAAGCAACAGAAGAAAAAAATGCTACCATAGATGATTTTGATTTGGGAATAATCGGAAAATGGTATCCTGGCAGAACAGACTTTAATGAATATTACATACAGGTTGATGAAGGTGGGACTGGCGCAATACATAGGGATGGAGAGACTATTTCTCTGTCATATTCTTTTGATGGAAAGACATTGCATATCAATGATGCATATGGAGGAAGCCGAGACTTTTACTACTCTGATGGCAAACTTGTTTCTGATGTAGATGGTGAGGTCTATCAAAAGAAAGACTCAAAGGAAACATCAAGGGGTTCAGAGCAGAAAGCACAATCTGTTGATCTTACTGGCACGTGGTATGATCCTACACGTCTTTCGTATCAGGAATTTGTTTTTAATGGAGATGGTACAGGAATTTATGATTTTGGCGGTGGAGACACTCGGGATATGACATATACAGTAAGCGGAAATACAATTTCATACCAGTTGCCCAGGTCGTCAGGCACCCTGTCGATAGTAGGTGATAAGCTATATGATGGTGAGAGTTACTATGTAAAGAAATAATTGTATAATCGTCATTTGAACCAGCATAATTGCGTGAGTTAACGGATTTTGCAAAATTGACACAATCCAGCATTAATGCTATATTCAAAGTACAAAAAGGTACTACCCGTACAGCAACGGTTAGTCCGAAATTAGGGTATTATTAAAATAACCGCTAGTTTGCAGGCTGGGCGGTTATTTTAATGCTTGCTATTCCTACCAATGGAATAGCCGAGACCGAAGAATGTTGCGCAAAGCGCAAGTACTGCAATCAAGCCTTCCGTGGATATCATAGGGAAGGTTCCTCCTATAGTTATTCCCTTTCGAGTTTCTATATTAACAGGGCTTGTACTCCCTGATAGAG
>JAEEGL011524832.1_pt1 | contig 16273 bp, 12 predicted proteins | sample 9134231 | NCBI WGS metagenome assembly JAEEGL01 (sample SAMN16246548, study PRJNA631951) | gut metagenome | biome: gut microbiome; feature: rumen; material: fiber-attached | host: Bos | place: Iran: Karaj | collected 2018-10
GACCAGCGGCGCCGCCGCTGCGCGTCCATCCGCATCGCCGCGTCCAGCCCCACCGCCGCCAGCACCCCCCAGCCCAGCTGGAAGAAGTGCAAAAACTTGTTCGGATTGCGGATCTCCCCGAACCCCGGCAGCGCCGCCACCAGCCGGTACAGCGGCGTGTACTTCCCGAACGACAGCACCAGCGCCGCCGCCGTCACCCCCGTCCAGAGCAACCACTCCCGCTTCCGCCCCCGCGCCGCCGCCACGATCCCCACCACCGCGAAGAACAACGGCAGCGCCCCCACGTACACCGTCTCCAGCCGGAAATTCATGAACCCGCGCCCCGTCCGCTCCCACGCCCCGTCGCGTCCCGTCTTTCCCCAGTAGGGTCCCGACGGGTCCCCGCTGCGCCAGCCCGCCCAGCCCGGCGCGATGAAATCCACCGACTCCGCCGGCGGCTGGCTCCACTGCGTGATGAACTCCCACTTCGCCTCCGGCGCCTGCGCCTCCACCCCGTCCGTCACCCCGCTTCCGCGCGTCGCCAGCGCCGCCCCGCCCGCCAGCAGCACCGCCGCCAGCCCCGCGGGGGCCAGCTGCTTTGCCCAGCCCCGTCCGGTCTTGTCCCCGCCCGCCTTCACCGCCCGCCACGCCTCCAGCATCCCGACCGGCAGCAGCAGCACCGCGCAGAACAGCGCCACGTCCCCCTGCTCCAGGAACATCGCCCCCGCCGCCGCGCCCGCCACCGCGCCCCACGCCGCCTTGCCCGTCCGCCCCCACTTCCCCGTCGCCCAGAGCGCCAGCGCGCAGAAGAACATCACCCCATACTTGCCCACGTGCCCCGCGTACGTCAGCGTCAGGTTCGTCCCCGTCCAGAACGCCACCGCCGCCCCCAGCGCGCACGCCGCCGGCCTGAGCCCCTTCCCGCGTCCCCACAGCGCCAGCAGCCAGGCCCCCAGCGCCAGGCACAGCCCGTGGAACGCATTCGTGAACCATTCCGCCGACACCTCCCGCAGCAGCGCGAACGACGGACGGAGCCCCCCCACGTCCGGCAACCCCGCCAGCACCCCGTCCTGCCAGCGGCTGGCGAGCGACGACTCGCTCATCCGCTTGAACATCGACATCAACCCCACGTTGTCGTCCGTGCTGAACAGCAACGCCCCCGGGGCCAGCACGCACCGGTACACCAAAATCCCCACCGCCGCGAAAAGGCACAACCAAGCCGCCCCCTGCCGGAACCTCTGACCGCAAATCTCTTTCATGCCACCACTCTACCCCACCCCGCCCCCGCCCTCAATCCCCGATTCGCCCCTCCCCCATCCGACTAGTGGGATTACAGAGAACATTGACTTTTCCATCAATTTCCCCAAATCTCTCCCCCATGAACCCCCGCCCCCGCTTTTGCGTTGCCCCCCCGCGCCCGCGGCGGCTATGATGGAAGCGAACATGACCACACGCCCCGCCATCCTCCGCGCCTTGGCGCTCTTTCTCCTCCCGGCCCTCCTTCCCGCCGCGTCCCTCCGCGCGGAAGAAGCCCCGCCCGCCGCCCCCTCCGGTATGCTCTCCGACGCCTACCGCCCCGCCGAACGCCCCGGCTTCTTCACCGGCGACGGCTCCGCGTACGGCGAGGCCATCGCCGAGGAGCGAGGCATCGAGTTCGACCCCGGCGCCATCCACGACGAACAGTCCCGCGTCCTCCGCGAGCAGCACGCCGGCGCCGGCGAAGCCCTCTTCACCGCCACCAACCGCTTCACCGAAACCATCGACCGCTGGCACGACGCCACTTTCCGCTGGCTCGACAACACCATCCGCACCCTCGACCTGCGCTGGAGCTCCGGCAACACCGACTACGAGCCGGAAATCTCCACCTTCGCCCTCGCCCTTTTCGCGCGCGTCGGCGGACGCGGCGACGACGGCAACTTCGACGCCAAGGCCCGCTTCCAGGCCGGGCTCGCCCTGCCCGGTCTCGAACGCCGCCTCAAGCTGGTCGCCGACAACATCGGCCGCGACCAACTCCCCGGCACCGACCCCATGAAGCGCGAGAGCGACCTGCGCGTCGGCGTCCAGGCCAAGCTCGACTCCTTCTTCGGCGAACGCTGGAACCTCGGCGGCGGCGCGCGCTGGCACGACAAGCGGCCCGTCGGTTACGTCGATCTCGAATGGCGCTGGTCGTGCGACCTCTTCGGGGGGACCCTCCGCTTCGTTCCCCGCGGCGTCTGGTACAGCGACGACGGCTTCGGCGAGGACGCCACCCTCGCCTGGACCGGCCCGCGCACCGGCCGCGTCGTCTGGCAGCTCCTGTCCGCCGAAACCGCCAAGGAATCCTCCTCCGGCATCGAACTCGAAGAAACCGTCCGCCTGGCCGTCCCCCTCGGAACGAAGGGCAGCGGATGGCTCTTCCAGGCGAGCGTATTCCCGCACCTCCACAAGGAAAACCACACCAACTTCGACGACTTCGTCGTCAACGCCACCTGGCGGGCCCCCCTCTACCGCCGCTGGATCTACTACCACATCACCCCCCAGGTCGATTTCGCCGACGAGGACGGCCACGACCCCAAGCCCTCCCTCCGCTTCGGCTGCGAAATCCTCTTCGGCCGCGAACCCCAGGAACTGCTGTGACCTTCCCCCCCCCACGTTTTCAACTCCGACCTCCGACCTCCGACCTCCGACCTCTGAAATCTGAAATCTGAGATTTGAAATTTGAAATTTGAAATCTGAAATCTGATCATCCCCCCATGCCCCCCCTCCCCGCCAAAGCCTTCGTCCTCGCCGCCGGACTCGGCATCCGCCTGCGCCCCCTCACCGCCGCCCTCCCCAAGCCCATGCTCCCCCTCTGGGGCGTTCCCATGATCCGCCACACCCTGGAGATGCTCCGCTCCTGGGGCGTCCGCGAAGCCGTCCTCAACCTCCACCACGCCCCCGGGCCGATGATCGAATACCTCGCCGCCAACCCCGTCGACGGCCTCCGCGTCTCCTGCCTCTGGGAACCCGAACTCCTCGGCACGGGCGGCGCCCTCCGCCAGGCCGCGGGCTTCATCGGCGACGGCCCCTGCTGGCTCGTCAACGCCGACGTCTTCGCCCGCCCCGACCCCGCCCCCATCCTCCGCGCCTGGAACGCCCGCCCCCGCACCGTCGCCGCCTGCTGGCTCACCGAAGGCGCGGGCCCCCGCACCGTCCATTGCGAGCGCGGCTCCATCGTCTCCTTCCACGACCCGGCCCGCGGCCACGCCACCTTCTGCGGCGTGCAAATCCTCGACTCCCGCATCCTCCGCTACATCCTCCCCTCCGGCCCCGACAGCATCATCGACGCCTACCGCCGCGCCCAAGCCGACGGCCACCGCGTCGCCGGCGTCCTCGAACCCGGCGCCTACTGGGCCGACATGGGCACCCCCGCCCAGTACGTCCAGGCCCACCGCGACACCGCCGCCCTCCTCGGCCACCGCGGCGAAACCTTCACCCTCCCCGCCGCCGCCGTCTTCACCCCCGAAGAGCGCGCCGCCCTCCGCCGCCACCGCGTCGCCGACGCCACCCCCGTCGAAGTCCTCCCCCCTCGCGGCTCCTCCCGCTCCTTCTACCGCCTCCCGCCCGCCGCCATCGCCGTCCGCTGGTCCCCCGAACGCGAAGACAACGCATACTACGCCCCCCAGACCCGCTTCCTCGCCCGCCTCGGCGTCCCCGTCCCCCGCCTGTTCCTCGACGCCCCCGACCTCCACCTCCTGCTCATGGAGGACCTCGGCCCCGCCACCCTCGAAACCCTGGCCCCCACCCTTCCGCCCGCCAAACTCCTCGCCGCCTACCGCCGCATCCTCGGCGCCGTCCTCCCCATGCACCTGCGCGGCGTCGGCGCCCTCCGCCGGGGCAAAATCCCCTCCATGCCCCCCTTCGGCCCCGACACCTTCGCCTGGGAACACGACTACTTCCTCACCGCCTACGCCACCCGCCACGCCCGCTGGCCCGCAAAAAAACGCGCCGCCGCCCGCGACGCCCTCCGCCGCGCCGCCGCCATCCTCCAAGCCTCCCCGCAAGGCCTCATCCACCGCGACTTCCAGTCCAGCAACATCCTCTTCAGGGGGCCCTCCCCCGTCCTGATCGACTACCAGGGCATGCGCCCCGGCCCCGTCGCCTACGACCTCGCCAGCCTCCTCTGCGACCCCTACGTCAACCTCCCCCCGGCCGCCCAGCAGCGCCTCCTCCGCCATTATTGCCGCCGCCACCCCGACGGCCCCGCCATCGCCGCCGCCTTCCCCGCCGCCGCCCTCCAGCGCCTCTGCCAGGCCCTCGGCGCCTACGCCACCCTTTCCCGCCGCCCCGGCATGTCCCGCTTCGCCGCCTACATCCCCGCGGCCCTCGCTCAACTCGCCCCCCGCGCCCCCGCCTTCGGCTTCCCCCTCTGACCCGCCTTCCCCGCCCCTTCCCCCCGCCCCCGCCCCATGCGGTGAGATTACAGAAAACACAAGACTTCCCCCCGACATTCCTCCTTCCATCCGACCATGAAAAAAGCCGCGCCAACCGCGCGGCCCATTCCCCCCTCCGGCCCCCCGCCCCGTCAGATTTTCCAGCCCCCGATTCCGAACGCCCGGCAAACCTCGCTGACCAGGATTGCCGTGATCAGCGTGGGGGCTATGTAGCGCACCATCGCCCGGTAGAAACCGGCGGTGCCGAACCCGTTCTCCTGCCCGCGCGCCACCTCGTCTTCGATGACCTTCGTCTTGACCACCCACCCCACGAACACGCACGTCAGCGCCGCCACCACCGGCATCAGGAACGAATTCGTCACGAAGTCGAAGAAGTCCAGGAACTGCATTCCCATCAGGCCGCCGCGCGTCCAGTCGCCGACGATGCCCATGTTGCGCAGGCCCGCGCCGAGGGTGATGTCGCCCCATGCCCCGTACCCCAGCGCCGAGAACATCGCCAGGAACGAAATCAGGAAGAACGTGAAGAACGTCGCCGGCCGCCGCTCCATCTTCAGCAAATCGCACACCGACGCCACGCACGCCTCGTACAGCGAAATCGCCGACGTCAGCGCCGCGAAGATCACCAGCAGGAAGAACGCCAGCCCCACCCACGGCCCCACCGCCCCGAACTCCGCGAACACCCTCGGCAGCGTCACGAACATCAGCCCGGGGCCCGCGTTCATCGCTTCCTTGACCGGCGTGCCCGTCTTGACCGCGTACATGTACACGACCGGGATGATCATCAACCCCGCGAGCACCGCCACCAGCGTGTCGAAGATTTCGATCCGGCGGACGCTCTTCTCGATCGAATCCTCGCCTCGCATGTACGAGCCGTAGGTGATCATGATGCCCATCGCCAACGACAGCGAATAGAACATCTGCCCCATCGCGCCCAGCACCGTCTTGCCCAGCTGCGCGAGCGAGAAGCGCGCCACGCCGTCAGCCCCCACCGCGCGCAGGGAATCCATGTTCGGCACCAGGTAGTACTTCAGCCCATCGGCCGCGCCCGGCTGGCAGCACACGAACGCCGAAATCCCCACCGCCATCGCCAGCAGCAGCGGCATCATCACCTTGTTTGAGCGCTCGATGCCGCCCTTCACCCCCAGCACGATCACCAGCGCGCACGCCAGGATGAACAAAAACCCGTACCCGAACGGCGCGAACGGCGCCGACACGAACCCGCCGAAGAACGCCCCCGGCTCCTCCAGCGCCGCCACCGACGACACATCGCCGGAGACGATCCGCAGGTACGTCCAGAAATACTTCAGCACCCACCCGCCGATCACGCAGTAGTACGGCACGATCACGAACGGGATCAGCGTCGAGAGGAAGCCCAGGATGCCGAATCCCGGGTGCAGCTTCCCGTACGCCGTCAACTGGCTCTGGCGCGTGCGGCGCCCGATGGCGATCTCCGTCACCATCAGCGTGAACCCCAGCGTCACGACCAGCACCAGGTACACGAGGATGAACGTCCCCCCGCCGTACTGCGCCGCCAGGTACGGGAACCGCCACAGGTTCCCCAAACCGATGGCCGAAGCCGCCGCCGCCAGAATGAAAGACAATTGCCCCGACCACGAGGCCCGCTGGATTTGTTTCGTTTCTTGCATAATGCCCCCATCCTACCCTCCCTCCCCTCTCCGTGCAAGCCCCCTTCCCCATACAACGGGATTTCAGAAAATACTTGACATTCCCCTTTCATCCATCGACAATCCCCTTCCATGAAAGAATCCATCCACCGCATCCTCGACCGCACCGAAGCCGTCGCCGACGCCATCGAGCGCGGCTGTTCCGACTTCAACGCCATGGGCGGGCGCAACGCCCCCCTGGTCGCCCTCGCCCTCACCCCGCCCCTCCTCGCCGCCTTCGCCGTCACCGAAATCGGCGCCTGGTGCATCGGCGAAATCGGCCGCCAAATCCGCATCCGCGAAAAGCGCCCCGCCTCCCCATCCCTGCGCGGCACCCCCACGCCCGCCGACCTCGCCGGGCCCTGGAACGCAGCACCCCGCACCCTCCGCGACCGGCTCCGCCTCGGCTCCCGCCTGGCCGACCTCGACCCCACGCTCGACCACACCATCGCCCGCACCACCCTGCCCAACGGCAAGACCGTCTTCCGCGCCCGCCCCGGCGGCATGAAAGGCTGGCTGGCCGACCGCCGCGTCGCCATCCCCTACTCCACCGCCATGCGCTACAAAAAGCTCGCCCAGCGCCTCCGCCAAATTCTCTCGCTCGACGACCGCATCCCCCTCGAATGGCTGGTGGACGGCATTCCGGCCGGCCATTCCCTGCCTTCCGCCCTCCAAATCCCCTGCCAGACCGCCAAGCGCCGCCTGGCCGCCATCCTCCGGGAACACCGGACCCTCAAGGCACTCTCGCTGCATGTCGAGCAAGCACTCGGCATCGTACGCCTCGTCACCATCCGGAAAGCGCCGGGACACCGCCGGGGACATCGGTCGAAAATGGCGGAAACAAAGGGTTTTTCAGTAATCTCGCAGGGGCGGAGCGTCACCCTGGCGCCCGCGCGGTTCGAGGCGACGAAGGCGGCCATATCGCGCATTTTGCGCGCCCAATGCCTCACCGGGCCGGCCCTCCACCTGCAGAACCGGCTCCGCCGCTGGCTGGCTTCCCCGCCGGCGCCCCGCCCCGGGAGCGGCCCCGCGGCGGAAAAAACGCCCTTCCCCCCATCGCGGGATTGATTCGGCGCGCGCGCGGCGCTAAAGTGCGGGAACAACCATGGCGGAATCGGACGACATCCTGATCGAGGCGGAAGACCTTGGCCGGCGCTTTTCGGGCGTCACGGCGGTCTCCCGCGTGTCTTTCCGCATCCGCCGGGGCGAACTGGTGGCCCTGCTGGGCCCGAACGGCTCCGGCAAGACGACGCTCCTGCGGATGCTGGCGGGCTCGCTGGCCCCCTCCGAAGGCCGGGCCCTTCTCTGCGGGCTGGACCCGGCGGAGCGCTCGCTGGAAGTCCGCCGCCGCTGCGGCTACCTCCCGGAGCGCACCCCCCTCTACCCCGAAATGCGCGTCGAGGAATACCTCCGCTACCGCGGCCGCATCCGCGGCCTCCGCGGGGCCAACCTCCTCCTGCGCCTGCACGAGACCATGCACCATTGCGGCCTGGCCTCGGTGGCCCGCCGCCCGCCCATCGGCTCGCTTTCGCTGGGCCAGCGCCGCCGCGTGGCCATCGCCGACTGCCTCCTGCACTCCCCCGACGTGCTCCTCCTCGACGGGCCCCTCGACGGGCTGGACGCCATCCAGGCGGCCTCCCTGGCGGGGCTGATGATCGACCTCTCCTCCACCTGCGCCATCCTCTTCTCCTCCCATTCCCTCGAATCGCTGCATTCGGTCTGCAGCCGCGCGCTGATCCTGAACGCCGGCCGCCTGGTGGCGGACGGCTCCCCCGACGGCCTGACCGCCGCGCAACCCGGCGCGAAAACCTTCACCCAGGCCTTCGTGCGCATGGCGGCGGCGACGGCCGCCCCGCCGCTCTGGGCGGACCACGGAAGGAGGCCGTGACGTGCGCGCGTTCGTCCCCCTCTGGCAGCGCGAGACCGGCGCCTGCTTCCGCACCTCCATCGCCTACACCGGCGGCGTCTTCTTCCTGGTCCTGACCGGCGCCGCCTATTGGAGCCTCACCGGGCGCCTGGCGGCCGGCGAACTGGACGGCACCCTTGCCGAAGCCTTCTTCTCCTCCCAGTGGTTCTGGCTGGCGATGCTCCTGCTCGGCTCGATGCTGACGATGCGCCTTTTCGCGGAAGAAATACGCCTGGGCACCCTGGAGATGCTGATGGGCGCGCCGGTGACGGAGACCGAGGTGGTGCTCTCGAAATTCGCGGCCGCTGGCACGGTGTTCGTCCTCCTCTGGCTTCCCACCCTCGCCTACCCCGCCGTCGCCCGCCTCTGCGGCGTCGAGCTCCCCCCGGCCGCCCCCGGCGAAGCCGCCTCCGCCTACCTCGGCGTCCTCCTGCTCGGCGGCTTTTTCCTGTCCGCGGGCCTGTTCTGCTCGCTCCTGACGAAGCACCAGATGGTGGCGGCCATGCTCAGCTTCGGCGCGATGGGCGCCTGGGTGTCAGGCGGCTTCCTCACCAGCCGCATCGGCCCCGAAGGCGGCACCGCCCTATCCCGCGCCCTTTCGGCGCCGTTGCACATGCGCGACTTCGCGGACGGCATCCTCGACACCCGCACCATCGTCCTCTACCTCTCCGCGACCGCCCTCCTCCTCTTCTCGGCCATACGCCTGCTGGAGGCGCGCCGCCTGCGCTGACGCCATGACCCGCTCTGCCAAACACACCCCCTCCGCCCCCCGCCCGCGCCTGCGCCGCTTCCGCCGCTGGCTGGGCCGCGCCGACCTCCTGGCCTCGGTGGTGCTGGCGGTCGTGCTCTTCGGGATGGTGAACCTCCTTTCCTGGCGCCACTGGGCGCGCCTCCACTCCCGCGCCGGCACTGGCGGGCGCCTGTCCGAAAAGACCCTGCGCCTGCTGGCGGACACCCCCGGCGAAATCCGTTTCCACGTCCTGATGCGCCCCACCAACGAAGCCTTCCGCCCGACGGCCGAGCTCCTCCGCGAATACGAAGCCAGCTCGCCGGGCGTCACCGTGCGCTTCATCCATCCCGACCGCGACCTGGCCGATGCCGAAGCCCTCGTGAACAACGCCCGGTCCGCCGGCGGCGAATGCGTGGTGGTCGAGACCGGCGGGCGCCATGCCACCCTGCCCGCCGACCGCCTCTTCGACGCGGCGCCCGGCGGCGCCCCCGTCTACCACGGCGAGCAGCGCCTTTCCGGCGCCGTGCGGTCCCTGGTCCGCTCCACCCGCCCGGTCGTCTACTTCCTCCAGGGCCACGGCGAGCACTCCCCCTCCGACTTCTCCCGCGGCGGCTACTCCCGCATCGCCGAGCGCCTACGCGACGAAAACGCCGACGTCCGCGTCCTCGACTTCTCCACCGCCCGCGCCATACCCGCCGACTGCTCCCTCCTGGTCCTCGCGGGCCCCGTGCGCGCCCTGGCCCCGCACGAAATCAACCTCCTGCGCGGCCACCTCGACCGCCGCGGGCGCCTCCTCATCCTCCTCGACCCCCGCACCGACACCGGACTCGACTCCCTCCTCCGCGACTGGGGCGTGCAGACCGGCTCCGACGTCATCGCAGACGAAACCCACACCCTGGGCGGCCGCGACCTCCACGCCTCCGCCTACCCCGACCATCCCGTCACCGCCTCCCTCCAGGGCCTGACCACCGTGTTCGCTCTTTCCCGCTCCCTCCGCCCCATCCCCCAGCCCCCCGGCGTGGACAAACCCGCCGTATCCCCGGTCGTCGTCTCCTCCCCCGACAGCTGGGCCGAATTCGAACCCGGCGACGCCTCCCCGCGCTTCGATGCCGGGATCGACATCCCCGGCCCCCTGCCCCTGGCCGTCGCCGTCGAGCGCGGCCCCGTGCCCGGCGTCCACGTCCAGATCCGCCCCACCCGCATGATGGTGTTCGGCGACTCCGCCTTCGCCTCCAACGCCGGGCTCGTCGGCGCCAACTCCGACCTTTTCCTCAACGCCGTCCATTGGCTGCTGGACGCCGACGAACCCCAGCTCGTGCCCGGCCCGCGCGCCACCTCCGAAACCCGCGTCGTCGCCACACGCCCCCAGCTCGACCGCCTGTTCGTCTGCATCGTCGCCGTGTTCCCGGCCGTGCTGGCCGCCATCGGCTTCTTCATGTCCTGGCGGAGGAGGCGCTGACCATGCGCTCCCGCACCACGCCCGTCCTCGCCCTCCTCGTCCTCCTCCTGGGCGCATACCTCCTCGTCTGGGAGCACGGCGACCGCATCGACCGCGACGGACTCTCCCGCATGCGCCGCTCCCTGCGCATCGATCCCGACCGCGTCGAAGCCCTCGCCATCGAAACCCCGTCCACCCGCCTCCTCTGCCACCGCCGCGGCGACTCCTGGTTCCTGGCCGAACCGACCGCCGCCCGCGCCGACGCCTCCCGCATCCACCAGCTCCTGGCCATCCTCCGCGAACTCCCGCGCGGCGAAGTCCTCCTGCCCGACCGCCGCGATCCCGCCGCCTGGGCCCACTACGGCCTCGAGCCCCCGCACGCCGCCGTATCCGTCGTGCAGGGGACCGCGACCAACCGCTTCCTCGTCGGCCGCCGCTCCCCGCTGGGCGACGGCGTGTACGTCCGCCAGGACGGCATCCCCGCCGTCGTCCGCATCTCCGCGGCCCTCCTCGACCTCCTCCCATCCGGCGCCGAAGCCCTCCGCGCCCGCACCCTCCTCCGCGGCGACCCATCCGCCGTCGCCCGGCTCGAAATCCGCAACGCCTCCGGCTACATCCAACTTGCCCGCGAACCTTCCGGACCCTGGCGCATCCTCCAGCCCGTCGCGACCCGTGCCGACCCCGTGCCCATCGCCACCCTCGTCCGCGAACTCCTCGCCTGCACCATCGTCCAGTTCGTCCAGGACGGCGTCACCGACTTCTCCCCCTACGGACTCGACACCCCCGGCGCCCTTTCCGCCGTCCTCGACGCCGAAGCCGGCCTCGGCTCCCAGACCATCTACTTCGGCGACCCCCTCGCCACTTCCCCGGGGCTCGTCTACGCCCGTCTCCAGGGCGAAAACTCCGTTTACGCCGTCCCCGACACCGCGGCCAAGGCCCTAGCCGTGCGGCTCGACGACCTCCGCGACCGCCGCATCCCCGGGCTCGTCCTGCCCGCCCGCATCCAGACCGTACGCGCCGAAGGCGGCGGAGCCACCCTCGAATTCCACCGCCTTCCCGACTCCCCCGCCGAATGGCGCATCGACCGCCCCCGCCGCGTCCCCGCCGACCCCGGCGCCATCAACGCCCTTCTCGCCTCCTGGTCCGGCGTGCGAATCACCGCCTTCGAGCCGCCCCCCGCCCCGCCCGCCGCCTCCGCCCTGCCGCCGCCGCCCGAACCCGTCTTCACCCGCACCCTGGCCATCACCCTGCAGGACAACCCCGACCCCGTGCAAATCCGCGTCGGCCCCGCCGACGCCCCCGGCACCTGCCGCATCCGCGTCGTCGGCGAATCCTCCTCCGCCATCGCCGAGCCCGCCGCACTCCTCGACTTCCCCCTCGGCGCCGAACCCTACCAATCCCTCGACGTCCTCTCCATCCCGCCCGCCAACGTCCTCGCCATCGACCTGTCCACCCCCGCCCGAACCCTGGCCGTCCGCCGCGACCCCGTGACCGGCGACTGGATACGCCCGCCCGACGACTTCGACGCCCTCCTTTCCGCCCTTTCCCCCCTGCGCGCCGCCGAGTGGCTCCCGCCCGCCGAGGGCGCCCTCCCCACCCCCCTCGCCACCCTCCGCGTCACCCAGACCGGGCGCCGCACCCTTTCCAACACCCTCCTCTTCTACCCCGACCGCGTCGTACACCTCCGCGGCCGCCCCGCCCCCTTCCGCCTCCCACCCGCCTCCCCCCTCCTTCCCTGGCTCCAGCCCCCCGCCGAGCCCGCACCCGCACCCCCCACCGAACCCACGCCGTGAACCCCATTTCCCAAATTTCAAATTCGAAACCGGCCCCTCCCCCTTCTCCCCGCCTCCTCCGCGTCTTCATGGACGCCCACGTCCACATCTACCCCTTCTACGACATCCCCGCCCTCCTCCTCTCCGCCCTCGACCGCATGCCCCGCCTCGCGCCCACCGACCAGCGCGTCCTCTGCCTCGCCGAACGCTCCAACCACGCCTTCTTCCAGTCCCTCGCGCAGGACGAAATCACCCTTCCCTCCGACGCCTGGCGCATCGTCGCCTGGGACCCCGGCGGCGCCGTCAAGATCCGCCACCGCCCCACCCACCGCGACATCTGGATCGCCGCCGGACGCCAAATCGCCACCCGCGAAAACATCGAAATCTGCTCCCTCTTCTCCGACGCCCCCGTACCCGACGGCATGGACGCCCGCGAGACCCTCCGCGCCGTCCGCGACGAAGCCGGCGGCCTGCCCGCCCTCGACTGGGCCTTCGGCAAGTGGCTCTTCTCCCGCGGCAAACTCGTCAAATCCCTCCTCGGCGCGAACCCGGACGTCCTCATCATCGACACCGCCATGCGCCCCCGCGGCACCCCGCCGCCAACCGTCTACGCCGCCGCCCTCCGCGCCGGCCGCCCCATCCTGGCCGGCTCCGACCCCCTCTCCTCCCCTTCCGAGCAAACCCTTCCCGGCTCCTACGGCGTCACCTTCCAAATCCCGGCCCCCGAAGACCCTTCCACCATCCTCGCCCCCCTCCGTGCCTTCCTCACCGCCCCCCTCGCCTCCCCCCTCCCCACCTTCGGCATCCGCGACACCCTCCCCCGCGCCCTCCTCCGCCGCCGCGCCGCCTCTCGCTACATCCCCCCCACCCCCTGACCCTCCCTCCCCCGTTGCCCCGCCCCCGGGTCCTTCCCCCCGTGGCCCGGGCCAACGCGCCTCTCCCCTTCCCCTCCCCCGGGGGTTCGGGGGCCCCGCCCCCGTCCCTTGTCCCTCCCCCTTCGCCCCCCGTCGCCCTCCATCCTCCTCCCTCCTTCTCCCCCCGTCTCCTCCCTCCTTCGCCCCTTCCCCCTCCCTTGCCCCCACCCCTCCCGTGGCATTTCGCTTCGCCCCTCCCCACTTTTGCAATCACATGAAAACCACAGAATTCCTTGACTTTTCCGTCATTCTCACCACCCCTGCCGCCCCCCTCCCTCTGCGTGCCGCCCCCACACTCCAGCATTTCCCCGCCCCCCGCATCCCCGGCTTTTCCCTCCCCGTCCGACCACCCGCCGCGCCGCACAAAAACAACGCCGCCGACGTTCATGTTTCCGTCGGCGGCGCACCCGTTTCACCGCCGTTGCTCCCCGGCGGTCGGGGTTTGGAATGCCTTGTCAAAAAAAACCGGCGCTGCCCGCGCCGGTTCCCGAATCACTTCGACTTCTTCTGCTTCGCGATGTCGATCAGGTTCTTCACATAGGCTTCGCCGTTCAGGACCGGTTTCGGCGGACGGCGGTACGGACCGCGCGGACGCGGCTGGAACCCGAGCATGAACGCGCTGGGCAAATCCTTCCCAGTCACGCCGGCGGCTTCGCAGACCGCCACGCTGTGGCGCAGGCGGTTCGCCAACCGTTGCAGGGACCCCGCGCTCAGGATGCGCCAACGGCCGAACGTCTCCGGCTTCTCCGCCGCGAGAGCGCGCGCCCAAGCTTCCACCCGGCGGGCAACTTCGCGGTTCGACGGCGTCTTCGAGAGGCTTTCCAGCGCCCGCTTCGCGTACCGCGCCTTGATCTTCTTCGGGGGCATCGGAAGCCGCTGGACTTTCGGGCCCGTTTTCTTCGCAGCCGTCTTGGCCGTTTTCCGTTCTGTCGTCGTGCTTTTCATTTTCTCCTTTTCCTTAGGCAAATCACTGCTTGTTCGCGCCCCGTATCCGGCGCGCATCGGAAATGTTCACTTCTTGAACACCTTTTCACAAAGAAAATCAAGCCTTTTTTTCCACTTTTTCCAGTCCGGCAGCCTCCCGCGGCGCCCCGCCCGCGCTCCCCCGCCCCCGCCGCCGCCGCACCTTCTTCGAGATAATTCTTGAAAATCCCTCGCGGCTGCGCACAATGCACCCTCGCCAAAAGGAGACAATCCATGAAACCATCCACCATCTTCCGCAACGCCGCCGCCGTCCTCGCGGCCCTCGTCCCCGCCCTCGCCTGCGCGCAGGACACCGCGACCTTCGACGCCCGCTACAACTCCGTCCTCGCCCGCCTCCAGAGCATGGGCTGCGGCTACTACACCGACGCCGAGTGGGCCGACGTCGACCGCGAAGTCGCCGACATCTCCGCCGACGCCGCCGCCCGCAACGACGGCCCCGCCATCGTCCGCGCCGCCCTCGTCAACGCCATGGTCACCGCCGACATGCGCCGCCGCTACCCCGAGGCCGTCACCGTCCTCCGCGACGGCATCGCCAAGGCCGACGCCATCCCCGGCACCGACGCCTCGCCCCTCTACGTCAAGCTCGCCGAAGTCCTCTCCGACGCCGGCGACGCGCCCGCCATCGAGTCCCTCATCCGCGAATACAAGGCCTCCCGCCACTACAACCCGCAGCCCCTCTACTGGTCCGGCGCCGCCCGCCCCGGCGATCCCCTCCTCGTCGCGCGCCCCAACTCCGACGCCTCCTCCGACTCCATCCCCGTGACCGTCATGGAAAAGGCCCTCCTCCGCGCCAAGACCGCCCCCGGCCTCGCCTTCCCCGACTTCACCTTCGCCGACGCCCAGGGCCGCCCCGTCGCCCTCTCCTCCCTGCGCGGCAAGATTGTCCTCGTCGACTTCTTCCTCCCCGGCTGGAAACTCTGGGAAAGCAACCGCCCCGCCCTCGAAGAACTCTACAAGGCCCGCCGCGACGACGGATTCGAAATCGTCGGCGTCTGCCTCGCCCCCCGCGCCACGCCCCCGGCCCTCCCCTGGCCCGTCGTCGCCGGCGCCCCCGACCTCACCCGCCGGCTCGGCATCTTCGGCGAAACCTCCAACTTCCTCCTCGACCGCCAGGGCGCCGTCATCGCCCGCGACCTCCGCGGCAGCGACCTGACCTTCACCGTCGACCGCCTCCTCGCCGCCAAGCCCTGAACCCTCCCATCCAGACCACCACCGCGGGAACGGACGGCGGCGCCGCCCGTTCCTTTCCGTCCCTTGGCGGCCTGGAAACCCTCCTCGGCCACGCCTTCGCCGACAAAACCCTCCTTCTCGCGGCCCTGACCCACCCCTCCTACGCCGCCGAACACCCCGCCGAGGCCCCCACCGACAACCAGCGCCTCGAATTCCTCGGCGACGCCGCCCTCGGACTCGTCGCCGCCGAACACCTCCACCTGACGCAGCCCGGCTGGCACGAAGGGCGCCTCACCAAAGTCCGCTCCCGCCTCACCAACGAAACCGCCCTTGCCCGCGTCGCCCGTTCCATCGGCCTCGGCGCCCACCTCCGCCTCGGGCGCGGCGAAGAGCGCTCCGGCGGCCGCGACACCCCCTCCAACCTCGCCGACGCCCTCGAAGCCCTCATCGGCGCCCTCTGGCTCGACGCCGGCCCCGGCCCCGTCCGCGCCCTCTTCCGCACCCACTTCGCCGACCTCCTCCGCGAAGCCGTGGCCGACGCCACCGAGATCAACCCCAAGGGCGAACTCCAGGAACTCGTGCAGGCCCGCTGGCAGGACCACCCCGAGTACACCCTTCTTTCCGCCGAAGGCCCCCCCCACCGCCGCATCTACCGCGTCGCCGTCTCCCACCGCGGCACCGTCTGGGCCGAAGGCGAAGGCACCGGCATCCGCCGCGCCGAATCCGCCGCCGCCTCCGCCGCCCTCGCCCTCCTCCGCCGCTCCCCCTCCCCCTGACCCATCCACCCCCGCCCCATCTCCCCGCCCCTGCCCCTCCCCCCCACTCCCCCCTCCGCCCCCTCCACTCTTGCAATCACAAGAAACCCCTTGACATCCCCTTCCATTTCCCCCATTCTCCCCCCATGAACCCCATCAAATCCGCCGCCCGCAAAACCGCCGCCCTCTTCGACAGCGCCTCCGACATCCCCTCCCTCACCCCCGTCTACCTCCTCCCGGCCTTCGCCCCCTTCCAGCTCCCCCTCGGTGCCGGCGTATTCACCGCCTGCCTCCCCCCCGAGACCGGCCGCGCCCTCCTCTCCGAGATCAAGCGCCGCCGTCGCCCCCGCGAAAAACTCCCCGCCTCCCCCTCCCTGCGCGGCTCTCCGACCCCGGATGAACTCGAAGCCGACGGTGCCCTCTTTCCCCGCACCCTGGCCATCCGCCTGCGCATCGGCTCCCGCCTGGCCGACCTCGAACCCACGCTCGCCCGCACCTACCGCCACAAAAAGCTCCCCAACGGCCAAAAACGCCTCGCCGCCCGCGCCC
>JAEEGL012729117.1_pt1 | contig 16273 bp, 15 predicted proteins | sample 9134231 | NCBI WGS metagenome assembly JAEEGL01 (sample SAMN16246548, study PRJNA631951) | gut metagenome | biome: gut microbiome; feature: rumen; material: fiber-attached | host: Bos | place: Iran: Karaj | collected 2018-10
AATAACCTATGAAGGAATTCCTACCTTCGCGCCTGAGCATTTTGCAAGAGTAAGACAGGTTGATACCATGAAGCGTAAGCAGTTCGTAAAGGGTATCACACAGATTGCCCAGGAAGGTGCTATTCAGATTTTCCAAGAGTACAATACTGGTCTTGAAGAAATAATTGTAGGCGTTGTAGGTGTTCTTCAGTTTGATGTATTGAAATTTAGACTCCAGAGTGAGTACAATGTAGATATAATACTTGAGAATCTTCCTTACGAGTACATTAGATGGGTTGATAATGAGGATGTTGATATGTCAGCTCTTGTAGGTACATCTGATATGAAGAAAATCAAGGATATGCACGACAGACCACTTCTTCTTTTCATTAATGAGTGGAGTGTTGGTATGACCATGGAAAGAAATAAAGGACTTGTTCTTTCTGAGTTTAAGAAAAACTAATACTGGAGGGGGGAGCGTTATGAAGCTTGGTGGTGCAAGAAAGTCATTAGTTTTACTACTGTGCCTGGCTTTATCATGTGGGTCATTGACAGGCTGCAGGTATTCAAGTGTTGATGAATATTTGGAACAGCTTGGAATGAAAGAACCGGAATATCATGATGAGTTTGCAGCTTCAGATAGCGCCTCCACAGAAAGTACTTATGTTATTTCACAGGATACTTCAATAAGTGATCAGCAGTTTGGACAGACCTATGCAGAGGCGGAGTCTTCACAGATTCCGGCCTATGATTTTGAGACGATACTTGATGAAGTGGGGATTCAGGACTCAGAGCATGCTGATGCTGTTTTTTCTTCATCCTACAAGAATATCACGCCGGATGAATTGGACGCTGATATGAAAGAGGGAAGGGAAAAGGTCGGACTAAACGCAGAAACAATTGCTGCAAGAAAAGAGCAGCAAAAAGGCCTGTATGCCTATGAACGTCTGACTGAATCAGGAAAAACTCTTTATGTTGAGATTTTAACCATAATAGAGAACCTTGGCGAAAATATTTTGGTATCTACAACCAGCGATGATGCAATAGATCTTGTTTTTGACTATGTTCTTGCTGATCATCCGGAACTCTTTTATGTGGATGGCTATCATTACACTAACTATACGATAGACAATGTGATAACCAAGATTGCCTTCACGGGCAATTATCTATATTCTGCACAGGAAATAAATAGAAGGCAGACCAAGATAAACAATTATGTAAATCAGTGCCTTGAGGGAGCGCCTTCTTCCGAAGATGACTATTTTGCTATCAAATATGTCTATGAATATCTGATCCGTAATACGGAATACGATGTTGATGCCCCTGATAATCAGAATATCTGCTCAGTTTTTATCAATGGAAGAAGCGTGTGCAGTGGATATTCCAAGGCTATGCAGTATATTCTTAATAAGCTTGGAATTCAGTGCAGTCTGGTGACCGGCACGGTTACAACCAAAAAGTCTTCCGGCGTCAGACATGCATGGAATTTGGTTTTGTGCAATAATACGTATTACTACGTGGATGTTACCTGGGGAGATTCCTCATACCAGACCGGCAACGGAGAAAATGCCGACAGTACTAAGCTTCCTGCAGTAAACTATGATTATCTTTGCGTTACTACTGAAGAGATACTAAAGAATCATACGATTTCGGACCGAATCAGTATGCCGGAATGCACTAGTATGAAGGATAACTACTACGTTCGTGAGGATGAGTACTTTACCACCACTGAGCTGGAGCTGGTAAAGGATCTTTTTGAGCGAAGATACGCTGATGGCAGTGAGAACGTTATAATCAAGTGCGACTCACGTTACGTATATGATGTGCTTTTTGAACTGCTTGTCACCCAGAGAAAGGTGTTTGAGTACATGCAGGGGGACAATGCTACTGTTTCATATACTACCTTTGCGGATACATATACTATTATCTTTTGGCTATAAGGGCTATTTATGGTATACTATCCTTGTATGTTTAGACATTATTAAGACGAGGTGTACATATAATGGGAAAAGGATTAGCAGAGATTGGATCAGTTAAGATTGCTGATGATGTAATAGCAAGAATAGCAGTACTTGCAGCGCTTGAGGTTGATGGCGTTTCAGCAATGGCTGGCAATTACACAAGCGATGTTCTTGAGAAGGTTAGCCGCAAGAACTTAAGTAAGGGTGCCAAGGTTGTTATCGGTGCTTCTGATGTTAAGGTTGACCTTGCTCTTATGATGGCCTATGGCTATAACATCCCTGCAACATGCCAGCAGGCGCAGACCAAAGTAAAGACTTCAATCGAAAATATGACTGGTCTTGAAGTTACAGATGTTGATATTAGGATTGCAGGCATTACAATGCCTAAAGCCTGAATTTAATAAAGATTGGAAAAATTATGATGAACAGAACTGAACTGAGAGAGCAGATCTTTAACCTGCTCTTTCGTGTTGAATTTAATACCCCGGAAGAGATGTCAGTACAGGAGGAGCTTTTCACTACTACAGGTGACAAAGAGTTCTCCAAGACAGATGCTGACTATATCAGAGACAAGTATGAGAAGATAGCTGAAAAGCTCACTGAGATTGACGAAGCTATCAACAAGGAAACCTCTGGTTGGAACACAACACGTATGGCTAAGGTTGATCTTACAATAATCAGACTTGCCGTATATGAGATCAAGTATGATGACTCCGTTCCTACAGGAGTAGCAATCAATGAGGCAGTAGAGCTTGCCAAGAAGTATGGACAGGACGGTTCTCCTGCTTTTGTAAATGGAGTGTTAGCTAAATTTGCGCAGTGAATATACAGTCACACAGGTTAATGCCTACATTAAGAATATGTTTACCCAGGACTTTCTCCTTAAAAACATTACTGTTAAAGGAGAGGTCAGCAATTGTAAATATCATTCTTCCGGCCACATCTATTTCACTATAAAGGATGGGGGCGGTGCTATTGCCTGTGTAATGTTTCGCGGTGACAGAGATAAGGGCGGCCTTAGGTTCAACATGCAGGAAGGTCAGTCTGTACTTGTTACAGGAAGCATAGATGTATACGAAAGAGATGGAAAGTACCAGCTCTATGCAAGAGAAATAAAGCTTGATGGAGCGGGTGCTCTTTATGAGCGCTTTGAGGAACTCAAAAAGCGCCTTCAGGAATCGGGAATGTTTGCACCTGAGTATAAACAGCCCATTCCTCCATATATTCGAACTCTCGGTGTTGTCACTGCTCCTACAGGGGCTGCAGTACGTGACATAATCAATGTTGCTACCAGAAGAAATCCACATATTCAGATTATTCTTTATCCTGCCATAGTTCAGGGTGATCAGGCTGCAGGCAGCATCGTCAGAGGAATACAGACATTGTCTGCGATGCAGGTTGATGTGATCATTGTTGGACGAGGCGGAGGTTCTATAGAAGATTTATGGGCATTTAATGAGAAAATAGTCGCCCAGGCTATTTTTGACTGCCCGATTCCGATTATTTCAGCAGTTGGACATGAAACAGATACTACCATAGCAGATTATTGTGCAGACAGAAGGGCTCCTACGCCTTCCGCGGCTGCAGAGCTTGCTGTATTTGAATATAGGAGATTTGAACAGGATATTGAGGACTATGCTTATACCTTAAAACGAAGCATGGACCGCAAAGTAAGTAACCTAAAGCTGTTAGAGGACAGATACAAGGATAGCCTCAGGCTTCTAAGTCCAATGGGACGCGTCAGAGACAAGGCGCAGCAGCTTGATCAGTATCAGGATACTCTGCAGATGCTTATGGATAAAAAGCTTGTGGATATGCATCACAGGCTTGATATAGATATAGAGAAGTTAAAGGGTTTATCTCCTTTGGACAGGCTGAAAGGCGGATATGCTTATGTGGAGGATTCAGAAGGAAAGAACCTTCGAAGCATAAAGAAAGTCAAAAAGGATGATGAGATAAAGATATTTGTCACAGACGGAGCCATTAAAGCCAGGGTAGAAGCAACTGACAAGATGAAACTTGGCTAATTAAAGGCCTAGGGGAGAGATAAATGGCAGCAAAAAAAAGCAGTGAAGATAAAGAAAAAAAGCTTTCTGTAGAAGAAGCATTTGCTTTGGTAGAGGATAAGATAGATGCCCTTGAGGCAGTGGATATTTCCCTGGAGGATTCCTTCAAGGAGTATCAGGAAGGAATGAAGCTCCTTAAGTATTGCCATGAAGCTATAAGTGAAGTTGAGAAAAAGGTTCAGAAAATAGCTGAGGATGGTACTTTGGAGGATTTTGAATAATTATGGCACAGGATTTTGAAAAGGTTTTGCTTGGTAAAGCTACCGAGGCAGAAGACATATTAAAACGCTTTCTTCCCAAGGAAGAGGGCTATGCAAAGCTTGTTATAGAGGCTATGAATTACAGCCTTTTAGCTGGGGGAAAGAGGCTTAGACCGGTTATGATGCTGGAAGCCTTCAGGATGTTTGCTGACGACAAGATAAAGGAAGAAGTGGTTTATCCTTTTGTTGCTGCTATAGAGATGATACATACATATTCTCTTGTACATGACGATCTTCCGGCTATGGACAATGACGAGTACAGACGTGGAAGAAAGACCACCCATGCTGTGTATGGCGCTGGAATGGCAACACTGGCAGGAGACGGACTTCTTAATCTTGCGTTTGAGACTGCAATTAAAGGAGCCTGTGCAGGAGGAGAGCTTTCAAACTTTAATGGAGAAAGCAGTAACAGGTATCTTTCTGCACTTAAGGTTTTGTCAGAGAAAGCAGGAATTTACGGCATGGTTGGCGGACAGTGTGCAGACATATGCGCCGAGAATTCCAACGAGACAGATGAAGCAAAGATGAAGGATGTCCTTCATTACATAGATGAGAATAAAACCGGTGCTCTTATTGAGAGCAGCCTCATGGTTGGAGCAATTCTTGGAGGCGCTTCAAAGGAGCAGGTAGAGCTTTTGGAGAAGGCTGGACGTAACGTTGGAATTGCTTTCCAGATTCAGGATGATATTCTTGATATTACCAGCACCACCGAAGTATTAGGCAAACCAATCGGTTCAGACGAAAAGAACGGAAAGAGCACTTACGTAAGCCTTTACGGAATGGAAAAGGCAAGAGAGAAGGTTAAGGAATTATCTGAAGAAGCAGAGGCAATTTTAGCTGAGCTGGGCTTCGAAGGATGTTTTTTACAGGATTTATTTGGATATCTAATCTACAGACAAAAGTAAGGCACAAATGAAAGAAAGGGAGCGAAAAATATGCTTCTTGATCAGATAAACGCCACAGGCGATATAAAGCAGATTCCAAAATCTAAATATCCGGAGCTTGCCCAGGAAATCAGAGAGTTTTTGATTAAAAAGCTTTCTGTAACCGGGGGACATCTTGCCTCAAACCTTGGAACAGTAGAGCTTACTATGGCGCTTCATCTTGCGCTTGATCTTCCTAAGGACAAGATTATCTGGGATGTAGGACATCAGTGCTACACTCATAAGCTTCTTACTGGTCGTAAGGATAAGTTTGATACTCTTCGCCAGTATGGTGGACTTAGCGGCTTCCCAAAAAGATGTGAGTCTGATACAGACTGTTTTGATACAGGACACAGCTCAACATCTATTTCTGCAGGCCTTGGAATGGTTAAAGCAAGAGATTTAATGGGCGAAGATTACACGGTAGTTTCAGTTATTGGAGACGGTTCGCTCACTGGCGGACTTGCTTATGAGGCACTGAATAATGCAGCCAAGCTTGAAACTAATTTTATTATTATTTTAAATGACAATGAGATGTCCATTTCTGAAAGTGTGGGCGGAATGAGAAAGTATCTTGATTCTGTCAGAACCGCGGAAGGATATCTTAACCTTAAAGAGGATGTGTACGCACAGCTTCGTGTGTCAAATCCTAAGGTAGTAGATGGTATCAGAAGAGCAAAGAACAGCTTTAAACAGCTCTTTGTGCCTGGAATGGTCTTTGAAAACCTTGGCATTACCTACCTTGGACCGATAAATGGTCATGACACGGCAAGCCTTGAAAGAGCTATTAAGGAAGCTAAAAAAGTTAAAAAAGCTGTTATGATCCATGTGATGACCAAGAAGGGCAAGGGTTTTGAACCGGCAGAAAAGCATCCTGCAAGATTCCATGGAACTGAGCCATTCCTTATAGAAAACGGCCTTCCAAGAAATCCAAGAACTACAGCTAATTATCAGGATATTTTCAGCACTGTAATGTGTAAGCTTGGTGCAAGGGACGAGAAGGTTGTGGCAATTACCGCGGCCATGGCAGACGGAACCGGACTTAAGAGATTCAGAAACATGTATCCGGACAGATTTATTGATGCAGGCATAGCTGAGGAACACGCAGTTTCTTTTGCTGCAGGAATGGCTACAGGCGGCTTTAAACCTGTGTTTGCAGTTTATTCATCCTTCCTTCAGAGAGCTTACGACCAGATTTTGGAGGACGTATGTCTTCAGAACCTGCCTGTTATTTTTGCAGTAGATAGGGCGGGACTTGTTGGAAGTGACGGAGAGACTCATCAGGGTATTTTTGATCTTTCATACCTTTCTTCAATGCCAAACATGCATATTATGGCGCCCAAGAATAAGTGGGAGCTTTCAGATATGATGAAGTTTGCGGTGAACTTTAATGGCCCGACAGCTATCAGATATCCTAGAGGCAATGCTTATGACGGTTTATCTGAGTTCAGAGCTCCAATAGTTATGGGCAAGTGCGAGCCGATTTATGAAGAAAAGGATATCTGTCTTTTTGCAGTAGGCAGCATGGTAAAGATTGCAGAGAAGGTAAGAGAACTTCTAAAAGATGAGGGGCTTAAGTGTTCTTTGGTTAATGCCAGATTTGTTAAGCCTGTTGATACAGATTATATCCATGAGGCAGCCCGCAGTCACAGACTTTTTGTTACTATGGAAGAAAATGTGGCTTCAGGCGGCCTTGGCGAAAAGGTAAGAGCTTATATAGATGAGAACAGGCTTGATGCTTCTGTTCTCCAGATTGCGATTCCAGATCAGTTCGTGACACACGGAAGTGTGGATAAGCTTCTGAAAGAGCTTAAGATGGATCCTGAGTCTATTACAGAACGTGTACTAAGTGAAATAAGAAAGTGATTTTTATATGGCAAAAGATAAAGAGAGACTTGATGTGCTTTTGGTAAACAGAGGACTGGCACCATCAAGAGAAAAAGCGAAAACTCTCATAATGGCTGGTGAGGTATTTGTCAATGGACAAAGGGAAGACAAGCCGGGAACAACCTTTGAGGAGGCGAAGATTACCTCTTTGGAGGTAAGAGGCGAAACACTTCCATATGTCAGCAGAGGCGGTCTTAAGCTGGAAAAGGCAGTAAAGAATTTTGACTTTTCCCTTGAAGGCAAGGTGTGCATGGATATTGGCGCGTCAACTGGAGGATTTACGGACTGCATGCTGCAAAACGGCGCAGTCAAGGTATATTCGGTAGATGTAGGACATGGACAGCTTGATTGGAAGCTTAGAAGCGATGACAGAGTTGTCTGCATGGAAAAAACGAACTTTAGATATATGGTAAGGGATGACATACAGGACGACCTTGATTTTGCATCCTGCGACGTTTCTTTTATCTCTCTTACCAAGATATTATTACCAGCAAGAAGACTTCTTAAGGATGGCGGTCAAATGGTGTGCCTTATTAAGCCGCAGTTCGAAGCCGGCAAAGAAAAGGTCGGCAAAAAGGGAGTAGTAAGGGATCCTGCTGTTCACGAGGAAGTAGTTCACAGGATCATGGACTTTACTAAAATTGCAGGCTTTGAAGTAATGCATTTGGACTTTTCACCTATTAAGGGACCTGAGGGGAATATCGAGTATCTTATTCACATAAGAAAAGATCCTTCGATGAATGATAAGGTTTCTGAGCTCACTGAGGCAGAGGGTGAGAAGATTCTTAGAACGGTTGAGGAAGAAAAAAGTGGAATTTCTCATGAACCTGAAATGGAAAAGCTTATAAGCGATACCGTTGGCAGGGCCCATGGGAATCTTGATAAGTAATACGTTGGGGAATGATTATGGATCATTTTTGTATAGTCACAAATAGGACCAAAGACAATAATCTGGAAATGACTATGTACATCAAGAATTACCTTGAGGCACATGGGAAGGTTTGTCATATAGCTGAGAATGTCCTTAATTCAGATGATGACAAAAGGATAGGCCGAAAGTACATCAGCACTATCCCTGAGGATGCGGAGTGTGTTATCGTCCTTGGGGGAGATGGTACAATGCTTCAGGCGGCAAGGAGCGCTGCTTACATCGATATTCCACTTATTGGTGTTAATCTTGGTACCTTGGGTTATCTGGCTGAAGTAGAAAAATCTGGAGTGGATGATGCGCTTGACCAGATTATAGCCGGCAAATATGAGATAGAGGATCGAATGATGCTCTATGGCAGTGTGACAGATAAAAATGATTATGCCTTAAATGATATAGTTATTACCAAATCTTCAGCTATTCAGGCTATCAATTTTGATATTTACGTAAATGATCTTTTTCTTAGTAATTATCACGCTGATGGAATAATCATATCAACTCCAACAGGTTCAACTGGATATAGTATGTCAGCAGGCGGCCCTTTAGTAGAGCCCTCTGCTGATATGATACTTATTACGCCTATCTGTCCTCATACCATGAACTCCAGGAGTATGGTACTATCCTCACAGACAAAAATAGAGATCAGGATAGGGGAAGGCAGAGATAATCGTAATCAGCAGGTTGTCGCTTATTTTGATGGAAGCGGAACCATAGAGATGCAGACCGGCGACAGAATAAATATTGAGAAAGCAAATAAGACTACCAAGATTCTTAAGCTTAACAAAATAAGCTTCCTGGAGGCTCTTGGAAGAAAGTTTGATAAATAAGCAGAAAGGGGACCGCTGTGATGAAAAGAAACAGACATGATAAGATTATTGAGATCATAGCTCAAAACGTTGTAGAAACGCAGGAACAGCTGGCGGCTCTTTTGAGAGAAGCAGGCTTCGATGTTACCCAGGCAACTGTTTCAAGGGATATAAGGCAGATGAAGCTGTCCAAGCAGGTTACAGAGGATGGTAGACAGAAATATGTTTATTCCACTGCTGACAGCGAGGCCATGCAGGATAAATACATCAGTGTTCTTAGGGCTGGTTTTGTAAAAATGGACGTAGCCCAGAATATTTTGGTTATAAAAACAGTATCAGGAATGGCTATGGCTCTTGCTGCAGCCATTGATGCGATTGATTGTCCGGAGATAGTAGGATGTATTGCCGGCGATGACACAATTATGATAGCAATAAAGTCCAATGAAGAAGCTATTGAGGTAATGAATAAATTACGTACTATGATGGCAGAACACTAAGACTTTATTTCTAAATACAAGACGGGGTTCTCATTTTAGAAAGATGAGGAAATATGTTATACAGTTTACATGTTAAGAATCTTGCTCTTATTAAGGAGCAGGAAATTGAATTTGGAAAAGGGCTTAATATTTTAACGGGAGAGACAGGAGCAGGAAAATCTGTAGTCATTGGTTCAGTTAATCTGGCCCTTGGCGCAAAGGCAGATCCGGGGCTTATCAGAACCGGTGAGGAATATGCACTGGTTGAGCTGGTTTTTGGACTTGAGAATGAAATGCAAAGACAGCTCCTTCTTGATATGGACATTCCAGTGGATGAGGATGGAACAGTAGTCATACAAAGAAAACTCATGCAGGGTAGGAGTATTTCCAAGGTCTGTGGTGAGTCTGTTTCAGCCAGACAGCTTAAGGATATTGCCAGCATTCTGATCAATATTCATGGTCAGAATGATAATCAGGAGCTTTTGCACAAGAATAAGCATCTTGAAATTCTCGATGATTACTGTGCGGAAGAATTTAAAGACCTTCCAGAGAAGCTTAAGGAAAATCTCGCAAAGCTTTCAGTACTTCAGAAAAAGCTTGATGAAACCACTATGGATGAGTCCTCAAGAATAAGAGAGCAGGAGCTATTGGAATTTGAGGTCAACGAGATTTCAGAGGCGGAGCTTGTTGAAGGAGAGGATGAAAAGCTTGAAAGCTCTTATCGCAAGATGCTAAACAGCCGTAAAATCTCTGAAGCTGCCGGCATTGCCTATCAGATGACAGGGTCAGGTGAAAGCGAAGAGAGTGCTTCTGACATGGTTGGAAGAGCTGTAAGGGAGCTTTCGCAGGTAGCCTCCTATGATAAAGAGCTTGAGGATATTCTTTCGCAGCTTTCAGATGTGGAGAATCTCCTTACAGATTTTAATCATTCTCTTTCAAACTATATAAAGGATCTTGAGTTTGATGATGAGGAATTCAGGACTGTAGAAGACAGGCTTAATGTGATTAATCACCTCAAAGATAAGTATGGCGGAAGCATCGAGTCTGTTTTAGAAGAGCTTTCCAAAAAGCAGGAAAGACTTGATACCTTATCAGATCTTGATGCTCACAGAAACAAGCTTTTAAAGGAATGTTCAGAGCAGAAGGAAATAGTACTTTCTCTTTGCAAAAAGATTTCTGATATCAGAAAGAAAGCCTCAAAGGGACTTACTACCAAGCTGACAGAAGCTTTGGTAGACCTTAATTTCCTTGATGTGAAATTTGGTATAGAGATAAATAGTGACGAAGAAAGCATCACTTCCAAGGGCTATGACAACGTGGAGTTTTTGATCTCTACTAACCCTGGAGAAGCACCAAGACCACTTGAGAAGATTGCAAGTGGCGGTGAGCTTTCAAGAATCATGCTTGCTCTTAAGTCAGTAGTTGCAGATAAGGATGATATCAGCACACTTATTTTTGATGAAATAGATGCAGGTATTAGCGGCAAGACAGCCTGGAAGGTTTCACAAAAGCTTGGACAGCTTTCAAAGGATCACCAGATTATCTGCATTACTCATCTTCCACAGATTGCAGCTATGGCTGATTCACATTTCATGATTGAAAAGGGCTTATCTGACGGAAGAACAGTTACTAACATTTTTGCTCTGGATGAGAAGGCTTCAACTAATGAGCTTGCAAGACTTCTTGGGGGAGAAACTATTACAGATACCACCATCCAGAATGCGCTTGAGATGCGTAAGATGGCTGAGGAAACAAAATGACTATCAATAATGATGACCTGATAAATAGCATAATTGCATCACTTGGCAGAATTGATAACATTTCTGTGGAGGAAATGCCAAACATTGATCTTTATATGGATCAGCTTACAACCTTTATGGATGATCGTCTTAAAAAGACAACTCGTCATCCCGAGACTGACAAGATCCTTACAAAGACAATGATCAATAACTATGCCAAGAATGATCTTTTACCGCCTCCAGTCAGGAAAAAGTATTCAAAGGATCATCTGATTCTTTTGATATACATTTATTATCTAAAGAATATACTGTCAATCAATGATATACAGACTCTGATTGAGCCTTTAAAGGCAAGATTTCATGTGAGTGATGATGAGCTTAATCTCACCAAGATTTACAAGATGAGCTACGAGCTCCAGAGTGAATGTCTTGAGCCTGTCATTGAGGATCTTAAGAAGAAATACGAAAGATCCTTAAAGACCTTCGAAGATGACAAATTGACCGATGAGGAAAAAAAGAGAATGCAGATGTTTTCTTTTATTTCTCTTTTGTCCTACGATGTTTATGTCAAAAAGCTTCTCATAGAGAAGATAATTGACAACATTATCGAGGAGGATGTGGCTTCAAAGCAAAAGGCCAAGGATAAGGGAAAAGATAAAAAGGATAAAAAGTAAGGAATTTAGATTTAATGGGAATTTACGATACACTTAATTCGCAACAAAAAAAGGCTGTTCTTCAAACGGACGGCCCTGTTCTTATTTTGGCAGGAGCGGGCTCTGGAAAAACGAGAGTCTTGACCCACAGAGTAGCATATCTTATAGATGAATGTAATGTTAACCCCTGGAACATAATGGCTATCACCTTTACCAATAAGGCTGCAGGTGAGATGCGTGAGAGGGTTGATAAGATTGTAGGTTTTGGCGCTGAGAGTATATGGGTTTCAACCTTCCACTCCAGCTGTGTGAGGATCCTTAGAAGATATGCAGACAAGCTTGGCTATGGCAACAATTTTACCATCTATGATACTGATGATTCCAAAACACTCATGAAGGATATCTGCAAAAAGTATCAGCTTGAAACTACGCAACTTAAACTTCGCCAGATTATGGGAAGCATATCCAAGTGTAAGGACAACCTGGTTTCACCTAATGAGTATGCTCTTTCTACTCAGAATGATTTCATAAAGCTCAAGATTTCCAAGGCATATACAGAGTATCAAAATGCTCTTAAAAAGAATAACGCCATGGATTTTGATGATCTTATCATGAAGACGGTAGAGCTTTTCAGAGCGTGTCCTGAGGTCCTTGATTCCTATCAGGAGCGCTTTAAATACATCATGGTAGATGAGTATCAGGACACTAACAATGCACAGTTTGAACTTATAAGGCTTCTTGCAGACAAGTACAAAAACCTTTGTGTTGTAGGTGATGATGATCAGAGTATTTACAGGTTCAGAGGTGCCAACATCAGGAATATTCTTGATTTTGAGAAGGTTTATCCTGATGCAACAGTAATCAAGCTTGAGCAGAATTACCGTTCAACACAGCAGATTCTTGATGCGGCCAATGCGGTTATCCACCACAATTACGGACGTAAGGATAAAGCTCTTTGGACCGATGAAAAGGACGGAGACAAGGTTCATCTTCGCCAGCTAGATACTGCCTATGATGAAGCGGAGTTTATTGCAAGTGAGATTGGAAAGCTAAAGAGAAATGGCAAGCTTTCGTATAATGACTGCGCAGTTCTTTATAGAACCAACGCCCAGTCACGACTTATAGAAGAGCGTTTCGTACACGAGGGAATTCCATATGACCTTGTAGGCGGTACAAACTTCTATGCAAGAAGAGAAATAAAGGACCTTTTGGCATATCTTAAGACTATTGATAATGGTAATGATGATATTGCTGTAAGGAGAATTATAAATGTTCCCAAGCGCGGAATAGGAGCAACAACTCTTGACTATGTGCAAAGCTATGCTGATGAGAGAAATATAAGCTTTTATGATGCTCTCTGCGAGGCAGATCAGATCATGTCTGTGGCCAGAAGCGCAGGAAAGCTTAAGGACTTTGTCACAATGATAAGAGGCTTTAGAACCAAGTTAAAGTCTTATTCACTTGAAGAGCTTTTGAAGGATGTCATCGATGTGACAGGATACATGGACTATCTTAAGACTCTTGACGATGATGATGACAGCGGAGATAACGACAGAGCTCAGAACGTGGACGAACTTATTTCCAAGATTGCATCCTATGAGGAAAATGAGGAGGTTGAAGAGCCTACTCTGTCAGGTTTCTTGGAAGAGGTTGCCCTTGTTGCAGATATTGACAGAATCGGTGAAGACAATGAAAAGGTTCTTCTTATGACTCTTCACAGTGCCAAGGGACTTGAGTTTGAGCATGTGTATTTAGCCGGTATGGAGGAGAATGTTTTTCCAAGCTATATGACACTTCAGACCGAGGATTCAGACCCTGAGGGAATCGAAGAGGAAAGACGACTTGCTTATGTTGGAATCACCAGAGCCAAAAGGCATCTTACTCTGACTGCAGCTAAGCGCAGAATGGTAAGAGGCGAGCCATGGTATAACAAGCTTAGCCGTTTTGTTATGGAAATTCCGGGAGAGCTTCTTGATAAAGAAAAGCCTGTAGATAAGCCGGCATTTCTTTTTGACGATGGAGACTCTATCGATGAGTACGAGGGCGTAGAGGATTCCTACACAAAGGGTGAGTCTGCGTATAGTAATGACTATCGCAAGGAAACTTCCGAGTATCAGAGTAGAAACAACTTTGGACGTTCTTATTCCAGTTATTCGGATGATACCTATAGAGCGGCATCCGGAATTAAGCCGGCCTATGCGGAAGGAATCAGAAAAGCGAATGCTGCCAAGGCTACGGGGGGAGCAGGAAGTGCAAATAGATCAGATGTGGCAAGTACTTACAAGCTTAAGGCAAGTGCTGCTCCATCTAAGAAGCTTCCACGTGCGGTTCCAAGTGACAAGCCATACATAGCAGGTGCAGCCAAAACCCATACCAAGGGAGCTCTTGCAGGTCTTTCCAAGGGAATGCCTACAAAGATGGAAAAGCCTGACTATGATGCCGGGGACAGAGTAGCTCACGTAAAGTGGGGAAATGGAACAGTCACAGCTATAGAGGAAGGTCCAAGGGATTATAAGGTTACAGTAGAGTTTGACGACTGCGGTCAGAAGATTATGTATGCTGCTTTTGCAAAACTTAAAAAACTGTAAAATATCTGAAAGTGTTTATATATGCCGTGTGTAGACAGGGGGCTGGTCTACACATAGGGCAATATGATGTGATATACTAAACATATGAATTTAATTTTTTTATGAGAAAGGGGTTACTATGGACGCAAAATCAAAAATCGATGATATTATCGAAATGACACGAATCAACGAGTTACTTGACAAGAGAGCAGCAGCAAATGCTAAGAAGCCTTCCAACGTAATCCTTTGGATTTTGGCTGTTCTTGGTTCTATTTCTGCCGTAGCAATTATCTCATACCTGGTTTATCGTTATATGACACCAGCTTTTGAGGATGACTACTACGACGATGACTTCGATGATTTTGATGACGATTTCGATGACGAGGATTTCATCAAGGAATAATAAGAAAGTCAGATTTTAATCGTGAAAAAGAAAGATATAATTGAAGGAATTGTAAAAAGGGTTGAATTCCCTAATAAAGGAATCTTGGAGACTCCAGAAGGAAAGGTCGTTGTAAAGGGCGCCCTTCCAGATCAGAAGGTTTCCGTACAGATTCAGAAGATCAGAAATAATAAAGCAGAGGGCAGACTCCTGGAGGTTTTGGAGGAACCCTCTGATTCTATTGAAAGTCCCTGTATACACTTCGGAAAATGTGGTGGATGCAGTTATCTTACTATGCCTTATGTCAAGGAGCTTGGGCTTAAAGAGCAGCAGGTAAGAACTCTTCTTAAGCCTGCAATGGAGAGACAGTCCGAGCACTTCACCTGGGAAGGTATCAAGACCAGCCCGGTCAGATTCGCTTACAGAAATAAAATGGAGTTCTCTTTTGGAGATGAAATAATGGGCGGCCCTCTTTGCCTTGGTATGCACAAGAAGGGCAGCATTTATGATATTGTTACCGTTAGTGGCTGCAGAATCGTTGATGACGATTATAGAGCAATTTTATCAGCTACACTGGACTATTTCTCACCTATGTATGATAACAAGGAGATTTCCTTCTATCACAGGATGAAGCAGACAGGTTATTTAAGGCACCTTCTTGTAAGAAAGGCAGTCCGCACCGGTGATATCATGGTAGACCTCATTACAACGACTCAGGAGGAGCATGATCTTACGGGCTTTAAGGATGCTCTTTTATCCTTGTCGTTGGATGGCAGAATCGTTGGTATTCTTCATACCAAGAATGACGCTCTTGCAGATGCTGTTATCGACGAAGGCACAGAGATTCTCTATGGACAGGATTACTTTTATGAGCATCTTCTTGGACTTAAGTTCAGAATCACGCCTTTTTCATTCTTCCAGACTAACAGCCTGAGTGCTGAGGTTCTGTATCAGACGGTTCGTGGCTACATCAAGAGCCTCTACGATCAGAAGATGATCAGCAAGGATGGAATTATCTACGACTTATATTCAGGAACAGGCACAATTGCTCAGCTTCTTGCCCCTGTTGCTGATAAAGTGATTGGTGTAGAAATCGTTGAGGAGGCCGTTGAAGCCGCCAAAGAAAACGCCAAGCTCAATCACCTTGATAACTGCGAATTCATCGCCGGTGACGTCCTCAAGGTACTTGATGAAATCGAGGAAAAGCCTGATCTCATCATCCTTGATCCACCACGTGATGGCATCAACCCCAAGGCCCTTACCAAGATTATTGGCTACGGAGTAAAATACATGATTTACGTATCATGCAAACCTACTTCACTGGCCCGTGACCTCGAGATATTGCAGGACAACGGCTACGTCATGAGCAGAGCTGTTGCTGTGGATCAGTTCCCCTGGACGAATCATGTTGAGACAGTAGTCCTTTTGACTAGGACCAAAGGGACGACGTCAGAAGGCTAACGCTGTCCATGCGATAGCTGTCTGCGATTGGCAAGTCCGGAAGGACGAGGACAGAGCAGAAACAGCGAACCGCTGAAACCGTCGCCCTGTTAACGAAGACAAGCGCATAACCAAATCGATTTACTTATCTGAGATTATTCTAGTTACCACGGCTGGCCATCCAGCGCCAGCCGCGTTTCTAATTC
>JAEEGL013799649.1_pt1 | contig 16273 bp, 16 predicted proteins | sample 9134231 | NCBI WGS metagenome assembly JAEEGL01 (sample SAMN16246548, study PRJNA631951) | gut metagenome | biome: gut microbiome; feature: rumen; material: fiber-attached | host: Bos | place: Iran: Karaj | collected 2018-10
ATATATTGCAGGCAAAAAAGAATGCGTCGAAAATGCCGCATACAGGCTTACTTCACCCGGTCTTGGAAAAGAAGTGGGTGCATCACTTGGAATACTCAGTTCTTTTTATCAGGGTCTTTTCCTTGCACCGACAGTTACCGCATCAGCACTTAAGAGCGCAATTTTCGGAGCAAATGTTTACGAAAAGCTGGGCTTTTCCGTTCTCCCCAATGGGGCGGAAGACCGTCACGATATAATTCAGGCCATAACCTTTGGAAATGCCGACGCCGTATGTGCCTTCTGCAGGGGAATACAGGCCGCTGCGCCGGTGGATTCCCATGTGACACCGATCCCATGGGATATGCCCGGATATGATGCCCCGGTTATCATGGCTGCGGGAGCCTTTGTATCAGGATCTTCCATAGAGCTTAGTGCGGATGGTCCCATTAAGCCCCCTTATTCCGTATACTTCCAGGGCGGGCTTACCTGGCCACACGGTAAATTCGGTATTTTAAAATCTTTACAATCCCTTGTGGATAATGGCATCAAAGTATGGTAAAATATATATTTTGTAAGCGGTAAAGAGAATCTCCCTTGAAGCGCCCCGAAGAAGGCAAAAGGGAGGTAAAAATGAACAACTTAATACAAAACGATGATTTGCCGTATGAAAAGTTTATTAAATACGGAGCGGCTTCCTTAAGTGAGAGTGAGCTTATCGCCATAATCCTTCGCACGGGTACAAAGGATAAAAGCGCTGTAGAGCTGGCGAAAGAAGTCCTGTCACTCGGAGCATATCCGAGAAGCGGTCTATTAGGGCTGTATGATATAAGACTGGAAGATCTGCAGGAAGTGAGAGGTGTGGGACCGGTAAAGGCGATCAAGCTTAAAGCGCTGACAGAGCTTTCGATGCGAATGCACAGAGCTTGTGCGTCCAGAGGTTTTAGGGCTAATTCCCCTGAATCGGTAGCGGATTACTTTATGGAGGAACTGAGGCATCTTGAGAACGAAACGGTGGTCCTTTGCGGATTAGACACCAAATCTCAGCTGATGTTTCATACAAGGATATCCGAGGGAAGTGTTAACACGTCGTTGATATCACCGAGAACAGTGTTTATTGAAGCTTTGTCAAGAAGAGCGGTGTATATTATACTGCTTCACAATCATCCCAGCGGAGATCCTGAGCCCAGTTCTGCCGACATAGAGTTTACCGAACGGGTAGGAAAGATCGGTAAAATGCTTGAGATAAGGTTGCTTGATCACATCATTATCGGAGATAATATTTATTACAGCTTTAAGGAAAATGATATGTTACCTTAGAGCGGATGAGAGGTTTATATATGAGTAATGCGTTTGGTATCGATCTTGGAACCAACAATATCAAAATCTATTCTCATGCAACTGATGAGATAATGGTTCAAAAGAATCTAATCGCCATTCAAAATAAAAAGACGATATTTGCTTACGGAGACTCTGCATATGAGATGTATGAAAAAGCTCCCGCAAATTTTGAGATCACTTTTCCCGTTAACAACGGAGTTATCTCCGACCTTAACAATATGGAGACTCTTATAAGATTCTTTATAAGCGATCTTCAGGACGGTAAGATTCAGCCTGCCGATTTCCTTGTTGCTGTTCCTTCCGACATTACTGATGTCGAAAAGAGGGCATTTTATGATCTCATAAAGGAAGCAAATGTTAAAGGCAAACGCATACTCGTAGCCGATAAAGCCGTTGCGGACGGACTCGGAATGGGACTTGATGTAAAAAGCACGCAGGGTATTATGGTCATTGATGTCGGATATGAGACAACGGAAGTGTCGGTAATATCCCTTGGCGGTATTGTTCTTAACAGACTTCTGAAAGTCGGAGGCCTTGCTTTTGATGAGACAATAAAGGCTATGGTCAGAAAAGACTTTAATCTCCATATCGGGAATAAAACAGCAGAATATATCAAATGCTCTCTTACCGAGCTTGAAAACGAGGGAAGAGGGGCGGTTGTATTCGGAAGAGACGTTGTCAGCGGACTCCCTGTTGAAAGAGAGATCCCGACTAAACTGGTAGATAAAGCTCTGCAGGCTAATTTTGACAGTATTATCGAGACGATCAAACTGTGCCTTGAGCTTACACCGCCGGAGCTTGCTGCGGATATATACAGAAACGGTATATATTTGACAGGCGGTGCTTCACAGGTAAACCACCTGATAGAAAGCATTTCAAACGGCACCAATCTGAGAGTCAATATTACCGACAGTCCCATGACTTCGGTAGCGGAAGGTCTCGGAAGAATCCTGAAGGAACCCAATTATCAGTCCATCGCTTATTCCGTGGAAGGTATGAGTAAATGAGTCCTATAGTTAAACAAAAAAAGGAGAAATTTACTCTTTCAGGTAAATATCTCCTTTTAATTTTTTCAGTGATTTCAATAGCACTTATGATAGTAACCTATGGTACAACAGCATTTGACGGTCCGTTTAATGCTGTTGTCGGTTATGTTGTGGTGCCTTTTGAGAACGGTATTTCCAAGCTTGGAAGCTGGCTGGGGAAAAGATCCGATGAGTTTACGGATATCAAGAAACTCCTTGAAGAGAATAATGCTCTCAAAGAAGAGATCGCCAAGCTCACGGAAGAAAACACAATGCTTGCCCAGGATAAATATGAGCTTAATTCACTTCGAGAGCTTTTTGAACTCGGAAACGAATATGATTCATATAACAAAGTCGGAGCAAGAGTTATAGCCAAGGATTCCGGCAACTGGTTCTCGTCATTTATCATAGATAAGGGAACCAATGACGGTCTGGCTCTGGATATGAATGTAATTGCCGCAGGCGGGCTGATCGGAAAGATCAGTTCAATCGGTCCAAACTGGGCCAGAGTGACCGCCATTATCTCAGACGGCAATCATGTAAGCGCTCAGGTACTTACTACCGGTGAAAACCTTGTTGTGTCCGGTGATCTGGAACTCATGGGTAGAGGGATCATTTCATTTTCAATGTTAAAGGATGACGAAAACATTGTTACCGAGGGTGATAAGGTTGTTACCAGTAAGATAAGCGATAAATATCTCCCCGGAATAATCGTCGGATACATTCAGTATATCGAAAATGACAGCAATAACCTTACAAAATCGGGTTATATCACCCCCGCGGCAGATTTTAAATATCTCTCGGATGTGCTGGTTATTACCGATCTTAAGAATACCGACTATGAAAATGCTGAAGACTGAGGTGTTTGATGCTTCGTAAGGCTGTAATGGTAGTTGGAGCCTTCTTCTTGTTTTTGCTCCAGTGCTGCGTTTTTACAAAGTTTAATATTGGAGGGATCGTACCTAATCTGATCCTTTTGATCACCAGTATTTACGGGTTTATGCATGGTGAGAGAGCGGGAGTTATCACCGGGTTTGTGCTTGGGATTCTGTTTGATGTATTCTTTGGCAATGTGATCGGACTTCATGCTCTTATTTTGATGTATATAGGATATATTAACGGAAAATTCTGCGGAATTTATTATCCGGAAGATATCAAACTTCCCTTGGGACTGATTTCTCTCAGCAACATTACAGGTTCGGTTTTGGAGTATATATTTACATATCTTATACGGGGAAAGCTTCATTTCGGATACTACCTGATCCACATCATATTTCCCGAGATACTGTATACGATAGTTCTGACTCTCTTGATCTATCCAATAATTGTGGTCATTTTTAATGCATTCGAAAAGTCTTCCAAGAAAAAAGAGGCAAGTTAATTGTTCTATCATTTAAGGGAAAGAATAATAAACATATTCACCAACAGGTTGACGATACTCTGGGCTATAATCGCAGTAATGGGCGGTGTGCTCCTGTACCGCTGTTATGTTCTGCAGATAATCCGCGGACAGGATTATCTTGACAATTTCGTTCTGCAGCAGGAAAAGAGCAGAGAAGTAGTCTCTACCAGAGGAAATATTTACGACAGAAACGGAAATCTCCTCGCCTATAATGAACTGGCATATTCTGTTAAGATCGAGGATACTTTTGAATCCTCGGGAAGCAAAAAAAATCGTGAACTTAATGCTCTGTTGTATTCTCTTATAGGTTTTATCGAGAAAAACGGAGACGATATCAGCATGGACTTTAAGATCGGCGTTGACGAGGACGGCGAATTTGTTTTTAATGTGCAGGGTGCCTCTTTGAAAAGGTTTCTTGCCGACGTATACGATCACCTGAGCACGGAGGATCTGACCGAAGAGGAACTTTCATCCACTCCTCTGGATGTAATGATTTATCTTAGCAGACCGAGTGGTAAAGGTTTCTTTTATTCGATCGGAGAATATGAGACTCCGGGTGACAATAAAACACCCTGGCTACCCGGGGAGGGATACACGGCAGATGAATGGCTTAAGCTTGTCACCATCAGATTTGCAATGAGTCAGACCTCCTTCAGAAAGTATATGAAAACTACGGTGGCTACAGACGTCTGTGAAGAGACCGTGGCCGTAATACTTGAAAACTCTGATGTCCTTCCGGGTGTGACCATCGAGGAAGATACAGTAAGAAGATACGTGGACAGCACATATTTTGCACATATTCTCGGATATACCGGTAAGATTTCATCCGATGAGCTTGATGCCCTCAATCAAAGGCTGACTGACGAAGGCGTGGACAGTTATACATATTCGATAAACGATGTCGTAGGAAAGGGCGGAATAGAAAGCTCTCTTGAGACAACCCTTCACGGTATCAAAGGATATGAAAAGGTGATGGTAAATAACACAGGTAAAGTAATATCTGTCCTTGAGAAAAAAGACCCTTCTCCCGGGCAGGATGTTTACCTCAGCATAGATAAGGATTTAACCATAGCGGTTTATTCCATTGTTGAACAGAAGCTGGCGGGTCTTGTGGCTTCCAAGATCATCAATGCAAAAGAATATATACCCGGACAGCACGATACGAGTTCAAATATCAAGATACCGATCTATGATGTTTATTTTGCCGTTATCAATAATAATATCGTTGATATCAAACATTTTGAATCCGAAGACGCCAATCCGACTGAGAGAGATGTATATGCGGCTTATCTTACATACAAGAACGAGTCTTATAACCGCATTACCGATGAACTGTATCACAACAGAAATCCCTACAACAGGCTGAGCAAGGAAATGCAGGTCTATCAGAGTAATATCGTGAGCCTGCTTTACAAAAACGGTATCATTGATTTTGACAGGATAGATCAGAAGGATAAAACTTATACTGCATGGACTACCGATGAGACAATAAGCCTCGGTGAGTACATTGATTACTGTATAGCGATGAACTGGGTAGATACATCCACGCTTGATATTGACAATAATTATCCTTCATCGGAAGAGATCTTTTCGGCAATAGCGGAAAGAATAATAGATATATGCGACTCAAATAAGGAATTTCAAAAGAAATTCTATAAATACATGCTATTGAACGACAGAATAACAGGTCGTCAGATCTGCATGCTCCTCTATGAGCAGGATGCCTGCACCATTCCCATATCCGAGATAGAGCGGATAAAGAACGGATCGATCACTGCTTATCAGTTTATGATGAACAGGATTAAAAACATTGATATCACACCGGCTCAGCTCGCCCTGGATCCCTGCAATGCCTCTGTTGTGATCACAGATGTAAATAACGGTGAAGTGCTGGCCATGGTTTCGTATCCGGGATATAACAATAATATGATGGCAAACTCCGTAAATGCCGATTATTACGAGAAGCTTACGAATGATAAGTCTTCACCGCTCCTTAACTTTTCCACCCAATACAAGGCAGCCCCCGGATCCACATTCAAAATCGTGACAACGACGGCAGGCCTTATGGAAGGCGTGATAAGTACTAGAGAATCGATAAATTGTAAGGGTACCTTTGAAGAGATCGTACCTTCTCCGAAATGCTGGAATGTGTGGGGACACGGAAACGAAACCACTCAGACCGCTATAAGAGATTCGTGTAACTATTATTTTTATGAAGTTGGATACAGACTTGCAACAAGATCAGGAGTATATAATGATGAAGAAGGTCTCGGAGTTCTGTATGAATATGCCGATCTTTTCGGTCTTACCCAGAAATCCGGAGTAGAAATATCGGAATATGAACCGGATGTTTCCGATAATGACGCTGTCCGTTCATCCATCGGACAGGGTACCAACAGCTATACTACATCGCAGATAGCGAGATATGTTACGGCTATCGCAAACAACGGTTATGTATACGATCTGACTCTTATAGATAAGATAGCTCGCTCCGATGGTATGGTCACGTTTGAATCGGAACCCATTCTTCGTAACAGGGTGGATATTCCGGGTGAATACTGGAATGTGATCCACAGCGGAATGAGAGCGGTTGTGGAAAATAAGGCATATTTTAACGATATTAGCGTGGATGTCGCAGGTAAAACGGGAACGGCGCAGCAGTCAACTTCAAGGCCTAACCATGCTTTGTTTGTGAGCTATGCACCCTATCAGGATCCTGAAATAGCTATGGCAGTGAGAATACCTTTCGGATATTCATCCGACTACGCTGCGCAGCTCGCAAGGGATGTATACAAGTATTACTTCGGCCTGGTTGAATCGGAAGACCTTATAAACGGTACTGCAGATTCTCCTGACGCCGGAATTACAAATGAATTCTAAACATATATAGATATTATTGATCAGATCACATCACATGATACTTTGATACGATTTGATACGATTTGATACAGAGGTGAAATATGAACGATACCGTAACTGTAAAAAGCTATAAAAACGGGATAAGGCTTATTCTTTCCCCTGAAGCTGATTTCAGTGATATCTGCAGCGAAATAGGACGTAAATTTGCCGAAGGAAGTCATTTCTTCGGCGATGCAACGGTTGCACTCTCCATAACCGGCAGATATCTGACTCCGGAGGAAGAACAGATAGTCGTAGATCTCATAGGTGCAAATTGTCAGCTTAATGTCCTTTGCATAGTTGATGATGAAGAGGAAAACAACGCAAGATATATAAAGGCTATAAGGCAGATAGAATCAAAGTATAATCCGGGAGAGGGCGGGAGATTCTACAAAGGTTCCGTTACCGACGGACAGACTCTATATTTTGACGACAGTGTTGTTATAATAGGTGATGTCAATCCGGGATGTTTTATAGAGAGTAAAGGAAGCGTTATTGTACTCGGAGGCCTTTATGGCGCTGTTCATGCCGGTTCAGGAAATGAGAGTGATGAAGATGTATTTGTAATAGCACTTGAGATGTCTCCCGAAGACCTGATCATAAGGGAGTCCGAATATGTTCCGGAGGTTAAACCCAAGTGGGGGATCAGACATAAAATACTTCCCAAGATCGCCAGAGAAAGTGATACCGGGATAGTCTTTGAGAATCTTAGCAAGTCGGCGCTGGAGACAAACTATGCCTATTAAGTTTTTCAAACCTTTTAAAGTGAGGGATTATGATTTTTTACTCATACTCCTTGTTGCCGGGATTGCAACAATGGGTGTGTTTGCCGTGGGCAGCGCCGAGCCTAATTTGTTTAAAAAGCAGATGTATGGCGCTATTGCCGGAGTAGCCGTAATGGTTTTGCTGTCTTTTATCGACTATCACTTTATCCTCAAGTTTTACTGGATTATTTACGGCATTAATGCTGCTTTGCTTTTAATGGTATTGTTTATGGGTGATTCTTCCCATAATGCTCAGAGGTGGCTGAAGATAGGATCTATCAAGTTCCAGCCCTCCGAACTTGCCAAAATTTTATTGATTTTATTCTTTGCACAGTTTATTATGAAAATGAGGGAAAAGTTTAATTCTTTCCGCTCGATTGCTTTGTGTGTGCTTTTGGCACTTATACCTATAGCTTTGGTATATAAACAGCCGGATCTGTCCACAACCATAATGCTTACTCTGATCTTTGCGGTGATAATGTTTGCCGGAAAGCTCAAATTCAGGGTAATACTTGGTATTCTGGCGATCGTCATACCGGCTGTGGCTATTTTTATTTCGATAGCCATGAAGCCCGGAAGCACTGTGCTTGAGAATTACCAGATGGAGAGGATCCTGTCTTTCCAGGATCCCGAAAGCTACCCGGAACTTGTCTATCAGCAGACAAATTCAGTTACTGCGATAGCTTCCGGACAGCTTGACGGAAAAGGATACCGCAACAACGAGATCACATCTGTTAAAAACGGTAATTTCCTTGATGAAGACCAGACAGATTTTATTTTTGCCATTATAGGTGAAGAGTTTGGATTTAAAGGTACAGTTCTTGTTATAGTACTTTTGTTTTTGGTGGCGCTCGAATGTGTAAGTATAGGCCGTAGGGCGCCCGATATCGGAGGATCGATAATAGCATCGTCCATGGGGGGACTGATCGGATTTCAGAGTTTTATAAACATCGGGGTTGCTACGTTTATTATACCCAATACGGGGCTTCCGCTTCCATTTGTGAGTTACGGTCTTACATCGTTACTTACATTGTTTGCGGGAATGGGAATAGTAATAAATGTCAGAACACAGGTTAAAAGGGGAAGTGCAAACGATCTCGATGTTTTATGATAAAAAGCTATTGGAGGTAAAAGGGGTATGAACATTGCGCTTATTGCGCATGACGCAAAAAAGAAGCTGATGCAGAATTTCTGCATTGCCTACAAGGGAATTCTCAGCAAAAACGAGCTTTATGCGACCGGAACCACAGGAAGGCTGATCGAAGAAGTGACAAACCTGACGATCCACAAAGCGTTAGCAGGTCATCTCGGGGGAATGCAGCAGATAGGTTCACAGATTGAATGCAATCAGATAGACCTTGTGATCTTTCTCAGAGATCCCGTTGGTGCCAAGTCACATGAGCCTGATGTAAATAATGTGGTCAAGCTTTGCGATATGCATAATATTCCGCTTGCAACCAATCTTGCCAGCGCCGAGCTGCTTATCAAGTCGCTTGACAGAGGAGATTTAGAGTGGCGTGAGATGTATAAATAATACACTCTCTGTATATAAAAAGATCATATCTGTCGTTCTTTCGGCCGCCTGCATTATGCTCAGTGCATGCAGTTATACGGATTACAGTGTACCTCACGGTACCATCGGTTCGCTGATTTCTTCGGAACCTTCGCCGGAGAGCGCATATGCGGATCCTTTTTCTTCCGATATTTGCGTATATACCGGTGACGTGCTCAAAAATGAAGAGTATCTTACCTACGAGTATGACAGTGCAGTTCTTATCAATGCCGGAGATAAAGTCCCTATTTATTCGCGAAATGCATTTCAAAAGCTTTATCCCGCCAGCCTTACAAAAATCATGACTGCGCTTTTGGCGATCAAGTATGGACAACCGGATCAAATGCTTGTGGCTTCGTCCAATGTAAAGATTGATGATGCCGGAGCTCAGAGAGCCGGGATTTCCGAAGGGGATTCCATGACGCTTTCACAGGCCCTCAGGCTTTTGCTTCTTCATTCAGCCAATGATGTAGCGGTGCTTATAGCCGAAAACATAGCCGGAAGCCTCGATGAATTTGTTAAGCTTATGAACAATGAAGCCCTAAGGCTTGGCGCTACCGGAACACATTTCACGAATCCTCACGGGTTGCATGACGAAGATCATTACACTACTGCGTATGATATGTATCTCATTTTTAATGAGTGCGTTAAATATGATGAGTTCAAAGAGATCATCTCTATGTCTGCGTATGAGACAACATATCGCGGAAGCGGCGGAAGGGAAATATCGGTTTCCGTAAAAAACACCAACGGATACATATCCGGGTCTTATTTCCCGCCTCAGAATATCAGCGTGATCGGCGGAAAGACCGGTACAACACAGGCAGCCGGGCATTGTCTGATCCTTTATTCAAAGGATGCGGAGGACAAGCCTTATATTTCTGTGGTGATGAAAGCGGTCAGCACCGAGGACCTGTACGGCTGCATGACCAAACTTCTGGGAATGATCGAGCAACAATAGAATATCCTGCGGATGTTTTATTGTTGTGATGCTTATAGATTCACTTTGTGAATCTGTAAGAGAGCCACATAATAGTACAAAATAAAGGAATTTTAAGTATTTTGGCACCTGAAAATAACGATAATAATATATTTAAATTCAAAAGACGCAGAAGTGTTAACATCACGTTGATATTATTCTGCGCCATACTTTTGTATGTTATAATCGTCGGTATTATTTATCTCAGAAGGACGCACACCGTAAGGTATGAAGTGGTGGAAGGTGCACTGGCCAGCAGCACTATTTACAGAGGGATTATTCTCAGGGATGAATCGCTTGTCGGAAACACTACACCCGGTTACGTTAATTATCTTGCCAGAGAAGGACAGCGGGTGGCTGTTGGTGACCTTGTATACACCGTAGATGAAACCGGTACACTTAACGATTATATCGAATCGCTATCGCTGGGAGAGAACAGTCTTACCGACAAGGAACTTTCGGAATTTCGAACAGATATAATAAATTATATGCACAACTATGAAGCGCGTAACTTTGGAGATGTGTATAGTTTCAAGTATTCACTCAAGAATACCGTTTTAAAGCTCGCAAATTCAAAACTGTTAAACAATATGAATTCAGCTTCCGAGAACACTCAATCCGTAAGTCTTAAGTATTGTTACAGTGCAAATACAGGTATTGTTTCGTATTGGTACGACGGTTATGAGGAATTACTTCCGGAAATGATCGATGATTCCGTTTTTAACGAAAAGGAATATCAGAGAACGCAGCTGCTTTCAAATGAATTACATTCCGTTGACGAAACAGTATATAAGCTTAACACGGGAGAGGATTGGTCCGTTGTTATACCTATAAAAAAAGGTCTGGGAGAAGAGCTGCTCGAGAAACAGTACATACTTGTGAAATTCCTCAAGAATCAGAATGAGAGCTGGGGAAAGGTCGATCTTTTGAACAACGACAAAGGAACATACCTTCAGCTGTCGTTTACTAATTCCATGGTAAGCTTTGTTGATGACAGATTTCTTGATATCGAACTTGAACTCGGCGATGAGAAAGGCTTAAAAATACCTGTTTCATCAATAGCGGAAAAAGAATTCTTCCTCATTGATGAGAGTTTTGTTACAGAGAATAATGATTCATATACTGTTTTGATGCAAGTATATGCCGAAGACGGTACAAAAACTGCCAGCAGCGTATCCATACCCGTGTATTATTATGATGATGCAAAGGGTCTGTATTATGTAGATAACCAGTATCTGAGCGCAGGGGATATACTGTTTGGCACCAATGAAGATACTTTTGTGGTAAAGGATAAAGCATCACTTATAGGTGTTTACAATATTAACAAAGGATATGCCGACTTTAAACAGATAACAATTCTCTATCAGAACGATGAGTATGCTATCGTAAAGTCAAATACCGCATACGGACTCAGAGTGTATGATTATATTGCACTTGACGCCGATTCGGTATCTGATGAACAGTTTATAAGTCAGTCAAAATGATCATGAGTAGCAGTGTTATAGCGGAAAATTACAAAAATGTGCTTCTGAATATCGATAATTCCTGCAAAGAGGCCGGAAGGGACAGCAAAGAAGTAACACTTATAGCTGTGAGCAAAACCAAACCTCTCTCCGACTTAAAAGAGGCATATGCTGCAGGCGCAAGGGATTTTGGAGAAAACCATGTTCAGGAACTTGTTGAGAAGATCCCTCAGATGCCGGAAGATGTCAGATGGCATATGATCGGTCATCTTCAGAGAAACAAGGTTAAATATATTATCGGAAAAGTATATCTGATACACAGCGTAGATTCTTTGAAACTGGCGCAGGAGATCAGTAAAGAGTCCGTTAAAGCAGGTGTAAATACCGATATTCTGATAGAAGTAAATATCGCCTCGGAAGAAAGCAAATGGGGAATGGGCTATGATGAAGCGGTGAATCTTGTTACCGAGTGTTCACAGCTCCCGGGGGTAAGCGTAAAAGGGTTGATGTGCGTGGCTCCCATAACAGATAATGCCGAGGATAACCGTAAATATTTTAAGGCTCTTAGGCAATTGTCTGTTGACATAGAGGCAAAAAAAATTCATAATGTTTCTATGAGTGTGTTGTCAATGGGTATGACCGGTGATTATATGGTTGCAGCCCAGGAAGGAGCCACTTATCTGAGAGTTGGAACCGGTATTTTCGGTGCGAGAGATTATAATAAGTGATCGAAGCTGTTTCAAGGCTTTATGTATATAGCGTATTGAGTTGATATATTTATAATTATTTAACAGCAGACGGAGGAAAAAGATGGGAAAGTTCGACGGAATACTTAATGTTTTTAAAATGAACGGCGAGGATGAAGACGATTATGATGATTACGACGGCTATGATGATGACGAATATGCGTCACCCAAGCCTGCCAAAAAATCTGACAGTACATCCGATCCGGGATATGATGACAAAAAGACATCGAGAGGCCTGCTTTCTCCCAAGACTGTAACCAAAAATGCTTTCGGTACAAGGAAAGGCTCTAATATGAACAATATGGAAGTTTGCGTAATTAAACCCACCTCGTTTGACGATTCGCTTCAGATAGCGGATGCACTTCTTGAAGGAAGAAGCGTTGTTCTTAATCTTGAGGGTATCGACAAGGACCTTGCACAGAGGATTGTTGATTTTGTTACTGGTTCCTGCTATTCATTGAAGGCTCATTTTGAAGCCATCTCTAAATTCGTTTTCGTTATTACTCCCGAGGCTGTTTACATTTCGGGTGCTACACAGGAAAGCGGATTTAACGGCGGGAAAGATTTCCAGATCTGATAGGATTTTTCCGATGCCGATAAATCCGTATTCCGCTCAGACATAACAATAATGCTTTTATACAGGGAACTTCCCTTACAGGAAGTTCTCATTTTTTGAGAGGACATTATTTATAATTAAAGTAATAGGGAGTTACCTGCCATGTCATCAAGAATGACTGTAAATTACAACAAAAAACCCTGCTATGATATTGTTTACGAACAGTCATTTGACGCGCTATGGGATGAACTTAATAAGGATGATGTTTCATCACGGCGTATATGTGTTGTTACCGATTCAAACGTTGCTCCGCTATATTTAAGCGATATATTGAGCGTGCTTGATGGTAAATGCATAAAGGCGGTTTCTTACACTATTCCCGCAGGGGAAGAGAATAAGAATCTGGATAATATAAAGGGATTATATAAATATCTTATCGAAGAAAAATTCGACAGAAAAGATTTGCTTATCGCCCTTGGAGGCGGTGTTATCGGTGATATGACAGGATTTACGGCTGCCACATATCTGAGAGGCATAGACTTTGTACAGATCCCCACCACTTTGCTTGCGCAGGCTGATTCGTCAATTGGCGGCAAGACAGGAGTGGATTTTGACGGATATAAGAATATGGTTGGAGCTTTTAAGATGCCGAAGCTTGTTTATATGAATATTTCGGTACTTAAGACCCTTCCCGACAGACAGTTTTTCTCCGGGTTTGCCGAGGTTATGAAGGCTGCTCTTATCAGAGATGAACTTTTTTACACCTGGCTGATTGATAATCTGTATGAGATATGCGGTAAAGAGCCGGATATTCTTGAAGAGATGATCATCAAAAGCTGTGACATAAAGCGTATGATAGTGGAAAAGGATCCCACCGAAAAAGGTGAAAGAGCTCTTCTTAATCTTGGACACACGATCGGCCATGCCATAGAAAAGTATATGAATTTTGAATTATATCACGGTGAATGCGTTGCTCTTGGATGCGTTTGCGCCGCATATATTTCATGGAAAAAGGATTATCTCACAAAAGATGAATACTATGAGATAAGGGATATGTTTGTTCCGTTTAATCTTCCTATCTCCATAGATAAACTGGATCTTGAGAAAGTGCTTGAGATTACTAAATCCGATAAAAAGATGGATGGGGGAACCATTCGTTTTATTCTTCTTAAAAAGATCGGAAAGGCATTTATCGATTCTACCGTTACCGATTCCGAAATACTGGAAGCTCTTGATGAGATCAATTTTGATGAAGAAAACGGTAATTAGTTTCAGAGGTTTATATGAGTAAAAATAAGACAACTTATTCCAAAACAATTGCTCTGATAGTGGATCTTGTTATAGTTGGGATCCTTATTGCAGCAGATCAGATCATCAAACATTTTGTACTTTTGAATCTTAAGGGCCATGATGCTCATGTGCTCATAGAAAATGTGCTGGAGTTCGATTATGTCGAAAACAGAGGATCTGCCTTCGGCATGCTTCAGAATCAGAAGTTCTTTATTCTTTTTGTAGGTGCTATATTCATGGCCGTTATAGTTTTTCTGACTGTAAGGCTTCCCCTAAAAAAGAAGTTCATTCCCGCACATATTCTATTTTCCATGGTCGTTGCAGGCGGAATAGGAAACATGATCGACAGGATAAGGATCGATTATGTGGTTGATTATATATCTTTTGTGCTTATACATTTCCCGGTCTTTAATTTTGCAGACAGCTGTGTTGTACTGGGTGTTATAGGCTTGTTTATCCTTTTCCTCTTTGTGTATAAGGAGAAGGATCTGGATTTCCTGAAGCTTAAACAGAACAGATACAGAGATATTGAATAGGTACTGTATATGAACTATATTACTGAAATCGAGATGGATGGGGAACGCATAGATAAATGCATTCCCCTTTTTTGTGAAAACCTGTCCAGAAGCTATGCTTCAAAGCTTATAAAGGATGGACTGGTGCTTGTAAACGGTAAGCAGGTCAAAGCAAGCTATGTTCTTTCTGAAGGTGATGAAGTGTCATTTGACATTCCTCCTGCTCAGATGCCCCAAATAGAGCCGGAAAACATTCCTCTTGATATTCTTTATGAAGATGATGATGTTATTGTTGTCAATAAGCCTAAGGGTATGGTTGTGCATCCAGCTGCAGGTCATTACAGCAAAACCCTTGTAAACGCGCTCATGTATCATTGCGGAGACAGTTTGTCGGGCATAAACGGAGTGTTGAGGCCGGGAATAGTACACAGGATAGATATGGATACCACAGGCTCCGTAATAGCCTGTAAAAATGATAAAGCTCACGACAGCATCGCACTTCAGTTAAAGGAGCATTCCGTAAAAAGACTTTACAGAGCAATCTGCTGCGGTGTTATCAAAGACGATGAAGGCGTGATTGAAACCAACATCGGTAGAAGCTCATCTGACAGAAAAAAGATGGCCGTTGTTCCTGCGGGAAGCGGCAAATCGGCCATAACTCACTATAAGGTGCTTAAGAGATTTGACAAATACACCTATGTTGAATGCAGGCTGGAGACGGGAAGAACCCATCAGATACGCGTTCATATGACCCATATAGGTCATCCGCTTTTAGGGGATAATGCATACGGTAATCAGAAATCACCTTTTAAACTTACCGGTCAGTGCCTGCATGCTTATTATCTTGGCTTTGAACAACCGACAACAGGCGAGTATGTAGAAACTGTAGCACCTTTGCCCGAGTATTTTTCACATCTTTTGGAAATTCTCTGAGTTGTGTAAAAAATACAAAATATTAGCATTTTTGATTGATAATTCGTGCATTTTAACGTATAATAACATTGAAAATGCTTCTAAGAAAGGCAGGTGGCAATATGAACACAATTATTACCATAGGAAGACAGTTCGGCTCTGAGGGTCGTGAGATCGGTGAAAAACTGGCATCGGATCTAAACATTCCTTTTTATGATAAAGAGCTTCTTACCAGAGCTGCAAAGGAGAGCGGCTTTTGTGAAGAAATGTTGCAGAACCATGATGAAAGACCTACTAATTCATTTCTTTACAATCTGGTTATGGACACTTATTCATTTGGTTATAATTCGGCTTCTTATTCCGACATGCCCATTAGCCACAAAGTATTCCTGGCTCAGTTTGATGCGATCAAGAAAGTGGCTGACGAAGGCCCCTGTGTAATAGTCGGAAGATGTGCTGATTATGCTCTTAACGATTATTCCAATGTTGTTAAGCTCTTTATCTTCGGAGAGGATGAGACAAAGATCAAATACATCATGGAGCGTTACAATGTGGACGAGAAAAAAGCTCGTGACATGATGGTAAAGAAGGATAAACAGCGTCAGAGCTATTATAACTATTACACATCAAAGAAATGGGGCAGAAGTGATTCCTATGACCTTTGCATCAATTCAAGCAAGCTGGGAGTTGACGGATGTGTAAAACTGATCACTCAGTATATCGAAGATTTTGAGAAATACAAAAAGTGATCGGACATAAAGTTTTTTGTTAATATTTTACGAAATTTGTTGACATATTTTGGCACCTCTGCTATGATATTCGAGTATGCCGCGTAATGGGGTTTAAGTGCGTGC
>JAEEGL014585666.1_pt1 | contig 16273 bp, 4 predicted proteins | sample 9134231 | NCBI WGS metagenome assembly JAEEGL01 (sample SAMN16246548, study PRJNA631951) | gut metagenome | biome: gut microbiome; feature: rumen; material: fiber-attached | host: Bos | place: Iran: Karaj | collected 2018-10
CCGTAATCAAGAGAAAGAAGATATGATGCAAGATAATCTGTCGACCAAAGAATATAAAGATCCCTTCAAGGGATAAGCCATAGTGAAATTTGCGGTTGTCAGCCGCTTTTTGATGACCCTTTAGGGTCGTCGAAAGGTAGAAGCCCTTATAGGGGAGCGTAAAAACCGCACGTTTGACGTGCGGATTGTTATTTATTAATTTCAACTTCTAAATATGATTTTCCTAAATCAATTAATGATTCAGGGTTTATTTTATTTTTATATAAATCATCTACTAAAGTATTATATTTATCTATTTCACAATATCCTTCTATTATTACTTCATCAGTAAATGATGTATCAGTAATAGTAATATATGGAAATTGTGAAATAATTACATTATATCCTGGATATGTTAATGTTAGCTTAAAGGAATTAACATATGATATATCATATAGCTTAACTAGCTTTAATGCTTCTGAGACTGAATCTGAATAGGCACGTACTAATCCGCCTGCACCTAATAGGATTCCACCAAAATATCTTGTTGTTATCGCAAGGATATTAGTCATGTTTTTCTTTTTTAATACCTCAAGCATTGGCATTCCTGCTGTTTTTTGTGGCTCACCATCATCTGATGCCTTTTGGATATCTTGGTTATCTCCTAATATATATGCGTAACAGTTATGAGTAGCGTCATAATATTTTTTTCTAACCTTAGTAAGTATATCCTCTATTTCATCTAAAGTATTAACTCTATATAAATGTGTAATGAATTCACTTTTGTTTATTATGATTGTATTTTCGTAGGTATCATTAATTCTATACATAAGATAATCACCATTAAAATTATATAATAGTTTTTGATATTTTAAAGTTATTTTGTGAAAATATAAAGAATATGATATAATAAATCTATAGATTTATATTGGTGGTAATTATATGAAAGATAAGATGAAATGTTATATTGATTCATTTGAAATCATCACGGTTTTAATGAATAAAAGCTTATATAATCCTAATAAAAAGTTTTTTCTTTTAGATGGTGAAATTAAGACAAGGCTTGAAATATTAGATGATTATGATGAATATGCATTCCATAAATATATATTAAAATTTATTCCTTCAATTGAATTACATAAGGAATATTATATTATCGATGACGATAATCATAAGGCTTTACTTAGAAGCGGTAGTATTATTAGAACAAATGAATTTGAGAATAGATTTAAATATGATGGACCTTTAGGATACGAATATACTAAGGAATGCACTACATTTAGATTATGGTCTCCTGTAGCTAAGGAGGTAAAGATTGAATTAATTAATGATAATTTATTAATTCCAATGTATTACACTGATAGAGGAGTATGGGAGCTAAAGGTTAATAAGGATATTGAAGGATATGGTTATTTAATTCATATAAGAGTATTTGAGGATTTTGAGACTACTATTGATCCATTTTCGATATCTTGTGCTGCAAATCACAAATATACATATGTTATAGATAAAGATAAGCTATATAAGATGAAGAATAAAAAACCAGTATATGATGGAAGCTATACTGATGCTATTATTTATGAAGCAAGCATTAAGGATTTTACTTGTGATTTAGAATCAGAAAATAATGGTTTATATGAAGGATTACTTGAAAATAATCCTACAAAGAAGGATTCTACAGGTATTGATTATATTAAATCTTTAGGTGTAACACATATTCAGTTTTTACCAACATTTGATTTTGGTGGTGTAGATGATATTAAGAAAAAATCAAAATATAATTGGGGCTATAATCCAATTATGCTTTGTGTACCTTCAGGTTGGTATTCAAAGGATCCTAATAATCCATATTCAAGAATAAATGAGCTTAAGATGCTAATAGATGAAATTCACGCTAAGGGTTTGAGAGTAAATATGGATGTAGTATTTAACCATATGTATTCTACAGAAGACTGCCCACCTGATAAGATAGTTCCTGGATATTTTTATAGAGTAGAAGCAGATGGAAGATTATCAAACGCTTCTGGATGTGGTAATGTTATCGCAACTGAAAGATATATGGCTTCTAGATTCGTTATTGAGGTATTAAAGTATTACGCATCTGAATTTAATGTATCAGGCTTTAGATTTGATTTAATGGGTTTATTAGATATAGATACATTAAATACAGTAAATATAGAGCTTAGAAAAATAGATAATACAATCATGCTATATGGTGAGGGATGGAATATGATAAATCCACTTCCTGATGATAAAAGACCACATATGTTTAATCATTCTAAGCTACCTAATTATGCATTCTTTAATGATAAATTTAGAGATTTCATAAGAGGATCACAATGGAATAGAACTGCAGGATATGCATTTGATAATACAAGAAATTTATTTGATCTAAATCATTTAGTTACTGGCTCTTGTCTAGATTACTTTAAGTTTAATGAGCCTACTCAATCTATCAATTACGTAGAATGTCATGATAATTATACATTCTATGATTACGGTAAATATGAATTGCATTTAGATGATAAAAAAATATATGATGCAGCAAGGCTTGCCATGTCAATCACTGTACTTTCTGAGGGTATTCCTTTTATTCATGCAGGTCAGGAATTCTTTAGAACTAAAAAGGGTGTAGAGAATTCATATAATTCTAAAATATCAGTTAATAGAATTGATTACAAAAGAAGAGATAGATTTATTAATAATGTTAATACATTAAGAGATTTAATTAGTATAAGAAAGGAATATAAGGAATTTAGATTAAATACTAAAAATAGAATTGAGCATCAGGTTCATATTCTAGAGGGTATGATAAATCCTAATTCTACAGCGTTCTTGTTAGAAGGTACTGAATATCAATTATTTGTTATAATTAAGAATGATTATATCAAGGATACGGTACAATTAGAGAACACAAAAATGATTTTTGATGGCTTTAATAGATGTAACAAAAAGGGTAATAAATATGTTATTAGTAAGCCTGGAGTATATGTTATAAGAAAGGATAAGGAAAATGCGAATAATTGGCAAAATATCTGGTATTAATACATCTGATAATATGATTAATCTATCAGTAACAGATAATAATTCAAATGTATATAATTTAAAAATAAATCAGGAATATGCTAAATCATTTGCTATAAATGATGTATTTGAGTTTGATGTAGAGGAAAAGATTGGTGAAAGAACTCAATACTTTATCAATAGCTATAAGAGCATATTAGATTTTGATTTTAAGGAAAAGAATGATTCATTAAGAACATTTTATACTGCTGCCCCATTATCATTAGATGAATTAGAAAAGCTAATTAATGATTATTTAAAGGCTATTAAAAATAAAATCATTAAGGATATTGCTAAAAAACTAATTGATTTATATCATGATGATTATTTTCTATATCCTGCAGCAACAAAGATGCATCATGCCTATATTGGTGGCTTAGCTTACCATTCTGTAAGTATGCTAAAGCTTGCGGATGGTGTTATAGCTGCATATCCATATTTAAATAAGGATTATATTTATGCTGGAATTATGTTACATGATATAGGTAAAATTAAGGAGCTATCAGGAATAATAACACCTGAATATTCAGCTGAGGGTCAGCTAATTGGGCACTTAGTTTTAGGTGCTATGGAGATTAGATCTATGGCAGAAAAGCTAGGCTACCAGGATACAGAGGAAGCGTTGGTTTTAGAGCATATGCTTATATCTCATCATGGTATGCCACAATTCGGTAGTGCTAAAAAGCCACTTACTGCAGAGGCTTTAGTATTATGGTATGTTGATTCTATCGATTCTAAATTAAGAGTTTTAGAAACTGAGCTTGAAAAGATCGAAAGTGGAGATTTCACTCAACCTATAGGTGTATTAGATAAGCAAAAGATGTATAAAATATAATAGCTAAAATGTAGGTTTTAGTAAGGATTATTAGAATATGACAAAGAAAAAAAAGAAAATGATAATTTTAATATCAGCTATTGCTATAGTCGTTACTGCGACTATAGTTTTAATTGTTGTCCTTACTAATAATAAAAATCATGATGAGCCTAAACCAGGTCCAAGTCCTACAACACCTACGACGAGTGTTGTTCCTACTACTAGTGAGCCAACTCCTTCATCAGGCTCATCAGGAACAAGTGCTAGTAGTACATCAACACAGGTTTATGAAATAACATTAAATAATGGTGGCTATGGTGAATTACCAACTAATAAGCTATATGGTAATCAAATAGTACCTGCTACACTACCAAGGCTAAAGGCTGATGGATTTATCTTTAGAGGTTGGGTTTTATCATCTGATCCAGATAATATACTTGTTTTTACTACTGATATTGAAAGTGATGTCACATTAAATGCAGTATGGATACCTATCTCTTCATACGAAATGCTAGAGGCTGAGGCAGAGGGTAATAATTCGGTAATACTTGTTAATCCTTCTGATTATGCTCAAATGAAGAGAATTGATAATATGAATCCATATGAGGATATATATCAAAATGGCAGTAATGGTGTAAGGGTAGAGGATAATAAATTCATTATCGATGAAGGATTTATGACAATAAATATTGATTCAAATACGGATGTAATTTATATAATATTTACTGTTAAGCCACAATCTAGAGGTACAATAATTGATTTATATATAGATAATGATGTAGCCTTAAATGTATCATTAAGTGATAATTTAGTATGTAAGATATTTGAGGATAAGGTTGATACATTAAATGATATAGATGATTCTAATCTTGAATATTCATTCTTCATTAGAATAGATGTTCCTAATAAGCTAATGGATGTTGCTATAAATAATAAGGAATTCTATACTGGCTATAAATTTAGAGAATTAGAGAATGTTCAAATGCTAGAAATAAGACCTGGTGAGGTTTCTAATATAGCATTAAAATTCAATAAGAAAATAGCTAATTATATTGATTATTATTGTAAGCTATTAGATGAGTATTTATTAACATTTGATATGACATTATATGATAATAATGGTGAGGAAATAACTAGTGCTTTAGAAGCGGGAAAAACTGCCTTAGAGAGCTTATCTACAGTTGAAGCTATAGAAGCTAAATATGAAGAAATAAGAACTTCTATGGCCAATGTTAAAACTACAGAGCAAAAAGCCTATGAAAAGGATTATAATGATGCTTTAACCAACTTTGAAGCGTTATTAAATAGCCATACATATTTGATGCTTGAGGAAATGAATGATCCTAATCTTGGATATGTTAGTAAGGATGACATATTAAATTCATTTAAGGATGAATATAAGACTGTAACAACAAGAGATGAGCTAACAGCCTTAGTTACTAAATACACGACTGCTGCAGATAGATATTCAGATACTAATACAATACTAATAAGTGAATATATATTGTATAAAAAGGATATTATATATACTGACTATAACCGAAAGGATTATAAAATAAATAATGGAGATCAATATGATGCAATAAAGGAGGAGCTAGAAAATAGCTTAAATACTCTTACTTTAAAGGCAGATATTGACGAAAGATTTGAAATAGCTGATTCTAAATTTGCTGCTCTTAAAACTGATAAGGAATTATTAGATGAGGATAAGGCATCTGCAGAGGGTGAATTACATCATTTTATAGAGGATGAAATGGCTATAGCTATTAACAATCTAAAAACTCAAGCTGAGGCAGGTAATCAGGATGCAAAAACAGCTTATGAAAAGCTTCTTGCATTACTAGAAACATGCTATACAACTCTAGATAATTCTAGGGATAAGGAGTCATTAGAAAAGAGATTAAATGACATTAAGCTAGAGATAAATGATTATTTAACCTATGGACTAGGACAGCTTACTCAATATAAGGAAAATAAGGTTAAAATGCTAGAGGCATATAAGAATAGTATCCTAGAGGTATTATCAAAGGATACTGCTCTAGAGCTTTATACAAATATAGAAAATGTACAAATTGAAAATATAGATTCATTAGGTACAATAGAAGAGGTTAAGACAGCTTATGATGCTGCTATAGCGAAGGTTAATAATTACGCTTATACGGATGATAAAACTAACGCTGTAGTAACTATAATAGCTTATTCAGAAAGCAAAAAAGAAGAATCATTATATTATCAATATTATGGTTCTTTAAAGAATTTTGAGACAAGAATAGAGGATATAATTAACCTATCTAGAGTCGAAATTGTTAAGGCAAATAATTCAACTGAGATAGGTGAAACTATCGATAAATACAAGGGAATTATCGATGAGGAAATAACAAAAATAAGAGAAGAAACAGAATTTACTGTTACATTTATTGTGAAGGATGCAGAGGGTAATTTACTACCAAGCTATGCTGAATTTAAGATACCTTCGCCTACTAAAAAGGTATTAGATCAGGCATATGGTGAGTTTGATTATTATGATCAATTTGACAAGGAAAGTGGTATTCCCACTGTTGTAATTAGTGGTGTAAAATATAGATGTGCAGGTGCATATTCTAAGTTTAATAGCCAATCAGATAGAGCTGATTATGATTTCAACAGTGAAATAAAGAGCGATCAAACTATCTATATTGTGTGGGATATTATAGGATAAAAAGAGAACATGCTGATATAAAAATTCAGCGTGTTTTTTATTTTTGCAATCTGGAAAAATTAACACTTATGCTTGTGATATTATTTCCAAAACGAAAATTCCGAAAAAACTACTGATTTTCGAGACATGTGCAAATTGCACGAAAATGGAAACGTTTTCATAACACTTTCGAGCTTTAAAAGAGTGTCTAAAGACACCCATTTTGTTGAAAAATTAATATATAAGTGATAAAATTAATGCATAAGAAGGGCGTAATTGCCCTGTGTTCTATTTCACGCGTGCGTATATGCATACGCTAAATTTAAGATAGACGAGTTTAGAAAAAGAGAGTTTTTTTAACTACTCTTTTTGATGTTTTTCGAAGGAGGTGTAATATATGAGAAAGTATATTACTAATCATTTCAAGAAAGGAATAATGCTGAGTGCCATTTTATTGATGCTTGGCCTTTTATCATTTATTGGAATTTCAAGCTTTGGAAAATCTGAGGCAAGAGAAATCGTAAATGTAGAGGCTGATGACTTCGGTGAAGTAAAGCTTACTGCTGATACAGTCAATAAAACAACAGCTCCAATGACACCTACACAGGATTCGTTAGGAACAGCTTACAATGCACAGTATTGGTATTGTGATATCACAACAGCCAATCCTGGTGTTGAAGGATTCACATTAGGCGCAAATGAATGTATTCTTACAAATGTCAGAACAACTAGATATGGTTGGCATGTTGGTTCATGTACATTCAATATAAGCTTACCTGACAAAGTTGTATCTAACAACGTTACATATACTGTAGTTGGTATTAGTTCAAACTTCTGTGGTCTACATTTCTGTGATCACTATTGGGGTAGTGATGACCACTGGGTATCTATGTACTTCAATTATATGAAGCTACCTAGCACTATTAGATATATTGGCAATAATGCGTTTATCAATACAAGCTGGGGTGGAGCAACTGCAGACACTAGATACGATTTAAGTGCTTGTAATCAGCTAGAGTATGTTGGTAATAATGCATTTGGTGGAGATAGCGATAGAGGTGAGATTATTGCTATAGCACCTAGTCAGCCAAAGCTAAAGGTTATTGGTGATAAGGCATTCAAGAATGCATGGGTTCATTACTACGAGGAGAATGAAACAATCGCAGCACCAATTCTAAAGAAGATTGGCGATGAGGCATTCTATGGATGTACTGGTCTTAAGAAGCTTAATCTAGAGGCTAATACTGTTCTAGAAACAATTGGTCAAAGCGCATTTGAGGCTTGTACGAATATTGAGACAATGAACTTATCTTCAACTGTTACAGAAATTGGTAAGGCAGCATTCAAGGATACTTCATTAACGAATGTTACTATGGCATCTGATGTTTTATCAGAAAGCATATTTGAAGGCTGCTCTAGCTTAACGGAAATTAATATCGCTGCTGATATTTTCACTGGTGTACCAAAGAGAGCATTCTTTGGATGTCAGGAATTTAAGACAGACTATATATTTGAAAATGCTACATACATTGGTGATGAAGCGTTCTATCATGTCGGCTTTGACTCATTTGATGTAGGTGATAACTGCGTCTCAATTGGTAACAAGGCCTTCGGTAACAATAAAGAGAGCTTAAGACAAATTAACCTAAATCAGGTACAAACAATTGGCGATTACGCCTTCTTCGAATGCCAACAATTAGTAAATGTTACTATTCCAAGTACCGTGACAACTATGGGTGAGCATGTTTTTGAGGATTGTATTGAGTTAGAATCAGTTACTTTCAATGTCAATAAACTAAATGCTTATATGTTTAATGGTTGTACTGCACTTAAAACAGTAACTTTCAATGGTGGTGGAAGTGACATTGAGGTAATTCCTGATTACTGCTTTAATAATTGTTCAAGCCTATCAACACTTTCAATTATATCAACTGAATCAGCAACACTAAGAGAAATTGGTGCATATGCATTTAATAATACTGCATTCCCAAGTATTTCATTAACATTGAATCAGAATACTATTGGTGCTAATGCATTCTCTAATATGAATAGCTTATATTCTGTTGTCCTAGATGTAGATAATATTAGTACACGTATGTTCTATGGCTCAACAAGCTTGAATACTGTAACAATTAAATCTAGTGTTCAAAATGTTGGCGGAATAGATGTAGAAGATTTAAGTCAAATTCCAGTTGATAAGAGAAAGTTTGGTGCATTCCAGGATTGTACAGCTTTAATCACTATAACAATTCAAAATTCTGTTATGGGCGATTATATGTTTGATGGATGTACAGCTTTAAAAACTATCACTATTCCATCAACAGTAGATACTATTGGAGAGCATGCATTATCTAACTGTACAAATTTATCTTCAGTTACACTTAATAACAACGTACTAGGTGCTAGTATGTTCGAGAACGATCAAAAGCTATTTACTATTTCACTATCTAATAGCTTAACTGAAATTCCAACAAGAGCATTCTATAGTAGCTACCTAACATCAGTAACAATTCCAGCTACTGTTGAGGTTGTTGGTGATGAAGCATTTGCACAGTCAAAGCACTTAGCATCAGTTACACTTAATAACAATGTAATTGGTGAAAAGATGTTTATGGGCTGTTCAGCAATTACTACAATGGTAATACCTGCTTGTGCTAGTGACAAGGTGGGCGATTATGCATTCCAAGATTGTACAGGTTTAGCAACAATCGATATTAGCAATGCCACAACAATCGGTGTTGGTATGTTCAAGGGCTGTGATGCTTTAGGTGGTCCTGAATCATATGTTTTAACAATTCCATCATCAGTTACTACAATCGGAAAAGAAGCATTTATGGATTGTGGTGTATTACATGATGTTATCAATAACTCACAAATTTATAGTGAGGAAATGTTCAGAGATTGTATTTATCTAAGTGAAATTGTAATTAATGAAAATGTTACAACAATTGGTAAAAATACATTTATGGGCTGCTTGAATTTATCAAAGGCAACAATCAAATGTGCTATAACAAGTGAAGGCATGTTTAGAGATTGTAAAAACTCTCTAACAACTGTATCATTTGCATTAGATGAAAATGCTACAAATAAGACTGCAAATGTAGAATTTATAGCTAAAGAAATGTTCCAAAATTGTAAAGCTTTATCAACTATCGATATCGATTACGGAACTATCACATCAATCGGTGAATATGCCTTCCAAAATTGTACTTCTTTAGAGAATTTAACAATTAACGCAAGTGTTAGATCAATGGGTGAAGGAGTATTCAGTGGATGCTCAAAGCTAAGCACAATTTATATCCCATTTGTAGGACAAGCAAGATGTACTAATGCTAATCAAGCTGCAAGTGATCAATCTACATTTGGCTGGATTTTCGGTGATGTAAATCCAAGCTTGGTAAATACAGCTCAAGGTGTTCAAGTTGATGAGACAATTGCTGCTAAATTTAATGAAATAACATTCCAATATGGTGAAAATGAGTCAACATCATCTTATAAGACATATTTACCTAAGACATTAACTCAGGTAACTATTCTTGATGAAACAGTTATCCAATATGGTGCATTTAGTAACCTTACAGTTGGTAGCACAGTCATCATTGAGGAAAATGCATCAAAGACTACTCAAACATTACAGGATTATGCATTCTATAATGCCGATAGCTTAACAAGAATTACATTAAATGCTCATATTACAAATATCGGTGAATATGTATTCGCTGAATGTAACAATATCAGTTATGCTATGATTAACGGTAATACATTAGGTAATTATATGTTCCAAAACAACATCAAGCTTGAAGAGGTACATATTAAGAACGTTAATATAATTAAAAAATATGCATTTGATGGATGCGTAAAGCTATCAACATTAGAAATAAACACTTCAAATAATACATTAGAGCCAAATAGCACACTAACCGAAATTCAGGAGTGTGCTTTTAGAGGTTGTGAAAAGATTTCATATATTTTATTACCAAATTCAATCACAACAATCGGTGCATCAGCATTTGAAAACTGTTTGATAATTAAGTTCCAATCAGATACGGCTAATACATCTATATTACCAACAAGCCTTGAAACTATTGGACAAAAGGCATTCTATAATTGTAATGCTTTAGTTAATGTTGTTATAACTTCAAATGTTGATTCAATTGGTGCATCAGCATTTGCTGAATGTGATAATTTAGAATTGGTTAAGTTTGAAACTAATGCAATAGGACAAAATATGTTCTATAATGATACTAATTTAAAATATGTTTATCTAAAGGAGCAAACATCAATTCCAGCATCAGCATTTGAAAAGTGCGAAAGCTTAGCTGAGATTAATATTCCATCTACAGTAACTTCAATTGGTGCATCAGCATTTAGATATACAGGACTAGTAAATGTAAGTATACCTGCAAATGTAGCATCAGTTGGTACATATGCATTTGCAAACTGTAGTGATTTATTATATGCAATTTTAAATAATCAAACAATGGGACAATACATGTTCTATAACGATGGTAGCCTAGCAAAGGCTAATATCAGTAGAGTAACATCTATTCCACAATATGCATTCTATCATTGCTCTAACCTAGAGGATAATTTCAATATTCCATCTACAGTTGGATCAATTGGTGATTATGCATTTGATGGTTGTACTAAATTTACAGACATTACAGTTCCAAATAGTGTTACTTCAATGGGTATTAACACATTCCATGATGTTTATTTAGAAAAGATATCAATTCCATTTGTAGGTTCAACTCAATCTCCTAATTTCACATATGGATATGATATTAACTCTAATAATCCTTGGAGCTCTGATATGTATTATTTCCGTACACACTTAGGTTATATTTTTGGATCACAATTAAATTATACAGATCCAACTGATACCTATGAGGTATACACTAGATATGATTTGAATAATGGTGATGCTTATGCAAATGCTGGTGTTGCAACTGTATATTTACCTAAAACATTAAAAGAGGTAACAGTTACTAACGATACTAGATTATATGGTTTTGCATTCTATGGTTGTCAGTACCTAGAAAAGATTACTATTTCTAATGCTACAACAACTATCGATGAGCATACATTCTATGGATGTAACTCACTAGTTGAGTTAACTGTTCCATTTATTGGTAGAAGTGATGGTGCTGATGAAAGAACTAAGGAGCATCCATCTCGTCGTGATAATGAATCATATACTGGTCCATGGCAGCATACAAGCTTATTTGTATCTTGGTTCCAATACTATGTTGGTTGGTATAATAACTCAAATAATAACAATTTCACTACTAATCCAGAAGGAAAGGCTGTTGATTATGTTGGTCAAACAGCATCAAATGGTGGTACATATTATGGATACATTCCAAGCACATTAAAAACTATTAATGTTACTGGTGGTACAATAATTGGTATTGGTGCATTATCAAATTTAAAGAATGTAACTACAATTACATTACCAACTACTTTAACAACAATTAAGAATAAGGCATTTGAGGGAACAACAATTACTGCAATTACTATTCCTCAAAATGTCGCAACTATAGGTACTAATGTATTCCTAGATTGTAAGTCTTTAGTATCTGCTACATTCAATAACTCATTAGTTCAAGAAACTATGTTTAATGGATGTACAAGCCTAGAAAATTTAACATTTAATGGTGATGATACTCAAATCATTACAAGAGCATTTACAGGATGTACAGGATTACATAATGTTTACTTAAATCAGAAGGTAATATCTGTAGGTCAAAATGCATTTGAAAACTGTACTGGTATCACTACATTTGAAACATACGTTACTGGTTCTGCAAGCACTGGTGCAGCATCAACATTCGTGTATATGTTTGGTGGTACAAGCTCAGGATTAGTATCAGAAACAAATTACTATTCTGTATCTGATGATAAGAACTATACAGTTACTGGTTCAACAACAAATACTATACCTAATAATATGGCTATCACAATTCATGGTGTAATTAAGCCATATGCATATTCAAATTTACAACATTTAGCTAGTGTAACATTAGCTGACGATGTTACTAATATTGGTAAGCGTGCATTCTACAATACTAATATTGATAGTATAAGAATTCCTGCTTCAGCAACAACAATCGGTTTAGAAGCATTCATGCGTTCTACACTTGATACAGTTACTTTCGCAGAGGGATTAACAACTATCCAAGAGGGTATGTTTAAGGAATGTGAAAACCTTGAGAATGTTATTTTCGAGGATAACACAAAGACAACAACTGTAGAATATTCAAAAAAGAATGTTTACATTAAGACAGTTACTACAAATGCTGGCTCTACAGTTAAATATATTTCTGCCGGTAATGATAAAATATATGGTACACAGGATGATGTAGATGCTATCATTCAAAATGGTGAATATTATATCGACAACAAGGATGGTACATATAGCTCTTATGGTAAGGATCATTTACTTGGTACATTAGATGATGAGCTAATGGATGTTACAGCTTCATTCATTATTAAATTCATTAACAGCCAGGCATATAAGTATACAAATGGTATTTATCAAGAGTTAACTATTAATACTGGTCAAACTACTTCATACACTGTTGCAGACTTAAAGCAAGCATACATTGACAATACTTGGTGTGATGTGGTTGAGAATAATGGTAAGTACTATGTTGAGGTCGTAGAAAACGAAATTTATCGTGAGGCTGGAAGAAATGGCATCTTAGGTGATGAGGATGATACATATTATTCACTTGGTACTAATAAGACATTTGGTATTGATGATAGTATCAATAACTTCTCAAGCTTAATTAAAGTTGGCAATAAATACTATAAGACATATTATGATAACGTATATCAAGAGCTAATTATAATTCCACATCAGGATGAGATTAGAGATGATGTTAAGGCTGAAACTATCGAGCCAGGTAAGGCATATGAATTTAGAGTTGAAATGGCAGCTGGCCTTGATAAGAATACAAATGTAACTTATTCAGATTATTATATCAATAATTATGTTCATGCTACTTCATATGATTCAAATGAGACATACTATGAATTAGTAGAAAATGAAGAATATGCTCAAACTCAGGCTCTATATAGCTACTATAGACCATTCGAGTTCACTACAGTTAAGCCATTCATCGTAAATACATATTATACTAGAACTGGTGATGGTACTGAGGTTCCATTCGATTACCAGCTTGCTAGTACATATATTCCAACTGAAACATATTACGTGGAAGATAATGGTGTATATTCAGAAATAACACTTGTAAATATTACTGATTATTATGTACGTGATGGATATATTCAAGCTGACAATGGTGGTACACCTACAGCATTCCTAGATGATGATAATTATAATCCACACTTCAATTACTATTCTCCATACGAGAATATCCAGATTTCTCCTGAAGTTCCATATAGAGTATATCTAGGAGAGAAGTTCTCTGCAGGATATGATATGGAAATTGGAACAAGTGATGATATCGTTGGATATGATTATACTGTTAGAAGATTAAATAATGACGGTAAGGAAACTATTACAGCTACTCTTCATTATTCACCAATCGTTGAAGGATTAGATCCAACAGATACTAATAATGAACGTAAATTCCATTACATCGTAACAATAGATGGAATCTATCTTGCAATGGGTGTAGATAGAATGGTTGGTACAAAGGATGATTTAGTTGTAAATAACACTAACGTAACTACAGCATTACCTGATCAAGGTGATGGATTCGTTGACTTTGTTATTCCTACAGTTGTTACTAAGACTCCTACAAATCATAATAATGAAATGACAAGCTCATTTACTGCAATTAAGGCAGAAGCATTCATGAAGACTACATCTTTAACAACTCTAGTATTATCTACTGAGCTATTAGAGATTGGAAATAATGCATTTATCTATTCAGGATTAACATCTATTGAAATTCCAAGTAAGGTTTCAACAATTGGAACATATACATTTGCATTTATTGAAAGCCTAGAATCTGCAATTATTAATTCAGAGACAAATGGCGAATATATGTTCTCTGATGATGTTAACTTAAGAACAGTTTCAATTATTGAGGATACTACAATTATTTCAAATGGTATGTTCTATAATTGTTCAGGCTTACGTACTGTCACATTTGCAACTCACTATTCACGTGAGGTAAGAGTTAATTTACCATTCGGTGAGGAAACTTCAGATGATGACGGAGAATCACACACGGAAAACGCCAATGGAATTACTTTATACATCAGCAATTTATTAAATAACGATATAACTATTTATGATGGTGTTGATGAAAATAATACATTAGATGATTATTATATCAGCAATGGAAAGAAGTATCTACTTGGCGATGGAATTGGCGAGAACAACATTGAAATCGTAATATTTGATGATATCTATTATCGTGTTATTGGTAATAATGTTTATAGAAAGCTAATCTTTACTGCAAATAATATCGTTGAGGATAAATATTTCTTAGGAACATTAGATTCAAACAAGGAATTAACTGGTATCAGTGCAAGCGATAATGTAACATATAGTACAACTGATCAGCTTGGAACAGTTATCACTAAGAACGGTATTATCCATACAATGGGTGTTGATCAATTATTTGGTACAAATGATGATGTGTTATATACTGATATTGCAATTTCAACATCTTTAGTAAGATATCAATTACATGTAGATGGAAATAACTATTATGGAATTGTAAAGGGTAATATCTATTACGTAATTACATTCACAGGCTCAACTCCATCTAGAGGAAGCTTAGTATATTATAATGGCTCAGAATATATTAGTGAGAATTTAGTACCATTCAATGGCGATTATTATATTTATATTCCTGAAACTGGTGTATGGGCAGCATACGATACAACAAATAATACACTTCAAATAACAAATGATAAGGTAATTATTAATAACAATATAGTCACAGGCGTATTGTCTTTTGATAATGCCAATAATTATTATGAAAACATTGAATATAACATCTATAGAAAGTGGACAGTTACAGAGGTTATCACAGGTAGTGATAATAAGGTATATGGTACAGAAGGTGCAGTATACTACCTATTAAATGGTAATAATTATGAAAAAGCCACTGGTTCATATGATGGTTCAAATACATACTATAGTGTTGTCGCTACAGAAAAGGGTAGTGGTGTAGTAACTCAAGATAACTTCGGTGATGCTACATATTACACTATGAGTGGTGATAATTATATTCTAGCAACAGCATTTGATGAAAATGCAACATACTATACTATTACAGCAACAGCTATAACATTCACAAGTACATATTCATATACTAGTGAATTAGTATACAAGGATTCAAATGATGCATACATTGGTAATGTTGAATACATTTTAGTAACAAGAAATGGTTTAACTAATAATGAGTATGCAATCAAGGTAACAGATCACATTTATTATATTTCTAGCGATGGTGAATCAAATATCGGTACAGAGAATGATTTAATCTATACTGATTCAGATGCAACAAGCTATAAAAATATAGTATTTAATAAGCTTGCTACTGTAGCAAGTACATATTACCGCAACAATGGTGATAATACTTACTTAATCCTAACATTATCTAATGATACAGTAACATTTAAGAATGTATTCCTAGCTCAGGTATCAGATTATGATCCTAATAATATAGTTCTAGTTGTTACAGGTGCTGATAATAAGCATTATATTCCTCAATCAATATCTGGATTATATCGTGGTATTAGTGAAGGTGATA
>JAEEGL010856772.1_pt1 | contig 16271 bp, 16 predicted proteins | sample 9134231 | NCBI WGS metagenome assembly JAEEGL01 (sample SAMN16246548, study PRJNA631951) | gut metagenome | biome: gut microbiome; feature: rumen; material: fiber-attached | host: Bos | place: Iran: Karaj | collected 2018-10
ACTCAACAAATAAACACAATAAGTACCACCGCAAGCACCAAGCACATCCAACGGATAACAATTCCATGTAAACGAATACATGTCAAGTCTAGAAAAACAGATAGCGGCAATCCAACAGACCACCGCCACAATTCTCAACCACAAGGGAACGGGGTGATTCTTCACCCACCATCCAATTGTCACAAAAGGCAAGGCCATTAAACCCAATGAAAGGCACCATATTGAATATGGGAAAAAATTATGTAATATGAGAGCAGCAAATGCCACCAATAAAGAAACGGGGATCGCCCATTGCTTCAGTCGCGACAAGGGTATCAGCAATGATTTCGCCACAAACAACGCCAGCAAAAACCAAATCACGCCAAGACTTAGTTTCCCCCATTGTGTCATTGGGCCATCAACATCTGCCCATAATAGAGATAAAGATTCTCTGGCTACCGGATCCCAGCCATCATGTTTAGACAAAGCCATCAACGCCGCCCATGCCACAATCAACAATTGAGTTATTACCATTGGTGGATATAGGCGAAAGAGATAGCGTTTCACACATGTCTTCGTCGTATCCTGATCCAAATAAGGTTTGGAGAAAAAGCCTGCGACAATAAAAAACAAAGGCATATGAAAGGACGAAATGACTCGATCCAACCAAGGGTGATCCCATCCCAAAAGATGACATACTATTACCAGCACGATGCCAACACCCTTCATGATGTCAAAAACAATATCTCTATTATTTGGCATAGGATAAGCTAAACTATATCTTGCATTTTTAACTTTAGCTGCATCAAAAACCTATAAATCAAATAATCAGGCTTGGTATTCTGCCTTTCATGCCACAAGAAATAAGATATGTTCTTTTTAGGATTCTCTTTAAAAAACACATCTGTCATTTGACGTTTCTTATCATAAACGTTCCAAGCCTTTGACCAATAATGATTAATTTGGATCGTATATTTATTGTCATGCCATAGCCATTTGAAGTGGAAAGGGTCAAACACGAACCATCCGAACTGATTGACGGGGGTAACTGTCACCTTAAAAAAGCGACCGAATAAAGGATACTTGACTTTCGTCACATGGTGAGTCTTGCCATAAAAAGAAATATTATAATCTGTATTGATCAAACATTTACCCACATGGTAAAGACGTTCCCAACTTACCGTATATTGTTCAATCACAAGTTTGTCAGATTGATGCTGCATCTGACCTGATGTGCCGAACATACGCCAATAAACCAACAAAACCGGATACTTCTCTTTTGTCTTAATCCATTCTAATAGCGTAGTTTCATAACGGGGGCAGAAAAACTCATCGATATCAAGGAAAGAAACCCATTGTGTATCGTTTCTATAGGTATCATAGAAGTGCCTATAAGCATCTATCTGAGCATGGTCGTAAGGCCATTCGACAAGTGTTATCAAACCCCTATCAATGTAAGGTTGAAGTATCTCCTGATAGTTGTCTTCGGAGTTATTATTATAAAGATAAAAATGTTCTATCCCTAACATTTCGTGATATTCCACCCACTCTGTCAGGTATGGTGCCTCGTTCTTGAAAATAGCGCAGATGGCCAACTTATACTTCTTGTTATATTTAGGCCGGCGAAGAAATAACCGCACGAAAAAATTTAGAAAAGCAAGCCAAATTAGCAAACAAAAACGTTTACACAAAGTATAAACTGGCACCACTATGTTCTCCAGCGCAGGATGTTCCTTTAGAAAAACTTTATATTTGGTCATCTTTTTTCCTTTCGTTTGCGCAAAACAACTACTTTAATCTTTGGTTTAGCACTTGTTAAATATACAATTTATAGCAGCATAAAACTACACGGGATTCGTTATATAACACTCTGTTGCTCGATCCCTATGAATAGTCTTTGCAGGGTTTCCAACAACAATTGAATGCGATGGAACATCAAAATTCACAAAAGACAAAGGAGCAATCAAAACATCGTCTCCGATCGTAATATCACCAACCACGCAAGCATTACTACCTATCCACACATTGTCACCAATCACTGGATTCCCACGCCTTTTCCCTCTAAACTCCATACCTATTGTGACACCTTGATACAAGGTACAATTCTTTCCAATCTCCACCTCGTTGTTCACGGCGATATCACCACAATGCACCAACACAAGTCCTTCGCCAATTTTAGCGTGCCATCCTATTTGTATTCCCGTCTTCCTAGAACAACGTCTCAACAACAATCTTGATATGAAAGGTTTTCGCTTGCTTTGATACCATCTGAACAGCACAATCCACCTGAAATCCAACTTGCGAATAGCCGTATTCAACAAGTTCCGAAAGCCCTTCTTACCATTACTCCTATACAAATCACCATATACAATCTTTGGAACCATCTTTAGTCTTGTATTATGTGCTTCCTATTCAAGCAAAACATATTATCACCTTTCCGAACGTTCCCACCATATCCAAGGGTTGCCGACATATAGCCAGCCTCAGCAACCATCCGTTGAACATGTTCGTCTTGCATACTATGCGGATACGAGAGATGGGCAACCTCAACACCTAGTTTTTCTTCGATAACACGCTTTGATTCATGCAATTCTGAGGAGACCTCTTTCGTGTCAATCCGAACAAGTCCTGGATGAGAAACCGTATGAGAGCCCACCGTACACAAACCACTATCCACCATTTCTTTTATCTCAGCCCAATTCAAAGCCAAGTCAAGGCAAAGGTTTCTGTCCGGATCTGATTGAGTCAGACGATGCATTTCTTCTGCCATAGGCTTCCCGCTTTCATATACGGCCTTTATAATCCTCTCATATTCATCAACCGATCTGTCTTTTTCCAATTGAATCCACCAAAGATCCGCAGTGCCATCAGGGAAGCCTGTTGTCAAATAAAGCGTGAAAGGCACATGGTGTTTCCGCAAAATCGGAAAGGCTTCATCATAAACATCCTTAAACCCATCGTCGAAAGAAACATTCACTCTTTTTTGAGGTAGCAAAAGGGATTGGTGGTCCAGCAATTGCTCCAAAGTCACAAACGAGAACCCATTGCTTTTATACTCCAACACTCGCTGTTCAAGATAGTCCGGTGTGATTTCCAAATCCCTATTACTAGGATAAATGCTTCTGGTGGAAACCACCCGATGCAAGCACCATATCTCCCCTTGCACAGGATGCATGAGATGCGAAACCTTTCTTTTCACTCTGCCCATCATGCCTTCGTAAATGCTCTTTTGATACTTTTCTTCAGCTTTTTATATCTTTTGTAAAGTGGCAGCATCCCAATCTTGTCGAAAAAGAAGGCCTCCCTTTGCGAACGGCTCCATTTTTCCGACTCCCATGTGGCGGCATTATGATGATAGGAAACCTCGAAACGTTCGTCAGGGCAGAAAGCATGGCCAAAAATGCCAGTCCCATATACCACCATATTGTTTTCAAGCCGCTGTGTCTCGTTTTTGTATCGAAAACCATAGTGAGTGAGATGACGAGCAACCAAACGGTCATTATTCACCCAATCACGGTAATGCAAAGCCTTGTCAGCATCCACCTCAATCGTGTTGTAATAATCCCGAATCTTGCATATCATCTCATTACCAGGGTTGCACGCCATAGAAGAGGTCAGGATTTCCATTCTCGGCACATCAGTATCAAACACCTTCGCTGTTCCATCTTCATTCAAGTAGTTTTCAGCGATATGCTCCGATTCAAACTCATTATAGAGTTCGATACCCGAGAAGAAATTACAGTCCAAAAAACGATCAAATCGTTGGAACACTTCCACATCAGTATCCAAATAGATGCCACCGTACTCGGCCAACACATTGTATCGGCACACATCGGAAACGAGAGCATATTTCTTCACCTCATAGGCGTATTTTGATGCCTCATACTTTGTATAGTCGAAGTTGGACTCGTCCCAACGCATGATTTGGTAATCAGGCATCAGCTTCTGCCACCCCTTGATACAATCTTTCTGCGACTTGGGCATTATGCCTTTGCCGAACCAGCAATAATGAATTATTTTTGGTATCATAAAATGAAGAAATTATACAAACCAATCAACGAAGAATAATCAATGAGCATTCATTTGCCATCAAAGCTTTTTTCTTAACCACGAAAAAGGCCTTAAAAGAAAACGGCCCAGCCGATATGCATTTGAATTGCGAATTGTTTTTTCGGTTTCATAATACATTTTACGCTTCTCTTCAGCGACTAAACCATCGCTAACCTTCGCAATAACATTAGCCAAAACAGGATCTTTTAAATATGTACTAAATAATTCCGGAAGAGGGCCAAAGCGCTTCACCAAATAAGAGAAAGTACTAGTAAGTCCTTGGTTTTGTATAACGTTTTTTGTCCATGAAGAAGTAGCATTAAAAGCTTCCGTATATTCCGTTCCATAGTAGCCGACGGAAGGAACATAAGGGTGACCTGCTTTTGTTGCAAAGTACGAATACACCAAATCGCTACTAGGGCAATTTCTCATTACATCTGAATCAATGCAATCCAAATAATCACCGAAAAACTCTCTTTTGGTTAAAGAGGCTTCTCCACAATGGCACATACGACCAAAACAAAATGAATGGTTACCACAAATTGGATTATCAGGATAAAGTTGATGGACCGACCAGAAATCTTCCAACATTGTTTTTGGATAAAGCATATCGTCATCCACATTGACAACGCAAGCATGGGGATAACGATTCAACGTAGGAATAAACTTTTTATACACTTTTGTGTCCTCAGTCCGAAACACCTCAACACCATGTTCTATAATATAATCTTGAACATCGGGTGGAATAGCCTCATCAAAAGCAAGGTTAATAACCACCTTATCTGGAAGACGGCTTTGTCCAAAAATAGTATCCAAAACCAAGGGAATGTTACTAATACGCTTCGACCAAGTCGTTAATGAAACAATTAATATTTCCTTTTCCATCTTTCTTAATAACCAAATAATGACGTCATATCTCTTTCAAAAGAGCCACTTCAATTCAAGACAAACAAAACAAGTCGAAATTTGAGAATATAACTGAATACAACGGAATATTGTTCACATATTATTAAACTACATTAAATAATGATACAAATCGTATTTATCCATCACTGCCTTAATTTGTACATCATTACGACAGTTCTCTCCATTCGTGTTTTCAACACATAAAGCTTCTTCCTGCTCACTGAAGGTCTCCATAAAGTCGCATCCTTTTGGAGAATGCGTGTATGCCTTACATATTTGCCTCCCAGACAACCATATCATTGCATTAATCCATACGTCGTCAGCATAGGGACACAAAGACATAAATGCTTCTCTATTGAAAAACTCATTCACAAAACAGTGACGAGGAAACAAGGTTCCGCCTCCACTAGTCAAAAAATTGAGATTGGACTTATCCTGAGGCCAAACCAACCATTTCCATTTCATATAACTATTGGGCCTATTATCAGAGTTTAGTGTAATGCGATGCATTCGACAAGCGCATATATCTTCAGGATTATCGACATGGGCTTTTATTAAGTTCTCAAGTAGATCAAATTCATACATCAAATCATCATCAATAGTCACAATGCATGCATCAGGATACCTCTCCATTGCCGGTACTATTTTTTTATGCGATCTGATATCGTCACAATACTCTATCTGCAGCCCTCTTTTCTGCTGCATCAGGAGTGTCCTCGGCAAGGTCTTTCCCTTGAACTCATCCTCGGCTAGCCAAAGAATGATACGATTTGGTTTCACAGTACCCTGCATAATAGATTCAATAGACAGATAGACCTCGTTGATTCGCTTTCCATAAGTGGTCAAGGAGACAATTACTTCCTCGTTGCATAGCCTTTCGTCTGAAACACCCTTCTCGGTGCTTGTCATCACACAATCCTTCAAACGCGCCGTCCAAATTGTGATTACACCTTGTTTCACCTCTCCCAGAATAGCTGACATTTGCTGATTTTGTTCCTTCAACGCACGCCGCATATTCCTATCATGGAAGAATCGATTCTTTATGTGTCTGACAAAACTCATTTATTTCAAACCTTTTACAAACATTTTGAGCATCCTTTTCGGAAACAACTCTATTCCATAACAGAATAGTCTAAACACATCGGCATACCGCTTTTGACGCTTAGCTTCTTTCAAACCCTCCAATATGTTTTCAAAAACATCAAGTTTCCGAATTCTGTTAATCTCGTCTGGAATGCTAAAGTTTTTATTTAATGAAATGTTAAAACTTCTAACCACGTACGCCCATTTAATCCTATCATGCGAGGTTATCCCACAGCCCCTACGGTAAACCGACGAAACAACCTGATTATAATGTATTTTCCCTTGTTTCGCCAAATACGCCCAAATTAAAGTATCAAATCTTGGTGGTATAAGGCTTTCCATCCCCTTACTATAACACGCCTTATACACAACCGAGGCAGTTGGGAAACGTCTCTTAATCAGTAATTCTTCAAAAGTCACGTCTTTTGTACTCTCTTTAGAAAAAACACCTGTTGTTTGACTAGAAGTATATAATACTAGTCCATTTTCGGCAGAAGCGGAATATGCCACATTCATCTCCAAAAAATCCACCTGTCTTTGCAATTTCAACGGATCTGTCCAATAGTCATCGCCTTCGCACAGGGCAACATATTTCGTATCCATCCATTCCGTCAAATACAGCGCTTTGGATTTCTTTTGGCTATAATGGTTCTCCTTCAATAGTATTACTGCAAAAAAGCAGTTTTTATTTGTTTTATGCTGGGCAAAAGTTACATGGCCATAATCGGTATCCTTCTCAGATGAAACAGATGTATTTTGCAGGTCAAATTGTTCCTTCAAATAATTCCTTATAACCTCCTGTTCTCCATCGGTGCTGGCATCGTCAACGATGGTACAAACAAAAGGAAAATCCGTTTGCTGCATCGTGAAACCATTCATGGCATCGGTGATATAAGCAGACTGGTTATAGGTCATACAACTGACACGAACCAAATAATTTTCATGGGATCCCATACTAATGAATGCTTCAGTATTATTTCTTTACTAATCTCACATAAATCATTCTTATCACCTCTTCCGAAAATCTCACCGGATTATTCTTTAACCGAATCGGATTTACCGATTTCGTCAACACCTCAATATCTTCTTCTTTGTTGCCGCTTTCAACCCTTCCTATACTGTTTTCATTGTTTCAAATACGCTTCTTTTAACAAAATGATTGTCTTATCATAAGGAACATCGGCGTCAATAATAGCATTATTATGCCACACCCCTCTTTTTTCTTTTGGAGGAAATGACATATAGTCACCATAGGTAACCTTTAAAACTGCATCATAATGATTAAGAGCGCTAACAGGATGACCATAAAAATCCATTTTACAAAAATCCATCACATCATTCCTCTTAAACATATATTTTGAATAATCATAAGCAGTCACCGTAGAAGATATTACATATTCCGTTCGCCGTGAATTGTACTGTTTTGCAATTGTTTCCATTCGTTCAAGCACTTCATAAGGATTGCTTTTTGCATACCTTTTACATCTTTCAATATCTTGTTCGGTTGGAAAAGGATTGTTTCTCCTCATATTGGCCGAATTCTCCAATATCAAATCCTTTATCCTATAATAATTATCTTGCACAGTCTCTATTTCACAATTATCTATCGGAAAGATGTCCATCCCTATGCCTTGATTAAAACAAGCATAAATAAATGGTTTAGAAATACACGAAGTATTACTATTTCTCAATTTTGCATATGAAAAAAAGTATTCATTGTCTAACCCTGGAAATTGGAGGAAATATGGATGTTCAAATTCATCTCGCAAACCTTTCAACTTTTCATAGTCATCCCGAAACATACAAACGTCTATATCATCATCCCAAGGAATAAAACCATGATGTCGAATAATGCCAAGAAGTGAGCCAAATGCTACAAAGTAATTTAATTGGTGTCTTCTACATACTTCATCAAATTTCACCAACAAATCAATACCTACAGCCCAATTCTTTTTCATTTCAGAAGTCACTGAAAAACCACAAATCACCTCTGGTTTTAAAAAAGACTCTGGTATAATTCCTTGTTGTATGATTCGTTCACACTCGGTCATATCATTTAATACTATAATTCCAAAACCATGTATTTTGAGCATTGTGAAGCATTCCCAATAATACGAAAGCCCCATTTCTCATAAACCCAAATTGCGTTTTCATTGTCGTCATTCACTTCTAGTTTTAATCTTTTTATGCCCAAAGTAGCTGATCTCTTTAACAACTCATCTAACATTTTGCTAAAAACGCCACAACCTTGATGCGACGACTTTACACATACATTTGAAATGTAACCCTCAGGCGGGCGATTGGTATAACAACTTATCATTCCTATCATCTCATCCTGTTCAACACAATAGGAGAATGATGAATACTGAGACAATTTGCGTGCATATTCTTCAAGATTAACTTTCTCCGACAATGGATGCTTAAACTCCTTATCCGTTTCACGCAAAAAAGTAAGGACTTGCTCAAATCCTAAATTACCAAAACAAAACTCCATCATTCCACTTTAACGGTCACGTACTTATTCATGTTCTCTATCACCTCGTCCATTTGCTCTCTATTGTCATATTTAAGGATCAGCTCGCCAACACAGTCCTGGGCATCGCGATATTTATGAACAGGATCGCCTATCTTTGTATCGGTAACATAATCGACAAGATGGTTTTTCTTGAAGCTCTCTTCGTATTCAATCCCTGCGTATTTGCCTGTCTTATTGGCATGAGCCATATAGTTGGACCAATAGCCTTTCACCGGAGCCATCTTCAAATCAGAACAATCCTCACCGAGAGCTGCCTTGATGACATAAGGCACCATATCGACACCTGTAGCCAAAGCAGTAACTTGCGGAATGAGGCTACCGCCGCTCCTTGCACCCAATTCAAGTATATAGACCTTGCCGTCCTCTCCATAAATGGCTTCCACATTATAGGCATTGGATTTCATGCCTAATGATGTAATCAGTCGCTGCAAATCAACTTCCAAAGTGTCTATCACTTCCTTAGGCATTACCGTAGGCCAACATTCGCCCAAAGGAGCGAAGTCCTTGTCGACCTTAGTGCTATAAAACTCGTTTCCCAAGCAATGGAACACCAACTTGCCGTCAACCGAGAATGCATCGCCTGAAATTTGAGGGCCTTTCTTAACAATGAACTCTTCTATCAAAAAGATTTTGTCACGCGAATAAGATAAGGCATCCTCGACGAAAGCCTTCAGCTGGGATTTGTCTGTCAACTTATTGATACCCTTGCTTCCCGATGAATCAACAGGCTTCACCATGACAGGAAGCTGAAAATCATCAATCTCAGCCAAGGCGTCCTCATATTTGACATAACTGCGAGCCTTGGGCACATTGAAACCATGATCGGCAAGATACTTTCTGAACAAATGCTTCTTTGAGAGAATCTCAACAGACTTATAAGGGCTTGTTGGCAAGCCTAGTTTCTCGCATACGTAAGCAGCAGTTGGAGCTGCTGGGTCAGAGGCATAAGCCACCACCCCGTCCACTTTCAACTCACGAGCCAATTCAAGCACGGCCTCCTTATCCGTCGTGCTTACATTATGGTATTCGTGAGCAAACTTGTGCCCCGGATTATCGGGCAAATAATCGCATGTAATAACATAATGTCCTTGTCTTACTGCTTCTTTAATGGCATAGGTCTGGTATATCGACCCGCCCAACATTAGCACTCTTTTCATGAATTAAAGTGTTTCGACAAATGATTCTATCCGTTTCGCTCCCTCGTCAATTCTACTCTTGTCCAAAGTGAAAGCAATCCGCACATATTTATCACAACTCTTTCCGTAGGCAATCCCTGGAACTACGGCAACACGAGCATTTTTAAGTAAGGCAAGAGCAAAGTCCAAAGAACTCATACCTGTCGCGGAAATATCCACCATCATGTAAAATGTAGCCTCCGGCAGCATACACTTAATCTTTGGCAATGCTTTCAGACCGTTGTAAAGCACATTGCGACGTTCCGTGAAAATGTCAACCATGTTCTTGGAATAATCTTCCCGTCCACTTAGTGCTTCTATTCCTGCATATTGCGAAGGCAAAGGAGCACATGCAGCCACATTTTCTTGTAACTTGGTCATGGCAGCAATAATTTCTTGCGGTCCAAGGACATAGCCAAGACGATAACCAGTCATGCAGAATTCCTTTGACAAACTGTTGACCAAAACGGTTCGTCCGCGCATCCCCTCTATGGAAACAATGCTGCGAAATGGCTTCCCATCATAAATCAGGCATTTGTACACCTCATCGGCCACAACTACTAAGTCATGCTCCTTGGCAATTATTGCCAACGCCTCCACTTTCTCCCAAGGAATGAGCTTTCCCGAAGGATTGGATGGCGTATTGATGATAATGGCTTTCGTCTTCGGCGTGATGGCACTTACAATGTCCTCCACATTGAAACTCAGAGCCTCTGCATTGGGATTATCTACAATGACAGGTGTCGCGTGGCAGAGTTGCACCATCTGCACATAGTTGACATAATAAGGAGCGGGGATAATAACTTCGTCACCTTCATCGAGCATCGAAAGAAAAGCTAAATACAGTCCTTCCATAGCGCCCACTGACACCATGATTTCCGAGACGGGATCATAATTGAAGCCTTCTTTTCGAAGGTAATAAGAATGTATTGTCTCACGAAGTTCAAGCAGGCCAGCGTTTTGAGAATAACGAGTACGACCTTCCTGTATAGCCTGACATGCCGCATCCTTGATGGCCTGATGGGGTTGCACATCGGGGTCGCCCAAGGTGAAGTCAACCACATCATCCATGGTCTTCGCCAAATTGAAAATGCTTCTAATCAACGAAGGCTCTATTGTATTTGCAACTTGTGAAATCGGTATCATATTATCTTAATATCCTTCCTGTTCCATTGCTATTGACTAAGTTCTCCACTTCCTCAACAGTGACTAAATTGAAATCTCCCTCTATGGTATGTTTCAAACAACTCGCAGCAACAGCAAAATCTATGGCATGTTGCGAATCAAACTTGTTAAGTTGAGAATAAATCAATCCTGCCGCAAATGAATCGCCTCCCCCAATGCGGTCGACAATATGCATGGAGTATCTTCGGCTTGAATAAACTTGATTCCCATCATAGAGAATGGCTGACCAATTGTTGTCACTTGCAGAGATTGATTCTCGCAATGTGATGGCAACAAACTTAAAGCCAAACTTTTGCTGCAGCTGACGGACAACTAACGCATACGATTGTTCATCTATCAAACCTTTGTCAACATTGCTTTGCTCTGCTTTAATATCAAAAACATCCGCTGCATCTTCCTCATTAGCGATACAAACGTCAACATACTGACACAATTCGGTCATTGCATTACAAGCCTTCTCATGACTCCAAAGTTTTTTTCGGTAATTAAGGTCACAACTCACCGTGATACCCCTTGCTTTTGCAGCGCGACATGCTTCAAGGCATATTGCAACAAGAGAATCGCTCAATGCTGGGGTGATACCAGTAAAATGGAACCATTCCGCCCCGTCAAATATAACGTCCCAGTCAAAATCCGTGTTTGTCGTGCAGGCTATTGCAGAATCCGCGCGATCATAAATCACCATAGAAGGTCGTTGACTAGCTCCTCTCTCGGCAAAATATATGCCTAAGCGGTTGCCTTTGCGAACAACATGGGAGACATCAACGCCAAAACAGCGCAGTGCGTTGATAGATGCTTCCCCGATAACACTATTAGGCACAGCGGACACAAAGGAAGTTGGCACGCCAAAAGAAGACAAGGAAACCGCCACATTAGCCTCTGCACCTGAGTATTCAACATTAAAAGAATGAGCCTGAATCAGCCTTTCGTAAGCAGGCGGAGACAATTTGAGCATCAACTCGCCAAAAGTCACTACTCTACCCATTATATTTGTTTATTTAGTTGGTTGCGCATACGTTCAATGCGAGCTTCATCCTCAGCCGACAAACGTGTATAATAAGATTTCTTATTCAACAGCCACAAAAGCTCAAAGTTCAAGGCTTTATGAATAGCCTTTCGCAAACGGCTCTCATCATGGTCCATGGTAATAACCACCTTACGTGTCTCAAATCTATCAGCCACATCACTCATCCCTTGAATAAAGGGAATACTTTCAATGCCTATATTACCACCAAAATTTGTGACATGACCAGCTTTGCGTGACATTTCTAAGAGATCTCTAGTAGCATCAAACACTGGCTTTGATTCAATGTCTTTACGATCAATCCCCATAGAAGCAGACAGGTCACTACGTCCTACCGTAACTGCATTCAGAAAGCCTCTCCCCGCTTCCAAAATATCTTCATAATTGTTATGGCAAGTTTTAGTCTCTGCATTGATAATCCATTCAATCGAATTGATTTCATCCCCATAAACGCGTTTCGCTGCTGATACAAATTTACTCATGGCAAATGGCGTTTCTATCATTGGTGCCATAACACCTGTGGCGCCAAGTAGTTTACACTGCTGCATATCATGGACAGCTTCACAACCACCTATTTTTGTTACAAATTTCAAATCGGCACGTAAAATCAATTCACGAAGGCTGATGAGTTCGTCCATGCGGGCTCCCTCCGCCTCAAATTCAGCTTTTACGCCATACACTCCATAAACCTCTTTTAATTCCTTTAAGGCATCCAGAATGTGTTTTTCTTCTCTATTCATATTATTCAATGCATTCCAAAATTCTAGTAATTTGATTATCAGTAAGTTCATGATGCATAGGCAGACAAATCACCTCGTTGGCAATCCTTGTAGCCACAGGCAAGTTTTCGGGCGCAGCCGAAGACAAACCGCAATAAGTGCTGAAGGTGCTAATCAATGGATAAAAATAGCGTCTGCCAAGGATGCCTTGCTCCTTCATCTTGAAATACAGTTCATCACGTGTCATGCCATATTCTTCCGCATTGATGAAGATGGGGAAATAACTATAGTTATGCCGCACACCTGGCATATCGTCGAAGAAACGAATGCCTTTTACGTTTCTTAATGCCTCACGGTATTTGATGGCCACCTGATGTCGTTTCTCTATAGCCTGGTCCACTTGCTTGAGATTGAGCAAACCGTAGGCTGCACGCACTTCATCCATCTTGCTGTTGATGCCAGGGGCTACTACCACCGTCTCACCAGTAAAGCCGAAATTCTTCAAATAGTCAACACGATTCTTGGTCTCGGCATCATGCATTACCAAGGCACCGCCCTCTAAGGTATTATAAACCTTCGTGGCATGGAAGCTCAAAGTGGCCATGTCACCCTGCTCCAATACGCTCTTACCATTCACCTCAACACCAAAGGCATGAGCGGCATCGTAAATCACTTTCAAGCCATATTTGTCTGCAATAGCCTGGATTCGTTCCATATCGCAAGGCTTGCCATAGCAATGAACGGGCATGATGGCCGTAGTACGTGGGGTAATAGCAGCCTCGATTTTATCAGGGTCAATGCCACAATCGGAGGGATCAATATCCACAAACACAGGCTTACATCCGTTCCACCAAATGCTATGAGTGGTGGCCACAAAACTATAGGGTGTGGTGATCACTTCTCCATTGATATGAAGTGCTTGCAAAGCTGTCAACAAAGGCAAAGTCCCGTTGGTAAACAAACTAATATAAGGCACCTTCAGGTACTCACACAAGGCCTGCTCCAATTGTTTATGGAATCGGCCGTTGTTTGTTACCCACTTGCTATCCCAAATTTCCTTCAACAAGCCATGAAACTCATCAAGGTCGGGCAATAACGGTGTAGTAACTGTAAGAAGACGATCCATTATCTAACTTTTTCTTCTTTAAAATCAAACTTAGGCGTCACATCACCCGGTTCTTTACCCATATAGCCACCGACGGCAACCTGACGATTTGCTAAAGTAAAAGAAACCAAATCATGTTCATTAGCGAGCACCTCGATATTGTTGACCTGTTGGAATGCCATAAAATCAATGGCATAATTCCCCCAGTTTAGGAAATTAGCGGGAATAGTACATGTCTGCAAATACTCACCCGTCTCGTGATGTGCATCATAGCAACGCCCAACGCCACTGAAAGAAAAAATCTTATTTCCTTGCTCATTTTTCATGTGCAAGGTAATCCAAAACTTATCTACCGCTTGATTCAGTCGATAACGCATTACCAACTCCAACTCCTGATCCATTCGCATCACTTCCGAGTAATCCCCATTTTTCTTTCTAATACCAATTTCCAACAATTCAAAACCTTGCTTCTTGATTTCTGGGACCGCCCATGATTTATAATTGTCTATTTCATTATCTCCACGAAGGTAATGTGAAACCACAGTATCCACAGGACCATCATCTATAAGAAGACCGTTCTGAAGAATAACGCCACGCTTACATAACGCTTTGATGCTAGTCATGTTATGACTTACAAACAGGACCGTCCTACCCTCACCTTTGCTAACATCCTGCATCTTACCGATGGCTTTCTTTTGAAAATCAGCATCACCTACTGCAAGCACCTCATCAACCACAAGAATTTCTGGGTCAAGATGTGCGGCTACAGCAAAGCCAAGACGCACCTTCATACCCGAGCTATATCGTTTCACTGGTGTATCTATATATCGCTCACAGCCAGAAAAATCCACAATTTCTTCCAATTTACGGGTAATTTCCTGCTTGCTCATACCTAAAATGGCACCATTCATAAATATGTTCTCTCTCCCCGTCAATTCAGGATGGAAACCCGTACCCACTTCCAACAAAGAACCAATTCTTCCTTTGGCCTTGATGGTACCCGTTGTAGGACCCGTCACCCTTGACAAAAGTTTCAACAAAGTACTCTTCCCTGCTCCATTCTTACCGATGATGCCCACCACATCTCCTTGATTCACCTTGAAGTCAATCTCTTTCAAAGCCCATACATACTCACTATCGGCCGCCTTGGAACGATCATTAACTGAGCCAACCTTCAAGAATGGGTCTTCCTTCCCCAAAACGGACATCTGCCACCATCGCTTCAGGTCGTTACTCAACGTTCCGCTGGAAACTAACCCCAAACGGTACAATTTGCTAATATTGTTGAATTCTATTGCTGTTGTCATACTATCTGTTATTCAAATTATTATCCGTTTATCCATTTAGCACAATGATTTCCCGTCTGGACGGTCAACACTCAATGACTAAAGTTCAATTATTACACAGTTTATATTGAGATTAATCTTCATAAATCTCTAGTTTCTGCAAATGAAACACAATATGCTCCGGAGGTTTTCTCCAGTCTCCATACATCTCGGTCAGTACATATTCGACGTCATACGGGGCATGAAACTCAACACCATTAAAATACACCTTTGAGAACGGCAAATACTTGTCTAATGGGACAAAACGTTGATTGGTATCAGGCGCTTTTCTCAGATAGTCAGTTTTAGGGGCTATTGAATACGCCACACCGAACCTCAACAACAACCCAAAACTAGCAATTGCTTTTACCAGTTCTATAGCCTTCCTCTGTTTTCGAAACTTATTCCAATGGGATTTTACATGGCTTTTTGCCAAAAACAAACGTCTCGAATATTTGTTGCCCTTCACCACAGCACCTTGAAACAAATCTATTGATATACCTTTGTACTTCAAGTCGTCAGTAGTGCCATCCTCTATCGCAACCGAATTCAAATGACGCACTTTTGAAAAAGTGTAGAAATAGTCGGGATCTGACATCTTATCATGAAGGACATATTTGTCAGGGAGTTCTTCACGTAAAACCGCCGAAGCCTTCTCATAATCGTCTTCAAACACTACAAAATCGAAATCGTCATCCCAGGGGATAAACCCGCCATGTCGCACAGCCCCCAACAAAGAACCATATTCAATAGCATACCGCACATCATTTCTCTCAAAAATATCCCTTATTGCCAAAGCCATTTCAAACTCAATGGATTGCAAATGCCGCAAAACCTCATTCCCTTGGGGAAACATATAATCAACTTGTTCCATCCAATATCTCTATGTAGTAACAATACGATAATAGAAAGAGTATATGGAATTATTATCGAGACGTATCGGATTGTTTTTCAAACGAATAGGGTTAACCGACTTACAAAGCAGTTCAAGCTCCGCCTCTGAATCATTTACAAAAGAAGGGGAGCCTAGCCCCATTTCTGTCATCATGATTCTAATGATTCTTATCGCCTCTTCAGTGCTACTGGCGCCTACTGAACGCGAAATGCTTTCAAACACATCCCTTACATATCTCTCACCTCTAATGTCAATGCAATTATTCGTATGGCCTATCATATAGTCCCAA
>JAEEGL014535389.1_pt1 | contig 16271 bp, 9 predicted proteins | sample 9134231 | NCBI WGS metagenome assembly JAEEGL01 (sample SAMN16246548, study PRJNA631951) | gut metagenome | biome: gut microbiome; feature: rumen; material: fiber-attached | host: Bos | place: Iran: Karaj | collected 2018-10
CAAGATAGAATACTTCCACAAAGGAAACAAAGTCAACGCCAAACAGCAATTAGCCAATGAAAAGGACGAAGGCATCGGTCAAGTACAGTCAGAACCTCCTCAAGAATAGAACATGGTTATAACATTACGGGAATTTCGGTTTAAAACCCATGCTGCCTTGAAACTGCAGGATTCTCACATGGGTTGAAATCCATAGAAAGCTCACATGTGTTCGTAACCTCTTCGATTTTATTACTTAAAAATGTCCATAATTTTTCTTTACATTTCGGACTGCTTGTCCGAAGTCTTCGGACTTTTTTGGTGGGCTCCATTTTGAAAACGCAAAGTGCTTGCAAAAACAGAAAGTGGCATGTGCAGCTAAAAAAATATCCATTTAACCACACAGCAGGAAAAATATCGGATAATTCGCCCCGTCAAGGGTTAAAAATATAAGATAATTTGCCCCTTTGCCATTTTTGTATGAGGTGAAGAGGAACGAGCATGCCGCCGATGTCAGTAAATACAAGACCTTTCGCGAAGCATATCCAGAGTTCGTGTTCCGCTTCCTTTGCCTTGAGCCTTTCTCAGAGGAGGTGCTAAGGATATAAGCACAGCGACGGCAGCCCTCGTATGGGGCGGCCGTCGCCGTAGTATATATGATAAGGTGTAGTTGCTACTTCACAACCACCTTGCGCCATCGTTGGCTGTGCAGGTAATGGTGACATTGCCATTGGCCTTGGCTGTAACCTTTCCATTGCTGTCAACAGTGGCTACGCTGGTGTCACTTGAACTCCATGTGACAGTCTTGTCAGTAGCGTTGACTGGAACAACCGCAAGCGTCAGTATTGTCTCTTTTGAATTACAGGCTGTCAACTACTTCTACGGTCAGTCCTGTGTACTTAGCTATCTGCTCAGCAGGCATTTTGTCGGCCTTCATGCGGCGGGCATTTTCAAGGTTTGCTGCCTGTATGCCCTCGGCCAGACCTTTCTCATGACCCTCGGCCAGACCTTTCTCATGACCCTCGGCCAGACCTTTCTCATGACCTTCGGCCAGACCTTTCTCATGACCTTCGGCCAGACCCTCGGCCAGACCTTTCTCACGACCTTCGGCCAAACCTTCGGCCCGGCCTTCGGCTCGGCCTTCGGCTCGGCCCTCGGCCAGGCCTTTCTTTCTGCCTTTTATCTCGGCCTCGAGCAGCTGCGTGCGCATCACATCGGTGTCGCGCACCAGCGTGTCGATGTCGTGCTCGTAGCGCTTGCGGTCAGCGTCGCTCATCATCAGCAGGTCTAAGCGCTGGCGGGCCTCCTGCAAGCCGGGGGCCGTGGTGTCAGGGCGGATGCGCTCATTCTTCAGGTAGTCCATCCACTCCTCTAACCAGCTGCTGATGGTCACTTTGTCGAACTCGTTGACGCGGATGACATAATATTCCGGAAACACCTGGTCGGGCGACAGCACATGCAGGTCGTCGCGCTCATAGTCTGTCAGCTTCAGGCTGTCGTCAGTGTGAACACCCTTGAGCACCGTCTGGCCGTGGTAGAGGTAGTCCTCGCCCTCGCCCAGGTTGAAGTAGAGAATGTTGATGCTGAACACCTTCTTCACGTTCTCGTAGCGCTGCCCGCTGCTCATGTGCTCGGTGATGGTCTTCGCCACGCCGTAGATCATGCGCTGCAGGTAGTCGTGCTCGCGCGTCTGCTGAATCTCCACCAGGATAATCTCGCCTTTGGAGTTCTTCGCCTTCACATCGACACGGTTATATTTATCGTCCTTCGTCTCCTTGTTCGACTCGGTGTCAAGCAGCTCCACGATGGTCACCTTGTCGTTCACCAACACGGAGATGAGGCCTTCGAAGATGACGAAGTCTGCCTTGTTACGGAGCATGTACTTCGCTGCCCAGTCGAAGCGGATGTATCTGTTCTTGCCCATAGTTCTCTGCTGTTTTTGTGAACACGGTTACGTATTTTTCCCGAATCCGCCAAGTTACTCTTGGTGTTTAAGCAGCTCGTCCATCTGCTGCTGCAGCTCGCGGGCCTTGTTGCCGGCAATCTCGGCGAAATGGTCGTCCTGCGAGGCATAGATGATGCCTCGGCTGGAGTTGACAAGCAGGCCGCAGTCCTCGTTCATGCCATACTTACACACCTCCTCAAGGCTGCCGCCCTGAGCGCCCACGCCGGGGACGAGCAGGAAATGACGCGGAGCCACGCGGCGGATGTCCTCGAACATACGCCCTTGGGTAGCACCCACGACGTACATCATGTTCTCTTCAGTACCCCACTGCTGACTGACGCGGATGACCTTCTCAAACAGCCGCTCGCCCTTGGTGTCCTCGGTCAACTGGAGGTCTTGTGAGCCCTTGTTGCTGGTCAGCGCTAAGAGGACCACCCATTTCCCCTCATACTCAAGAAACGGCGTCACCGAGTCCTCGCCCATGTAAGGAGCGACGGTGAGCGCATCGACGTCGTACTCTTCAAAGAATGTACGCGCGTACATCTTTGATGTATTACCGATGTCGCCTCGCTTGGCATCGGCAATGATGAGATGGTGAGGATGCTGTTCCTTCAAATACTTCACTGTCTTCACAAACGACTCCATGCCCTTCAGCCCGAAAGCCTCGTAGAAGGCAAGGTTGGGCTTATAGGCTACGCAATAAGGTGCGGTGGCATCGATGATGGCCTTGTTGAATTCGAACACGGGGTCGTGCAGGTCGAAGACACACTGCGGCATTTTCTTCGGGTCGGTGTCCAAGCCCACGCAGAGGAAGCTGCGCTTCTGCCTGATTTGTTCAATAAGTTGTTTTCTGTTCATCGTTGGTGTAGCGTATTAAGTCCTGCAAAGTTACGAAAATCCAACGACATGGCGCAGGAAAACAACCACTTATAATTATAAAAAAACTTAAAACCACGTGTATGGTGCAGCTTCTTGTCAGCTTCAATCGCAGCAAAGGCCATCAAAGCAACTTCACTTCAGGGTTGCTCTCAGCGCCCGGCACGAAAAATACTGCATTAAAAAAGTTTAAAAATTAGGTACAGTAAAAATTTCTTTGTACTTTTATCGCCCGAAAACGAAAGTAACAGCGACTGCATGAAACTGAGTCTACTCACAACGGCGCTCACAGCCATACTTTTCACAGCAAGCTGCCTCCATTCACCAGCGCAAGTCCTGCATGCCACGCGCACGCACTACAGCACTGAGAACGGTCTGAGCAGCAACTCTATAGCCGACATTGTGCAAGACGATCTCGGCTATGTATGGTTGGCCACGTGGAATGGGCTGTCACGTTTCGACGGTTACACCTTCTACAACTATAAGACTGGTGCTGGCAGCCATATACCCAACCTTCACAACCGCATCAGGTCACTTCTTGCAGACATGCAGCAGAACATCTGGCTGCGCATGTACGATGGGCGCATCTTTGTGATGAAGCGCTCCATCGACCGCATTATCAACCCTTTGGAAGGCATCAACGGTTATGAAGATTTCCGAACCGACATTCCCCTCTCCATAGCCTCCAACGGCGATGTGCTGGCAAGTATTGACGGCCAGGGCATCTACTGCTTCCGCATCACGCCCCAAGGCATCGAGCCGCAGCTCTTCACTACCAGCGGGCTCGTCATCACCTGCATGGCTGAGGGCTACAAAGGCGACATCTGGCTGGGAACCGATCAGGGCATCCATCTGCTGGACCCCAGCAACATGACCGTCAAGCGCGAGGGGCCGTTCCAGGACGAAGTCATCACCAGCATGTTCTCTGACCACTACAACATCTATGCCGGCACAGAGTCGGGCAAGGTGGTCACCTTTGCATACGGCGCCGAGCCACGCGTCATCTACGAGGGCAGCCGGCCCGTTAACGGCATCTTCGTCGACAGCCACAAGCTCATCTGGTTTACTGACGACAGGCAGGGAGCGCTGCGCATCAATCCGAGCACGGGCGATGTCAAATACTTTGTGCAGGAGCTCACCATGCCCGACTACGACGCCTTGGGCGGTTTCTTCAACGAGACGAAAGAAGAAGGTGCCGACACCACCTACTCCACCCTCTGGGTGCGCATGAACCACGGAGGCTACGGCTACTACAACCGCCAGACGGACGAGATAGAATACTTCCATAACGACCCCACCAATCCCTGGAACCTCTGCAACACCGTCAATGCGTCATTGGAGCTTGACGAGGGTGTCATCTTCGAGTCTACGGCACGCCGAGGATTAGAGAAACTGGAAATAGTCAAGAACACCATCCAGCGCAAGCTCATGGTGCCGGAGGCATCGTCAACGCTGGAGAATGAGATACGCGCCATTTACTACGATGAGCAACGCCACCGCCTGCTCATAGGCAACAAGTCACACACGCTGAACTTCTACAACGACAACTTCGAAGTGGTGAGCACCATCAGCCACGATGACCAGGGCAACCCCATCGGCCGATGCTACGGCATATCGAAAGACACCAAGGGCAACTACTGGCTCTCGTCGAAGGACAACGGCTTGTTCTGCATTACCCCCCAAGGCAACGACACCTATTCCGTGAAGAACATCTGCCACGACGACCAGGACATCAACTCGTTGTCGTCCAACGCGACATACGCCACGGTGGAAGACCGTCAGGGCAACATCTGGGTGGCGACCTACGGAGGCGGCGCCAACGTGCTGGCCAAGGACAAAAACGGGCATACGGTATTCTTCCACCCAAAGAACGGCATGGTAGGTTATCCTTACCGTTCACACCTGAAAGTGCGCACCATAGAAGCCGACCGCGACGGCAATGTATGGGCAGGCACTACCGACGGCATACTCATCATGAGCTACGCCAACGGCAGCGTCAATGTCAAGAAGCTGGAGGAGTCGCAGGAATATCCTGACAGCATCCTCATGTCTAACGACATCGTCTGTCTGGCACGCGACAGCAAAGGCATGATGTGGATAGGCACCAACGGAGGAGGGCTGGCCTGCACAACGGGCAAGGACAGCAAAGGCCGATGGCTCTTCCGTAACTATGGCTCCAAGGACGGCCTGCCCTGTGAGGAAATCAAAAGCATCACCTTCGACGCAAAGGGCAACGTATGGTTTGCCACCGACAACGTCATCTGCTCATTCGACACCGAGAAGCAGATTTTCTCCACCTTCTCCAGCCTCGACGGCGTCGACGACACCATGTGCTCAGAAGGTGCCGCAACGTCCATGGGCAGCGACATCGTTCTCATAGGCACCATCAACGGATACTATGTCATTGACCGCAAAAAACTGGCCAACACCAACGCGTCGCTGCTCAAACTGCGCATCACCGACTTCTGGGTCAACGACGAGCTGCAGAGTCCCAGGCTGAACGACTACTACGACTTCTACGTGCCTGAGAGCCACAGCATCACGCTGCCCTCACACAACACCAGCATCGCCCTGCGCTTTGCCTCGCTGAACTATCAGCTGCAGCATCGCGTACATTATCAATATATGCTGGAGGGATACGACCGCCAGTGGCTTAATGCTGACAAGACGCGTACCGCCAGCTATTCGGGACTGCCTGCGGGCACCTACCAATTCAAGGTGAAGGCCTTCCTGCTGGAATCGCCGGAATGGGCCGACGTCAAGAAAATCACCATCATCGTACCCCCTCACTTCCTTCTCTCAACCAACGCCATCTGGCTCTACATGCTCATTGCTGCCGTTCTTGGGCTGCTGTTCCTTTTCTGGCGTCAGAAGAAAGCCAGGATGCGCTACGCTCCCGAGGCTGAGACGGAAGAGGACAACATAGTGAAACACTTTTTCGAAAGGCTGTTGCACCACAAGCACAAGGAGCAGACGCCAGAGGGGGGAGCAAGCGACTACTACGAGATATTGGAATGAACAAGCATTAAGAACAAATAAAAATACAAGGACTGTGTCGGACAGATCGGGATACTCATCAAATAACTTGTGAAAACCGGGAAGTCTTCTCCGGCCAATGGCGGGCCGCTAACCAAGCTTCTAACAGAGCCGGCGGATTACAAAGGCGGAGAGCTACCACAACCTGTCAAAAAGGAGTTTTCATCACATCGCCGGCACAGTCCCTTTTTCGTCAACAGTCAAAATTTTGGAGTTAAAGGAGTTAAAGGAGTTAAAGGAGTTAAAGACAATAGCTATGCTATGGATTTCACCCCAGAGACAAAGGCTTTTCATGGAGAGTCATTTGTCTTTAACTCCTTTAACTCCCTTAACTCCTTTAACTCCTATAACTTTTTAACACATAAAAAGCATGTTTTCAGGAATCATTGAAGAATTTGCCACTGTGGTGGACATCCGCCACGACCGCGACAACATCGACTTCACCCTCACCTGTTCGTTCACCTCAGAGCTGCGCATCGACCAGAGCGTGGCGCACAACGGTGTGTGCCTCACTGTGGTCAGCATCGAAGGACAGAACTATGTGGTGACCGCCATGAAGGAAACGCTGGACCGCACCAACCTCGGTCTGCTGCGCGTTGGCGACAAAGTGAACGTTGAGCGCTCCATGCTCATGAACGGCCGGCTTGACGGCCACATCGTGCAGGGCCATGTCGACCAGACTGCCGTCTGCACTGCCAAGGAGGATGCCAACGGCAGCACCTATTTCACCTTCGACTATCCCGAGAACCGTGAGATGGCCCGCAAAGGCTACTTCACCGTTGACAAAGGCTCAGTCACTGTCAACGGCGTGTCGCTCACCGTCTGCAATCCCACAGCCCATTCGTTCCAGGTGGCCATCATCCCTTACACCATGGAGCACACCAACTTCCAGGACATCGAAGTGGGCACACGCGTCAACCTTGAGTTCGACATCCTGGGCAAATACATTGCTCGGCTCAGCCAGATCTGAGGGGAAAATGAGAAAATGAGAAATTGAGAGAATGAGAAAATGAGAGAATGAGAAAATGAGAAAATGAGAAATTGACCACAGCTGCCAATTTCTCATTTTCTCATTCTCTCAATTTCTCATTTTCAAATCAGAGTTTCAGGCTCTTCTTCAGGGCTTCTATCTTTTCACCGGCAGCAGCCATGCAGCGGTCGTAGTCTTCGGCTCCCTTGAAGGAAGGATCCTTCACCTCGGTGTAGAACTTAATCTTCGGCTCTGTGCCGCTGGGGCGCACACTGACCTTCGTGCCATCCTCGCAGAACCACTGCAGCACATTCGACGTGTCGGGCATGTCGAGCTTGGTGACGTTGCCCTCGGCGTCCTTGGCCTCCAGGGTCTGGTAGTCTTTCCACAGGCAGACCTTGGCACCGCCCAGCTCCTTCGGCGGGTTCTGGCGGAAGTCGGTCATCATCTGCTTGATCTCGTCGGCGCCGGTCTTGCCGGGACGCACCACGTTGATGGTCACCTCGCGCGAGAATCCATACTCCTTGTAGATGTTCATCAGCAGGTCGTAGAGCGTCATGCCGTTGTCGCGTGCCCAGGCAGCAATCTCGCAGATAAGGCAGATGGAGGCTGGTGAGTCCTTGTCCCTGACCTTGTCGAATGGCAGGAAGCCGAAGCTCTCCTCGCCGCCGCCGATGTACTTCTTCACGCCTTCGTTGATGCGAATCTCGTTGGCAATCCACTTGAAGCCCGTGTAACAGTCCTTATACTCCACGCCGTTCTTCTTGGCTATCTCGGCAATGACCTCTGTGGTGACGATGGTCTTCACGAGGAACTCGTTGCCCTTGAGCTGCCCCAGCTTCTTCTTGTTGGCAATGATATACCAGCAGAACATCATGCAGGTTTGGTTGCCGTTGAGTATTTCCCACTCTCCCTTGGCGTTGCGGCATACGATGGCCAGACGGTCGGCGTCGGGGTCGCTGGCAATGACGAGGTCGGCATTGAGTTTCGTGCCAAGCTTCATGCCCAGGGTCATGGCCTCAGCATTCTCAGGATTGGGGCTGACGACGGTGGGGAAGTTGCCGTCGATGACCATCTGCTCGGGCACCACGTGGATGTTCTGGAATCCCCATGAGCGCAGGGCCATCGGTATGATGACGCGGCCTGTGCCGTGCATGGGCGAATAGACAATGTTGAGGTCCTTCTGTCGCAGGATGACGTCCTGGTCGACCATGGCTTCCTTCACAGCCTGTATGTAGTCCCAGTCCATCTCTCCGCCGATGGGGATGATGAGGTCTTTGTTGCCCTCGAACTTCACGTCCTCAATCTTCACCTTGTTCACCTCGTCGATGATGCCCTTGTCGTGTGGGGCGAGCACCTGTGCGCCGTCGTCCCAGTAGGCCTTGTAGCCGTTGTACTCGCGTGGGTTGTGGCTGGCGGTGACGTTGACGCCTGCCTGGCACTTCAGCTGACGGATGGCAAACGAGATCTCGGGCGTGGGTCGTAGGCTCTCGAAGAGATAGACCTTGATGCCGTTGGCCGAGAAGATGTCGGCGACGGTCTCAGCAAACATTCGTCCGTTGTTGCGGCAGTCGTGGCCCACCACTACGGCGGGCTGTATGTCGGGGAATGCCTTGTTGATGTAGTTGGCAAAGCCCTGCGTAGCCATGCCGACGATGTACTTGTTCATGCGGTTGGTGCCTGCGCCCATGATGCCGCGCAGTCCGCCCGTGCCGAACTCCAGGTTCTGATAGAAAGCATCGATGAGCGCGCTTTTGTCCTCATTGTCAAGCATTGCCTGCACTTCTTTTCTTGTCTCCTCGTCAAAGGCCGGAGAAAGCCACTGCTTCGCCAGTGCCTCGCACTGCGCTATAAGCTGAGCATTGTTTTCCATAAGTAATAAAAAAAATGTGTTGTTTTATGTTACTGGTTTCATTCTGAGCGCCAAAGATACAAATTTTTTTCATTCTGACCGCGAAAGAAACGAACTTTTTTTTCACATCACCTGCTTTCGGCCTTTTTTTTTCGTTTTTTTAGCACGAAGCCATGCATTGGGCAACAACTCTGTCGTCATCGCTGCCCCCAATTGAATTTGACGAATTTAACGATTGTATATAAAACTGACGGTTTGAAGCATAGAGGACGTGGCATTGTAAGACAATAGGAGTCAACAAGCCTTTGTACACTTCTCGCCGGCTTCCCGCGTGAACAACGCAGTGATGCCGCCAATACAGGGACTGAAGAAAAAGGCATGAATCATCGAAGTTAGCGACAAGGTTTGACAAAAAACAGCAATATAGTTGTAAAAAAACAGATGATTTGTCCTTTTTCTTCCACAAAATCATTAACTTTGCAACGTTTTTCACACCGACAAGACAACGACTACCGTAAACATGATAATAACCATCCCATCAATGAAACAAAAGACTTTATTCACTATCCTGCTCATCCTGTTGCCGCTGAGTGTCTTTTCCCGCTCCGTCAGCCAGGATGAGGCTTTACGCAGAGCGCAAGCCTTCATGCAACAGCACGGCATGAGCAACGCCACAGTGGAGCGTATCAACGGCGTGGTGCACAGCCGTCGTGCCCCGCAAGCTGATGCCTCGAGCGACTACTACGTCTTCAACATCGGCGATGATGAGGGCTTCGTTATTGTCAGCGGCGACGAGCGCACGGCCGACATTCTGGGCTACGCCACCTCTGGCAGCATCGGCGCTGCCCCCCTGCCCGACGGCCTGCGCTACTTGCTCGACGGCTATTCCGAACAGTTGGCATGGATGGACGAGATGGGCCTGACTGACGAGACGGCCGCCGCAGCAGCACGCAGCACCCGAAGAGCGGCACGAAGGACGGTGCTCCCCCTGCTTTCCTCACAATGGAATCAAGGAGAGCCTTATAACAACCGCTGCCCCGAGATAGGCGACAAGAGGGCTGTGACAGGATGCGTGGCTACCTCTATGGCACAAGTGATGTACTATTGGAAGGAACCCACCCAAGCAACCACAGCCATACCAGGATACACCCTGAAAGATATCACGCTGAACATTGAGTCCCTCTCTCCCACATCCTTCAGCTGGAGAAACATGACCCCCACCTACTCGGCCTCCGCTACAGGTGCCGCTGCCGATGCCGTGGCCGAGCTGATGTATTACTGCGGTGTGTCGCTGCAGATGCACTATGGTCTGAGTAGCTCGTCGGCCTACAATGCCTGCATTGCCGAAGTTCTGAGAGACTATTTCCACTATGGCACGGCCAACTACGTCCAGCGCGAGGCATACACCTATGAGGGCTGGGTGGACCTCATCTACACCGAGCTGGCCAGCAACAGGCCCGTCATTCTTGGCGGACAGAGCCGCGGCGGCGGCCATTCCTTTGTTTGCGACGGCTACGACACCGACGACTATTTCCACATCAACTGGGGCTGGGGCGGCACCAGCGACGGATATTTCCGGCTCTCGTTGCTCAACCCCGAGGAGCAGGGCATTGGTGGCTCGTCCACACTCGACGGATTCAGCTATTCGCAAGACGCCGTGGTGAACATCTCGCCCACCAGCATCGATGGCATTGCCAACGGCTGCCTGTCGCTGTCGACGCTGGGACTGGGCAGCGATGGCAGCACCGCCACGACCACCGTGACTCGCAATTCTGAAAGCGATGCCTTCACAGGCGTTACCATTGCCTTCACGCTCTACAATTTCAAGAAGGCCACCAGGTCGTGCGACTATGCTGTGCAACTGACCGATGCCAATGACCAAGTAATCGATACACTCCATTCTGGAACGAAAACGGAAATGAAGTTCAACAAGGAATATTTCATCGAAGTAGACAATCTCACCATTCCTACAGAGGCTGCCCAGCTTACTGACGGCAACTATTACATCAAGGTAGTGAGCCGCCCCATCGGCTCCACAGGATGGATGGAGTGCTACGGCGGCATGAGCCAGCGCATCAAAGCCGTGGTCAGCGGCAACACGCTGACGCTCACTGCGCCCTTTGCCGTCAGCGCTGCACCAACCTATGCCACAATTACTGTTAATGGCAACCGTACAAAAGGCTATGACCAAGAGGTGATAGCCAGCATCACAGGCGGCGCCACCGACTATCACGGCAATCTTTTCCTTAGCGTCAACGACAATTATGTGATGGGTAAGAGCGTGGACATCAGCGCCGGACAGAGGGTCGACGTGCGCTTTGCCTTCACGCCTGCTGCCTCAGGCAGTAACACGTTAGGAATCTACACAGCAAAGAATGCCCTAATAGGCCAAACGGAGAATGTTACCATTCTCGACAGCGATGCCACCGATGACCTCAAACTTGACTTTGCTTACACCATTCACAACCTTACCTCGGACAGCAGCACCGAGCTCTACGGCAACGCATTCTGTGCCACCATCACCGTGACGAATCCGTCGGATACTCTTCGCTACGTAGGCCAGATGAACTGCTCGATACGCAAGTGGACATCGGAGCGAGTGGACGAAAGCACCACGAAATGGGATTTTGAGAGCATCGGCGTGACACAATATCCATTAGAGGTAGAAAAGAACAGCGGCACCACGAAAATCCATATCATCCGCGACGGTTTAGAGCCCGGTTACGTCTACAGTGCCCGCATCACCTACAGGCGCATCACGGAGTCATCGACTGTGGCCGACGGCGTTCACATAGGACTCGTAGGGGGAACCGGCGATTTCGAAGGTTATGGCTCGCTCACCGCCACCAGCGGCTACACCCTTGGCGATGCCACAGGAAACATCACCGTCCATCCCACCTCGGAACCCATCGATGCAAGCAATGCCAGCTTCGTCGATTTGCGCAACTTCGGCTCGTTAGACAATGTAAACATCACGAAGCGCAGCAATCCCAACTGCCTCTACCTGCTGCCTGAAAAAACGAGAGCCACCACCACCCCCGCAGCACTCAGCGACTGCAACGTGGTATGGGGCACTACGGCCGACAACCTGACGCTGACCGACGGCTACGAGTTCTTCAGCCCCATAGCCTTCACCGCCGCCAACGTCAGCTATACCCGCACATTCGATTTGGCAGCCGCCGGCAACTCGGGCTGGAACACGCTGTTCTTGCCCTTCACCGCAACGGCAGTGACGTGCAATAATAATACTGTGGACTGGTTCCGCTCTGACAGCGACACGGGCAAGAACTTCTGGCTGCGCGCCTTCACGGCCGACGCCGACGGCAGTGTCAGCTTCGGCCCAGCCCAAGAGCTGGCCGCCAACACGCCCTACATCATCGCCGTGCCTGACGACAGATTTGGTGCGGCTTGGCAGATGACAGGTTTCACCGTCACCTTCAGCACTACCAATGCCGACATTGCCGCCACGAAGACAGGCAGCACCAGCGGCAACCACTACAAGTTCTGCGGCAGCACCACGGCCACCACGCTCACCAATGCCTACCTGCTCAATGCAAAAGGCAGCAAGTTTGTCAAGGCAACAGCAGCAACACAGGTGCCCCCCTTCCGTGCCTGGTTCGAGCCTGTCAGCATCAGTTCACTCAGCAAGCCCTCGCTGACCATCGGCAACGCCGAAGCCTCGGGCATCGTCACCCTGCCTGTCGCAACTACTGCAGAAAGCACCAATACCATCTTCACGCTGAGCGGCGTCAGGCTGCAAGGAAAGCCCGACAAGCCTGGCATCTATGTTATGAACGGTAAAAAAGTTGTCATCAAATGAAAAAGCCATCTTATCAGCGTCCCGCCATACGGGTCATCGTCATCTCGCAGTGTCTGCTAAGTCCTGCCAGCCCCGGTTCTCAATCAGGCCCTTCAGCTAACTTCATGTCTAATCCTGGCATAGGTGACACAGACGAGGAGTAGTTAAAGTTTCGGAAGTTAAAAGGCTTTTCATGGAGAGTCATTTGTCTTTAACTCCTTTAACTCCTGAAAGTTGAGCGAATGCAATGGATATTATCAGACGAAACTTTTTCCGGCTGCTGCGAGCAGGAGCCTTTGGCAACGAGGAGCAGATAGAGCCCATGTCGGCATGGAAATGGCGGCAGACATTCGCTTTGGCCTCGCAGTCAGGGCTGGCACCGATACTCTTCGACGGCATTCAGGCCTGCGAGGGACAGTTCTTTCTGCAGCTGCCCTCCGACCTGACGGAGCAGTGGGGCGAAGAGGCAGCACGTGCCGCCCAACGCTATGAACAGAACTGCCACGTACTGGCCCAGCTCATGTCGCTGCTGGGCACCATGCAGCTGCGGCCCATGCTGACCCTGCCCTGGACCATCGTGCCGCTGCACAGCCATCCTGACCACCACACGGTGAATGTGGATGCTGAGGCGGCAACGGCGTGCATCTATTTCCCCTACGAGACTCAAGGCAAGAAGGCCGACGAATGGGCCGTGGCCAACGGCAGCGACAGCGACGACTCACGCCACCTGCTGCGCTACCGGTGGCAGAGCCTGCAGGTGGAGCATCGCCATCGGCTGCTCATCTTGAACAACCGGCTGACCAACAGCACCCTGCAGAACATCATCGAAAAAGAGCGGTTAGAGGGCGGCACGGCCTACGTCACCATTGGCAACCAGCGCATGGAGACGACCAACACCACGCTCACCATGCTCGTGGCGCTGCTCAGCATCGTGCGCACATCGCTGGACGAAGGGCTGCAGTTGTGGCAGATAGTAGACCTCGGTGTGCTGCTGCGCCAGCAGGGCGACCGTGTGGACTTCGTCAAGCTGCAGGAGTGGATTGAGCGGCTGCGCTTCACACGCATGGCGCAGCTGGTGGCCACGGTGCTGACAGGGCTGCTGGGCTTCACCAGCGACGAGGTGCCCTTCGTGCCGGCATTGAAGATTGGAGGCGATGTTGACGACATAGCCGCCAGTGTGCTCAGCCAGCGGCAACGCAGCGCCTCACGCTTCTTCCGATACAGTCCGGGCGAGGGCTTCGCCAGCGTCGTAGCATCTATCACCCAACGCCTGGGAAACGTGAAGGAATGAGACGAGCCGTTCTATCATTTGTCATTTCTTGTTTTTCTGTTATCCCTGCATGGGCGCAGCAGCCTGCCACACTGCGCCAGATGTTCGACTATGCCGGAAACTACGCGGAGGGCGTCGAGGGCTTTCAGTCGAATGTTTACATCAAGCATCTCTACCAGACGCACCAGCGCAACTTCACGCTGTGGTGCGTGCCGTCGATGTATGCCATAGCGCGCGGTCGGCGGGCCTTCGTCAGCGAGCAGTACAGCCGTCTCACCTTCAAGAAAGACGGTGAGATGGAGAACCGGCGCCAGGTGTACTACACCACCATCCCGCACAACCGCCGCACCATGCCCACCCTCTTAGAGTTCATCACGCCGCGCCTCTACGACGAGACACTCTACGGCGACCACGTCCTCTCGCCCTTCAACCGCTACAACCGAGGATTCTACCGCTACACCACCGACAGCATCGACGCCAAACTGGACAGCGTCAGCTTCCGGCCGCGCTTCGTCAACAACACGCAATTAGTAAAGGGCAAGGCTATCGTTGAACGGCAGACGGGACGCATTATCGAAGCCGAGATGAATGGTGAGTTCGACATGGTGCACTTCCAGACGAAGACCGTTCAGGGCACCTGGGGCTCGCGCACGCTGCTACCCAAGTTTTGCCGCACCAACATTTATTTCAAGTTCCTCGGCAATCACATCTCCTCGGTCTTCGAGGCCTCCTACGACTGTCCCGTCACCCTGCCCGACTCGGTCAGCGTGCGCGGCAACCGACAGCTCATCGACTCCGTCCGCCCCTACGCCCTTTCGCCCGAGGAGCAGGCCATCTACCAGCAAAGGGAAAAGCGACAATCCCCACCGCTCCCATCTGCCCCATCCGACTCATTAGGCTCATCAGTCCCAGCCGACTCACCAGCCCCTCTCGCCTCCGCTCCCCGCAAGCACAACTACCTCCGCGACATCGCTTGGGAGAAGCTGGGCGAGAGCCTCATCCGCAGCCTCAAGGCCAGCAACGAAGACGGCTATGTGCGCCTATCGCCCATCATCAACCCTCAGTACCTCAGCTACAGCCGCCGCAAAGGCTTCAGCTACCGCTTCAAGCTGGGTGCCCGATATAACCTGAGCAGCGACGTGTCCTTGGGCATGAACACCCGCTTCGGCTACAACTTCAAGCAGCGCAAGTTCTACATCAACCTGCCCCTGCGCCTCGACTACACCTACCGCAACCGCGACGCCTACGCAGAAATGGCATGGGGCATCGGCAACCGCATCTACAACAGCACCGTCATAGAAGAGCTGACCCAGAACAAAGACGACAGGCAGGAATACGTTGAAAAGAGGCTGGATCAGTTCGACGACTGGAACATGCGCTTGGTGAACTATCTGCCGCTGAACAACCGCTTAGCCATCGAGGGCGGCGTTGTGTTCCACCAGCGCAAGGCGGTCAACCGCAGCGAGATGTCGCAGCTGGGCATGCCCACCGAATACCTGAGTATGGCACCGATGCTCTCCGTCAAGACGCGTCCCTGGCACAAGGGGCCGCTGTTCACCTTCGACTATGAGCGCGGTCTGCCCGGCAAGAACTTCCTGGACTACGAGCGCTGGGAGATGGACGCGTCGCTGAAGCATCGCATGCACCGGCTGCAGACGCTCAACCTGCGTGTGGGCACCGGTTTCTACACCAAGCGCGACAAGAACTACTTCATGGACTACAGCAACTTCCGCGATGAGAACCTGCCCGAAGGATGGGACGACGACTGGTCGGGCAACTTCCAGCTGCTCGATTCCTATGTCTATAATACGAGCGACTACTACATCAGGGGCAATGTGTCGTTTGAGTCGCCCCTCATGGCCGTTTCCTTCGTGCCCTTTGCCGGCCGCTATGTCGAGCGCGAGCGCATCTATCTCAGCACCCTCTCCATTGCTCACACCCGGCTCTACAGCGAGCTGGGCTACGGCTTCACCTGCCGGTACTTCTCCGTAGGATTCTTCGCCAGCTTCTTCAACACGCAGTTTCAGGAAACAGGCGCCAAGTTCACCTTCGAGCTGTTCCGCAGGTGGTAAGCCGATAATCAAAGAAAAACAATGGCAATGATATAGCAGTTGACCCTTTGCAGAAAGGATTTATGCGCAGCCATCCCCTCCCTTCAAGGGGAGGGGCAGGGGTGGGGTCTGTAACTTATTCGCTGCCTCTTATTCGCTGTCCCTTATTCGCTGTCCCTTATTCGCTGTCCCTTCTTCGCTGTCCCTTATTCGCTGTCCCTTATTCGCTGTCCCTTATTCGCTGTCCCTTCTTCGCTGATAAAATATGGCAATGATATAGCAGTTGACCTATTCATGCGCAGCCATCCCCTCTTGAACCCTGCCCTTACGGGGAGGGGTTAGGGGTGGGGTTTGTAATATCAGTAATATCCTGTCAGCGAAGAGTGTGGGCGAAGAAGTTTCAGCGAAGAGTGGGCTGCAAAGAAGTGGCAGCGAAGGAGTGGCAGCGAAGGAGTGGCAGCGAAGGAGTGGCAGCGAAGGAGTGGCAGCGAAG
>JAEEGL014939558.1_pt1 | contig 16271 bp, 5 predicted proteins | sample 9134231 | NCBI WGS metagenome assembly JAEEGL01 (sample SAMN16246548, study PRJNA631951) | gut metagenome | biome: gut microbiome; feature: rumen; material: fiber-attached | host: Bos | place: Iran: Karaj | collected 2018-10
AATAACCTGGTCGAGCGTGCGGCGGTCTTAGACGTCGAACTGGGCGGAGGTGTCCTCTTCCGGCTCTTCTTCCCCGTACCCGCCGACGGACGTGCGGGAGCCGCCGCTGATCTGGGAGATGCCCACTTCCAAAACCCGGGCGCGAACGTCTGCTGATTCTCGAGTGGAAACGATCATGCCGGTGTACGGAACGGCAATGCGGAATACCGACACGATTTTCACAAAGATGTCGTCGGGAATCGCATTGGAAAAGTTGAGCGGGTCGATGTCGTCCGCCGGACGGATTCGCGGGACGCTGATCGTGTGAGGGCCGACGCCGAAAGCGGCTTCCAAGTGCTCCGCGTGCATGAGCATGCCGACGAAATCGTATCGATACAGGTTCAAGCCAAACAGAACTCCGCAGCCGACGTCGTCGATGCCGCCCTGCATGGCTCTGTCCATCGCCTCGGTATGCCAGGCGTAGTCGTGCTTCGGTCCGGTGGGGTGAAGGGTTTCGTACGCCTCTTTGTTGTACGTTTCCTGGAACAGAATGTACGTTCCGATTCCCGCCTCTTTCAGTTTGCGATAGTTCTCGACCGTGGTGGCGGCAATATTGACGTTGACGCGTCGAATCGCCCCGTTTTTGTGCTTGATCGAGTAAATCGTTTTGATGGATTCGAGAATGTACTCAATCGGGTTCATGGTCGGATGTTCGCCTGTCTCGAGAGCCAGACGCTTGTGTCCCATGTCCTGCAGCGCAATGACTTCCGCCCGAATTTCGTCCTGAGTCAGCTTCTTGCGGCGGATATGCGTGTTCTTGGCGTGATACGGACAGTACGTACAGCCGTTGACGCAGTAGTTGGACAAGTACAGCGGCGCGAACATGACAATTCGGCGACCGTAGAACTTCTCCTTGATTTCCTTTGCCAGAGCGAACATTTTCTCGTTCAAGTCCGGCAGTTCGCAGTCCAGCAGAAGCAAAGCCTCGCGGTGTGACAGCCCTTTGCAGTCTCGAGCGCGTTCGATTAACGCCTCGATCATTTCACGATTGTTCTTGTTCTCTTCAGCAAACTTGAGCGTTGCTTTGATTTCGTCGTCGTTGATAAAATCAACAGCATGAGGGGATTTGGGATCGTACATGATGGTAAGTGGATTGTTAAGTTGCGAGTTACGAGTTGCGAGGAACGCGAAGCGTAATTCCGAATTCCGCATTCCGCATTCCGAATTATTTATTTCCTACTGTCTGTTTCGTCTGTACCGTCTTGACGGTAACGCCGTCAAGCATACCGAGTTTTCCGGACAGGGAGCTGATTTCGTTTTGCGGGGCGTCCACGACGACGCTGATAATGCTCAGCTGTTCCGGTCGATAGGGGACGCCCATGCGCCCAATTATATACGAGGCGTAGTCGTGCAAAATCCGATTGACGTCCGGGGCGCGGTCGACGTCTTCGACAATAATTCCGATTAACGCTATACGGCGTTCCATAGTTCAAACAGGGTTGGAGGGGGGAAACGAATATAATCCTGTAAAGCGAGGCGGGAAACGAATTCTCCCTGTGTAAATCGACGTAGTATTTCGTCTGGCTGAAAAGACGCCAGGACGGAACTGTATGCAGATTTGCTATCTCGCCTTTTCCGTTCGGACGACGCAGCGCGTCAGACCGGACAGGTCAGGAACGTACAACATTTAGTTAGGTCAGTTTTGTGTCAGGAGAGAACGAATCTCGTCCTTTCACTCAACTTTGATACATTTTATCAAAAATTAAAAAAAAGTCAAGACCTCAGGCGTTCCCGTAAATAGAGAATCTGCCAGAAGTCTTGACTAAGCGTTATCTTATAGAACCTGATTTACTTGGCTTTGCTGAGCAAATAGTCGCGGATCGACCCCAAAGATGGGAAATCGTCCAAAGACATGTCGCTGTCAGCCGGAGAGGAGACGTCAACGAAATGATACTTTTCATTGAGCTCGCCCATCAGCTGCGCCTTTTTGATACTGTCGATACCCAGGTCGCCTTCCAGGTCTGCGTCCATATCAACCATGTCTTCCGGATAGCCCGTCTGTTCGACAACGAAGTTCACCAAAGCGGCTTCCAGTTCTGACTGATTAATCGCACTGGAAGATGTCGGCTGGGGAGCGGCGGAAGGAGTCTGAACTGGTTCTTCACGAATTTCAGGTTTAGGTTCCGACTTTTCTTCTGTTACAATTGAGGTTCCCGTTGTCTTGCTGATCAGGTAATCGCGAATCGAACCCAGAGACGGGAAATCGTCGAGAGACATGTCGCTGTCAGCCGGAGAGGAGACGTCAACAAAATGATATTTTTCATTCAGTTCGCCCATCAGCTGCGCCTTTTTGATGCTGTCGATGCCCAAGTCGCCTTCCAGGTCTGCGTCCATATCGACCATGTCTTCCGGATACCCTGTCTGCTCGACTACAAAAGCAATCAAAGCGGAATCCAGTTCTTTTTTGAACTCTGGAGAAAGAGTCGCAGAAGGAACGGCTGTTTGAGGAGCAGAAGTCGTTTCCACGCGTTTCTCGATGTTCACTTCTGGCGTTTCAACTTTGACTTCAACGCTCGGAGCCGGTTCTACCAGCGGTGGTGTGACGTTTTTGTCAACAAATTCGACATTATTATTGACGACTTTAGGCTCTTTGATTCCCATCGCCGCGTTACGCATCTTTTCTCGACGAACTTCGGTTGCGTCAAAAAATACAATTTGACCTCTCATGATTTTCTCCGATCTGATTTATTTATGTAATCTTACAAAACTGCAAATATTGTCTCCTGAACAAACGCCAACAACGGCGTTGTCAGGAATGTTTTCTTCTTCAACTGGAACTTCAACGTTGCTGTATCGGGAAAAATATGGCGCAGGCTGAGTCAGGTCAGGCGACTTCGCCCATTTTCCCCGTTTAAGGTTATCAACCGCTGCCAGAATAGACGCGGCTCCGTCTGCATGGGGCATATATCCAATCTGATTTGTAACAGACCCCAGGACGGTTTTTCCCTTTGCATTGAATTCTTTGACTGTCAAACTGATCGCCTCGACAGCGGCGGCGTCTTTTTCTGCCACGCCGTTAAAATCGCCTTCGATAAACGATGGGATATTGTCTGCGTTAACTCCGGAACGTTTCATTGCTAAAAGGAAATTATCCGTTACAGACGTCCCCGATCCGAAACCAACGTCGTCTATAACAGCATAAATTTTACGTCCCTGCTTTACGGCGTCGTCATAACGCATGAGAATCAGCACGCCGCAACCCTCGCCCTGAACAAAACCGTTAGAACGGACGTCAAAAGGAGAAACGCGCCCGTCTTTCGCCCAAATGCCTTGCAGCATTGCAGATTTAATTCCAACCGAACCAAAATCCTGCTGACCGCAAACGCATATCATAACATCGTTCATGCCAACGCGAAGCTGATCAATACAACAAGCCAACGATGAACTTGACGTGGACGTTCCTCCTTCCAAAGCAACCGCGCCGCCGTGAAGATCAAGAGATTTGGTAACTCTGGATGACAACGCACTGGGAGTAAACGACCCGGTTTCATCGAGCAGAGCCGGCATTTTCTTGTGCATTGCGCTGTTGAACTCCTGAACAATCATTTCGATTTTTTCAGCCGCAACGTTACGCTTTTGCAGCTCTTGCCGCAAGCAGTCTTCCATCAACGGCAGCCAAAGAACCATATTCATCTGGTCTGAAAACCAGCCGCCAAAACTTGCACCCACTATAACGCCTGCACGGCGACGGCTTTCCTCAGAGAAGTCAAAATCCGCATCTGCCAGAGCTTCGTTGACCGCATCCAGAGCCATAAATTGCAACGGACTGGCGTTGGCAACCTGTTTGGGCGGAATTTTGTTCTTTTTCCAGTCGTAAACGTATTTATCTATTACGCCCGCCTCCGGTTGTCCAACCGGGTAGTCAGCTTCAACCTGGAATTGTTCAAGAATCTGAAGGTAATTCCAGCGGTTTTCCGGGATTAGTTTAATTCCATTTTTCCCTTGAGAAATCAGGGAAGAGAAATCGTTCATGTTGTATGCGTCTGGATAAATACAACCCAAACCAACAATTGCAATCGGCAACGGCTTCTTTGGGGAAGCGTTTGACGCAGACGGCGCGGAATCGTTTTTCCCCGTCCATTCTTCCAAAACCAGATGGACGTCCAAACCTCCAATGCCAAACGAGTTCACGCCAACGCGCAGCGGTCTGTCTCCGCCAGAAATTTTTTCCAACGGATGCCCTTGATTTGACGCGATTACCGGGACTTTATCCCAAGGAATTTTGGAACTGAGATTTTTCAGCCCTGCAACCGGCGGACAGTATTTATTTTGTAAAACCAAAATCGACTTTAAAACGCTTGCCGCCCCGGCTGCTTCGAGCATGTGCCCAACGTTGCCTTTAGAAGAGCCAATGGGAATCTTTTTATCAGGATGGCATTTTCCAAAAACTGCGGTCAGAGCTTCCATTTCCGTAGCGTCGCCCAGTGCAGTTGATGTGGCGTGTCCTTCAATATAATCAATTTCTGCCGGATTGAGCCCGGTTGCATAGGCTCGGCTCATCGCCTCAATTTGTCCTTCTTTACGTGGCGCCCAAAGGCTTTTGCCTTTACCGTCAGAAGCAATTCCGTAACCGGCGACTACAGCTTTGATATCGTCTTTGTCACGAATGGCGTCTTCGAGACGTTTAAGAAGAAATACCGCGTTGCCTTCCCCAACAACCATGCCGTCTGCTTCTTCGTCAAACGGACAGGAACGATTTGCCGTCATTGATTGAGACGAGGAGAACAGAACAAGCGTGTCAGAATGGAAATAGCTGGCGCCGCCGGCAATAGCCGCGTCAATCTTGTTTTCCTGTAACGCCATAATTGCCTGAGACAGCGCAAATAACGAAGACGCACAGGCGGAATTAAACACCATGAACGGACCGTTGAGACGATAAGCTCTGGAAATAAGTTCAGCCGTATCAGACGCTCGAGGCGACTTTTGACCTGGTCCAACGTCGGACTCATTCTCCAAAAAACGACGGTAGAAGTTTTCCTTCAAATCCGAAAACAAAACGTCACGTTGAGAACCTTCAACCTCTGATTTAAGCGTTTCGGTTTTACCAAGTTCATAAAGAGCTTCCGGGAAATTTGTACGAACGCTGAGAACTTCAGCTCGATCGCCAGGCCGGGTCGTTCCAAAATACACTCCCGTGTTGGCAATGGGGAAATTAAACGGATCCCAGCCAGCATTTCGGCAGGCGTCTGCAACGGAAGCGCACAGAGCCAGCGGAACCCTGTCGTAAATCTGTTCGGCATTGGGCGGCAATGGCGTACGGGCGGGATCAACAGCAGGATAGTCTATCAAAGCCGCCAAATCGGTATACGTCTTGTTTTGAACGCCTTTTTGGGGATTATAGAACAGTTTTCGATTCAAACGAGACTCTGGAACGCGACCGATGGCGGTGCGGCCTTCGCAGACCATCTTCCAGAATTCATCTATATTCGACGCCCCAGGCAGTCGACACGCTATTCCTACTATCGCTATTTTGGGTAACGGCATTGTTATATTTGTATGTGAAAAATCTTGTGTATTGTCTACTGATGAAATGAAAGCTGAAAAAAGCTATTTGCCGCTTTCGACTTTTGACTTAATCTCTCTCAAAGCATAAATGGCTTTTGATTTGGCTTCAACAGAAGCGTTTTCCCAGCTGACGTTCCAGAATAAATCTGATTCCGACGCCGCTGTCAAAGAGTGAAACATCGTGGAATTCATTGTCATCAAGGGAACGTCGAGAGAATTCGAAAGTCCCGGATAAATCTGAATTTTTCCGTTGTTCTGATTGACAGTCCAGTCTCCCCCGCCGCGGCCTGTAACGCGAAGGGAAAATGAGAACCCGTCAAGTTCATTGCCAGCGCTTTTGAAACCGTTGTCGTATACGTCTAAAACGGCTTGAACGTCATTTTCCAAAACGGTTGGTTTAGGCAGCGGCCAGCCGCAGTTACTTTGAATGGCGTAACGAACCAGCGTCAAAAGAGTGTCGTGATTCATCATCGGCGGTGGAAGGTGCGGAGCAGCATTGATCGTGTTTGTCAAGTCGAATTCAGGATCGTCTTTCCAGTAAGACTTGTAAACGCCCATCTGCCCGGAAAACGTTGATAAAATCTGGTCGAAATCGGCGGTCATGCCAGGATGCGCAGCATCTCGTTTGACGTATTTTTTGATTCCCTCGATAATAACCTTGCCCATCTCTTCAATCTTGACGCGATTGGCGGCAGAGAGATGATAGGTTTTGTCATGAAATTCCGGATGTGAAATGACGTGAGTCATAACCTGAGAAATCCAGTCAACCGGGACAAAGTTCTTCCGATCTGACAGCTTCATGCCCAAAACGGCGCTGTATTGCGCAAAAACGTTATCGGTTGTTTTTACCGGGTCGGCGAACGGAAGAACAATTTTAATCGGCGCGTAAAAACCGTGGAACGTAGGCGTATAACCGGTGTGTCGGTCGCCGACGATAATCGCCGGACGGAATACGGTCAGAGAGTCAATAAACCGGCAAGAACGAACCATCTTCTCCGCTTCGACTTTGCTCTTTTCGTAATCGTTGCCAAATTCCTGCCCTTCGTCCAATTCGGATTCCAAAACGACGCCCTGACGAAGTCCGCAAACGTAACAGGTCGAAACGTGATAGAATTTGCGAATATTGGCGCTTTGACACAGCTGTAAAACATGCTGCATTCCTTTAACGTTGGACGCGTACGGTTCGCCGTTTTCCTCTGCAACAAACGTCAAGCTGGCGGCGTTATGCAAAATGGATTCTACGTGCTGAGAAATCCAGTGAATTTGCGCTTTATTAAGTCCCAGTTCCGGCTTATGGAGGTCAGATTCCATAATTATCGGACGTGGAAGCGCGCGTCCAAGCTGAGTTTCGAAACGACGCAAAATTCCTTCAATTCGCTCTTTGGCGCTTTCACGGCGGCTGGAACGAATCAATGCTAATACGGGAATGTCTCGGCGAACCAGGTCTTTGAGCAAATACGATCCTAAAAGTCCTGTTGCCCCTGTCAATGCAATATACTTCATATATAGTTGCGTGTAACGAGTTGCAAGTTACAATTTATGCAGCGTTCTGAACAGATCTGCGCTATTCAATTATTTTTAAGCCTTAATATCCGCTCCGCCGTCTACCATTAAAACAGAACCTTGAACCATATCGCTTTCAGACGACGTCAGAAAAACGATAGCGTTTGCAATGTCGCGCGGAGTAACCAGTCGATTTCCAGCGCAGCCGTGCTTTGGGGCCTCCTGGAACATCAAATCCGAATTAGGCAAACGACGTCCAGAGTCAGTATCAACCAGACCGGCTTTGACAATGTTGAAGTTGATTTTGTCGCCCAGCTCGCGCGCCAGATGTCGAACGATCGCCTCCAAAGCAGCCTTGGACGCTCCAATCAAACCGTACTGTTCCAGCGCTTTGTGCGCTCCATGGCTGGAAATGCCTACGACTTTGCCTCGCCATTTGGAATTCTCAAGCAAATCCTGCGCCGCCTGAACCAATAAAATCATCGGGAGCGTATTGGTTTCAAAAGCAGCGCGGAAATTGTTGAGACTGGCTTTCATCAGCGGACGAAAACCGCCGGTCGCAGCGTTGGAAACGATGATGTCAAGTTGACCGATTTCACGACGAATGAAGTCAACCATGGAATCAATGTCGTCCTTCTGACTTACATCCGCCTTGACGACGTAAACGTTTCTCCCCAAGTCGGCAATCTGTTCTGCAATCGACTCTGCATTGGAACGCGAGGACGCATAATTGATAACAATGTCAGCGCCTTCTTCAGCAAGGCGGAGCGCCGTACCGCGCCCGATGCCTCGCGATGCGCCGGTTACTAACGCTACTCTTCCGTCTAATCTACCCATCTTTAACTATAGTGGTTAATGGTTAAAAGTTCTATATGAGATAAGGTATAATTCTATTATAAAATACTACTCTTTCTCATTGGTTAAATACTATTTAACAATTGTTGCTTGGTAATTGTAAAAGCTGACAACAACCTCACCTTTGTCGTTATATAGCGTTACATTAAATACTTTTTGTTCATAGCCGCCTGGAAGCGCAATTGCTTTGACAAATTCTGTGCAGCAATAACACGAATTGTCTGCAATGGCAATGCTGCCAGAGCCAAATGTAATTCTTCCAAACTGATCTGGAATCACGCTTCCCGCGCCGTCATTGGCTTGATGAAGAACTGCACAGGCGTATATTGTTGCATCCAGGACTGCCGGATTGGTTACACAATAACCATCGTGCGGCGAAAGCATGATCGAACTGTCCTCAGGCGTAAGTTCGCCAATCAGGTATCGACCGTCGTCATATCTGCATTTGTTCAAACGCCGCAAGACCGGTCCCTGATAAAGCGGAGCTTCTCCCAGATCCGGATACTGAGCCTGGATTGCGTTCGACATTTGTTTTTTATTGACGGGGACGAATTCTTTGGATAAATCGTCCTGGCTGCCGAATTCTGCAATACACCGATAATACGGGCAATTCTGATTGGTCAACTTGCCGTCTTTGTTGTATAAATCGCCCTTGATCCAAGCTGTCCAAACGCCTGAAGCGTCTTTGGCAATTTGACAGACAAGTCTGTAAGGAACGTTTTGAGTGCAGATAACGCCACGAAGAATCTTGAAGTTCTTCAAACTCGTCAGCGGAGACAGCCCAACCTTTTCCGTCAAAATTCGAGCCGCTTCTGCAATCAGTTCCACCCCAATTACAAACGGCAGAACCGAAACTTCCTTAATTTTATGCTGAAGTAAAAACACGTCTTTAGTCGGATCGACAACGCACTCGACTTCAATTAAATTGTCCGTTTGTAACAGAACCCGATTGATTAAAGCGGGCGATTTGCCGCTGCCCCTGTCCGGCTGAGCCTGCGGAGGAAGAATTGTTGCGCGATAATTCACAACATTGAACGCAACTTCGCCTTTCCCATTGTACAAAGTTAAATCGGTCAATGCCTGCTGATAGCCGCCCGGTTGAGTGAACACGCCGTTGTACTTCATGCAGCACTCGCATTTTTCATCCGGAGCAATACGACCGGGTCCGTACTCGATTCTGTCAAAGCCGTCTGGAACGGTAATTGCTTTCGTTCCCGCTATGACTGTCAATACGCCGCAAGCATACAGGCACGCGTCCAAAACCGCCGGATTGGTTGCAATCAGACCAGTTCTGGAACCGAACAGAGCGGCGTTATTCTGAGGATAAACGTCCCCAACCGCAAACGAACCATCGTTATAGCGAACCGACTTCAAACATTGCAGAACCGGACCGTGGTAAATGGCTTTTTCTCCAAATTTTGGATAGTTCAAGTCATATTTTTTGCCAAGAGCGTCATTCGACGGTGGAACGAGAGCTTCTGCATCGTCTCGTCCAAAAGCAACCTTGCAATTATAGTACGGGCAATTCTCGTTAATCTTCTTGCCGGCTTTATTGTAGAAATCGCCTTTAACAAATGCGTTCCAGACGTTGGGAGTTGACGTCTTTTCCAATCTGCAAACCAGTCTGTACGGCGCGTCTTGAGTGCAAGACATGCCGCGAATAATTTTGACGTCGTAAATTGCCTTCAAGGCTCCCAGACCGCATTTTTCTGACAAAACGTTAGCGGTTTCAGCAATAAACTCCAAGCCGACGACAATCGGGAGAATGGGACGTCCCTTGAGCTGATGCTGCTGCAAAAAGACGTCTTTGACCGGGTCAATCGTACATTCAGCTTCAATAGCGTCTTCTGTCAAGAGGCAAATATTGCTTAACAAGGCGGGTTTTGAGTTAGGAGCAGAAATTGGCTTATCTGTCTGCTTCTCGACCTCAGCCTTGCCGCCTTGCAAAACGGTCAGAATTAATTGAGCGCAGTTTGATGGTTCAGTCGTCCATGGAACAGGAATCTGTACAATCGGCAAAATCGCCTTGATGGATTCAATAAATTCAAGCGTAATTGGATCGGCTGGCAACGAAGTTGGAACGATAATCTTTTCAGCGCCGCCGCGTTTGCACAATTTCACCCATTCCAGAGCGTTTTTTTCTACGGTCTTTTGACGCTGCATAATTTGCGCTTTGGTCATCAGGCGAGAAAGCTGCTCATCGCGGCAAACCATCAAAACGGGAGTCGTCTGGGTAAAGTTCTGAGCTTTTTGCAGCAATTTTCTCAATTCGTATGCGTCTGCATTAGAACCAAAAACCATCTCGAAATCTGAAATTGCATTTTGAGATTCTTTCGAATCCTGCAATTCGCTGCCGTTTTCGTTTTTTGCTTCTTTCTCCAACTTTATCCCGGACTCTTTCAATTCTTTCAGATTTACGTCCTCGTAAACCTTAAACGGCAGCGGACACAGTTCCGGTTGATAATTATCGATAATCAATTCGTTATAGAAATGATCGCACCCTTCTTTTACCGGCATCATCGCCATGCCCATCGACTTAAAGGCAAACAGAGATTCCGGTCTGACTGACATGCCGACTTCGTCCCACGCGTTCCAGTGAACAGTATAAGTACGGCACTGAGGATGAACCGCAGAGTAACGGTTGAGCATCTTGGAGCTCATGTAATTGGACAGACCGTAATCCGTCTGGCCGTTTCCACCGAGTCTGCCGGCTGCAGACCCCATCATAACGATATAATCCGGAAGGTTCCCTTCGAGCGTTTCGAGAATTGACCACAACGACCCGACTTTGACGTCAATCGTCAAACGAACAAAGCGTTCATCCTTTTTATAGAACGTAGTTGACTTTTCGACGCCGGCGCCATGCAGAATGCCAGCAATGCGTCCTTCCTGACGAACGATCTGCTTGACAGCCTGAGCTGCGTTTTCGTAAGAACTCAAATCGCAAGCCATATATGTCCATGGAATTTTCGCTTCGTCCAAACGACGCAGGTTTTTATCGATTTCTATCGCCTTTTCCACCTTCGACCATTCAGAAGCCGGCTTTTTCTTTTCCGCCAAAGCGGCGCGAACAACGCTCTGCTTAAGTTGTTTAAGTCCTTCCTCATCCAAATTTCGCCATGCTGGGTCAATATGCGGGAGTGGGGAAGAAGCAAGCAGATACAGCTTGGCGCTGCGTTTTTTCGCCAAATAGTATGCAAGTTCTGCTGTAACGCCTCGCGCTCCGCCAGTAACAAGCCAGACTTCTCCGGATTTAGGAGCTGGGGCGGCGGCAATTGCAGACTCTGAAATTACATCGGGAACCATCGTCAGGAAATAACGCTTTTCTGACTGATAGCAAACGTCCGGCTGAAAATCAACGTGGAGCAGTTCCTTAATGAGCGTCCTGGCAACAAAATCAGGTTTTGCGTTGAGCGAAAAATCAACGGTTTTAAAGTTGTTCCTGGAATGGAACGTTCCCAGATTTTCTTCGTGTAAAACGCGAACAATGCCTGAAATTGCACCGCCTTCAAGGCGATCGGAATAGCCGGCAAAGCCGCCGTCTCCGCCAAGACGAACGCCTGCGGTTAAACGAATTTTGCCGACTGCTTTCTGAGCGTTAGCGCAGCGATATATCTGCCGCAAGGCAATATACAGCGGCATAATCGTTGAATCCTTAGTACGAATCCAGTCTGAACCTGTAAACTTGCGAGTATCGTTATCATCCCAGCTCGGAACGATAAATATGTTGAAAATCGGGCTTTGATTCCACAGCGCGTCGATCTCTGAAATGACAACATCGTCTGGTTTTCCAACGTTATTAATGCATAAGTCATAAACGACGACGTCGTCAGAAACCGATTGCAGCTGACGAACTAATGAGGCGACAACAGGATTCTTTGCCGAGCCGAAAATCACGGTTCTTCCAGGTATTGTTGATAAGCTGTCAGGCAATTCTGGGGCTTCGACCAGACATTCAATAAATCGACCTGTTATCGTCTTGGCAAGTCCGTCTGTTTCCTGAACGATTTTATCATACAGTTGAGAGGGGGTAAACTTGAGTATTTCAGAAGCGAAATGACTTTTTGTTGGCTTGTCTTCCTGCTGAACAGCGCTGTTTTTATTGTCGTCGCTAATTTTAGCAGTTTGCGGCTTGCTTGCCACGCTGGCGTCATAGTCCGGAAGAAGCTCACGAATCGGGATTTCATTCCAAAGAGCCTTGTCGTCTTCAGAAACGTACACGTCTGGCGTTGAAGCAACCATGAGCGTTTGAGCCGTATGGTTATACATCCACGAACAAACGTTGTCAACGCGAAGCAGCATATTGATTGTTCGATAAGCCCCGGCAGACGGCTTTTCATTTTGATTGGGCGTCTTGACGTCGCGCAAAGCCGCAAACGCCGTTAAGGCGTCAACCGCCATCGTCTTTTCGGAACCATCGTTGGTAAGAATCTGACGAAGACGCGCTTCCCGAATTTTAGAGTGTTCCGGAACCTGAACGCCGCGTTCCGGATGTTCTTTGGCAAGCAAATGCGAATGGTTTGCCTGAACCAGAAAATCGATAGAATCCCGGTGAACAACCATTTTATCGCAGTATTCAACCTGAGCGATTGCTCCGGTTCCGCTTTCTGTCAGTCCGATTGTCCAACCGCCGATGGCGCCGTTTTTATAAATAATCTGCAGAGCCTGTTCAATGTTGGAACATTCAGATAAAATTCTCTCAATGAGAGCAGAATGTTCTTTCGCCTCCGGCTTGACCTGAAAAGGAGTTGGATAGTCCAACAGAGTGCAGCTGGTAATGCAGAGTCCGCGAGAGTTAATCCCGCCAATCGTGCCCAACATTCCCGTTACTCCAACATAGCAATGTGAAATGCGATTGTTGGGTCGCCGCGTCTGAATCTGAACCTGAATGCTGTCTGGGACAATTCGCTTAAACGGTAAATCAATATTGCAGCCGTGAATAAACGCTCCGTTCGGGGTAGTACCCGCAAACTGAACGCAGCCGCTGGCAACGCGTCCTAAAGACTGTGTATTCATTTTTAATGTACTGTTATTAGTGGAACTTGTATAAACAGATTTTCCAGCGTTATAAAGTTTCTTTTGTTCTGACGTGTCGTGAGTTGGATACAGACAGACGTTATGGCGAACAATAACTTCCAGAGGGATTCCTGCACCGTCCGCCATGCCTCGCATTTCTTCCAAACCGTCTTTTCCAAATCGGATAATCAACGATTCTTCGTCCATAGCCGGAGCTGGAGGCAACAGATTTTCTGCCGCCAAACCGACCACGTCGACATAACGACGAACCATAGCGCGTAATTCCTGGGAATACTGTTTACCATACTGAAGACCCATCTCGTAAGGCGTTCCGGTCTGGCGACAAATACTGATTGAATAGTTGGAAGTGACCGTCGATGATTGAGGCGCAGGCTGTAACGTGGACCCATATCGTCTATCATTTCTGATTTCTTCTTTTTCAATGCGCGTTTCTACGACAATTTTTTCAGTCGGAATCTGAATCTCTTTAATATTCCGAAGCTGATTGCAGACTTCCAGGAATTTCTCCGGATCGCCGCCTTTGCTGTTGTCTGATGTGTAGAAAGTAACGTCAGAGCAGTCAGACAAAATCTGTTTGGCAAGATTGGTAAGAATCTTTTTCGGTCCAATTTCGACAAAATGTCGGCAGCCGACGTTATACGCCTTGCGAATCATCGAGATGAAATCGACAGGCTTCGTCATTTGTTCAACCAGATTGTTTCGGAAAACGTCTGGATCAGCCTCAAACGAGCTTGTAACAGAACTGAGAAGCAATCCTGTCGGAAGATCAAATCTGAACGGTTTGAGAGCTTCGGAGAACGGCTTGCAAACTCCAGACATCAGTGGAGAATGAAACGCCGCTGGAACGGGCAGAATCAACGCCAGACGCTGGCAGGAAAGCAAATACGCTTCCATCCGTTTAATAGAATCGTACGTACCGGCAATAATCGTCTGCGTGGGAGCATTGCGATTGGAGATGAAAATCGTTGTCGAGGCGTCTGGAATGGTCGCCATTCCTTCTTCAATCTGGTCTTCCGACGCGTTGGTTGACAACATCGCCGTTCTTGTTCGTTTGGCAGTAAATTCAGCTAAAGCGCTTTCAATTGCCTGACAGCGCATTTCTGTTGCCAAAGCAGCGGCATGGAACGACCATACGCCTGCCGCCGTCATGGCTGGATATTCTCCGTACGAATGCCCCATCACAACATCCGGGTGAACGCCTTGCGCCAAATACAGGCGATAAATAAAGGAGTCTGCAATGAGCAGCGACAGCTGAGTTCTGAACGTGTCCTTGCCAAGTTTCGCGCCCTCGGTCTGAAGGACAGTTTTGAAATTCGGCAAACCAACAGTCGTTAAAAAGTCGTCAAGCTCCTCAATGATTTCTTGTGCGCCTGGAAGTTCGGTCATAGAGCTCATCATGTTAGGATATTGCGCCCCCTGCCCTGCAAAGAGGAACGCAACGCGACTTCCAGGCTTTCGCAGCGAACTTTGACTGGCTTGGGGAGAGGGAACGACGCTTATTGTATTTTGCTTGGCGCTATTGTTCTCTCTGTAAGCGGCGACGTTTTCCATGTCAACGGTTATAGAAATGCCTTCACAGTCATTTTGCTGAATCTGCCACGAAGCCGGAACCGTTTGATTTTGTTCTTGAATGTCCAACAGTACGTTAGCCAATGCCATCATGCCTTTCGATGGACCAAAATCGCCAAACACTTTGGTAATTTGCTCGTCAATATCTCTCATTTCAGAAGAAGATGAAAGACGCATCGTCGTTTTCGATGTATTATTAGACTTATCCAGAATCTGAATCTTTGGCGATTCCACTTCGATATTGCGAATAATTCCATAGATTTTGTCGCCATTTGCCAAAGCGTCTTCCGCTCTCTTAAGGACAAACGCCACAGCGCTTTCCGCCGGAGGCGTAATAGAATCGTCTGCGTTTTTGATAATTTGGTGCAGCGGTTTGCCTTGCGTCCTGTCCCCGCTGACGCATAATGCGCATTCAACGCGCGCATCTTGTAAAATGTAAAAAGCGGTAGCCAAGGCAGACATCGATGCGCTGTAACCGCCGTCCAAGGAAAAGGACGGTCCGTTTATATCGTATGCTTTTGAAATTCTCGAACCTAATGTACTAATGCTGAACCCGCCTGTTTGATCCTCATTATGAGAAAATCTTTTCATAATGGCATTATGAAATCGACTGGCAGCGTTCTGCACTGCGGTTGAATCGAATCCCATTTTGGTCAGAGACTCGCGAATCGAACATTCCAAATCGCATAAATAATGAACCGGAATAATTGACCCAACAAAATCCGTACTTGACTTGGAACCTACAACGATTGCTGTTTTGGTGCGATCCCACCGTTCTGGCTGTGCAGCGGACTGTTTGATATTTTGCGGCATTCCGGCATCGTCAATTGCCTGGTCAACAGCTCCAAGAGTCCAGAATTGTAAAACGTGACCTAGAGTAATCTGCTTGGGAGGTATATTATGACGTTTCCAATCGTACTGGTAATTGTTAATAAATCCCGCTTTAATTCCACGTTTTGACAATTCCTGAAATTCAGATTGCGTTAAAAACAGGTCGTCACGATCTTCAGGGACAGGCGTCATTACATTTTCGCCCTGCTTAATTCTGTTTCTGAATTCTTTTGCATCAAATGCGCCAGGCGCAACGCACCCGATGCCTACAATGGCAATCGCTTTCGATTCCGTTAGAGGCAAACTCGTTTCCTCGCTAGTTTTTTGAGCGGTTTCCGGACCTTCAAAAATCGCAGATGCATTAAGACCTCCAATGCCAAAGGCGTCTACCAAAGCCAACCGTCTTTTATTTTTGACAACTGGCCAACTTTTGACTTCTCTCTGAACATACAACGGTGAAGAGTCCCAATCAAATTTTGTGGTTGGTTCTTTGAAAGACGCTTGAGGAAGAATAGTTTGGTGGCGAAGCGATTGCAAAACCTTAATGGCGCTGGTCGCTCCGGCGGCCTCTAATAAATGACCAATGTTGGCTTTAACGCTGGTAATAGGAATCGGTTTGTCAATCTTCTTCTCGCTCATAAATTTTTGTAACGATTCCAATTCTGTCGCATCTCCCAGACGTGTGCTTGTAGCATGAGCTTCAATATAATCAAGAGAATCTGACGAATTCAAATTTGCATCTTCCCACGCCCGTGTAATTGCCAAATGTTGCCCTTTAACGCTTGGCGCCCAAAGACCTTTTCCTTTTCCATCGCAGGTAACGCCAATGCCGCGAAGAATGCCAAGGATATGATCGTTCGCTTTTAATGCGGCGGACAACGGACGAACGAGCAAATAGGAGCAACCCTCGCCCTGAACCAAACCGTCTGCGT
>JAEEGL016102168.1_pt1 | contig 16271 bp, 12 predicted proteins | sample 9134231 | NCBI WGS metagenome assembly JAEEGL01 (sample SAMN16246548, study PRJNA631951) | gut metagenome | biome: gut microbiome; feature: rumen; material: fiber-attached | host: Bos | place: Iran: Karaj | collected 2018-10
AACTACTCTCTTTATCCGCATATGACCGTGTTTGACAATATGGCTTTCGGTCTCAAGCTCCGCAAGACCCCCAAGGAAGAGATCAAACGCCGCGTCGAGGAAGCCGCCCGCATCCTCGACATCACCCACCTGCTCGACAGACGTCCGAAGGCTCTTTCGGGCGGTCAGAAACAGCGTGTCGCGCTGGGGCGCGCCATCGTCCGCGAACCGAAGGTCTTCCTTCTTGACGAGCCGCTGTCCAACCTCGACGCGAAACTCCGCGCCCAGATGAGGACCGAGCTCACCAAGATCCACAAAAAACTCGGCACCACCTTCATCTACGTCACGCACGACCAGGTCGAGGCCATGACCATGGCGACCCGCATCGTCGTCATGAAAGACGGCATCATCCAGCAGGTCGACACGCCTCAGCACCTCTACGACCTGCCGGTCAACACCTTCGTCGCCGGGTTCATCGGCACCCCGCCCATGAACTTCATCGATTCCAAACTGGTCAAGAAAGACGGCGACGTCTACATCGTCTGGGGTCCCGAGGGCGAGAGCCGCATCAAGCTCCCCGCCGAAAAGGCCAACGACGAAGCGCTCAAAGATTACATCGGCAAAGAAGTCATCGTCGGCATCCGTCCCGAAGCCATCCACGACGAGCCGATGTTCCTCTCCAGCATGCCCGACTCGACCATCGAGGCCTACGTCGAGGTCACCGAGCTGATGGGCGCCGAGATCTTCCTCTACCTGGTCAATCAGGAGCAGAACCTCACCGCCCGCGTCTCCAACCGCTCGACCACCCGCACCGGCGACACCGTCAAGATCGCCATCGACGTTTCGCGCGTCCATATCTTCGACAAAGACACCGAGCGCTGCATCATCCACTGATCCATCGTCCATACAAAGGGGCTGCCCGGTGCGGCCCCTTTTTTTGAACATTTCTTCCGATTTGAAAGGAGTCTGTCTATGTTCACCGGAGCGCTGAAAGATCAAAAACTGCCCCCCGTCGCCTTCGGCACCTGGTCCTGGGGCGTTGAGACCGGAAACAACGGGAAGACGGTCTTCGGCAACACCTGCTGCACCGAAGAGGAACTGAAGCCGGTCTTCGACCTCGCCTTCGAAAAAGGGTACACCTTCTGGGACACCGCCTACGTTTACGACTTCGGCGGCGCCGAGCGTCTGCTCGCCGCCTGCGCCGGCGGGCGTCCCTTCTTCCTTTCGGACAAGTTCACCCCCCTGCCCGACGCCAAAGACGGGGAGGTGCGCAAAACGCTGTCCGGCTCTCTCGCCCGTATGGGGCGCGATCATATCGACCTGTACTGGATCCACACCCCCGCCGACGTCGAGCGCTGGACCAAAGAAGTCATCCCGCTGCTTTCGGAGGGGCTGATCCGCCATATCGGCGTCTCCAACCACTCGCTGGAGGACATCGAGTTCGCGCAGACCATCCTGCAGTCGGCCGGGTTCACCATTTCGGCCGTGCAGAACCACTGCAGCCTGATCTACCGCAACTCGATCCGCAGCGGCGTATTGAACTGGTGCAACGAGAACAACGCCCTCTTTATGCCCTACATGGTGCTCGAGCAGGGCGCGCTGACCCAGGCCTATTCGGCCGGCTCGCCCTTCCCGCCCGGATGCCGCCGCGCCAAGGCCTTCCCGCCCGAAACGCTCGAAAAGCTCGCTCCGCTGATCGAGCTTATGAAGACCATGGGCGAAAAGCACGGCGGAGCCGACGCTTCGCAGATCGCCGTCGCCTGGGCGATCTGCCGCGGCATGCTCCCCATCGTCGGCGCCACCCGTCCCCGCCACGTCGAAAAGGCGATCGGGGCGGCGGCGGTCAAGCTCGACGAGTATGAGCTGATGGACCTCGAGATGGCCGCCGACCGCACGGGCGTCAGCGTCCGCGCGGGCTGGGAAAAGGAGATGTGACCTTGACGCTCGGTTATTACAACGGCGAGATACGCGACGCGGAGGAACTGCAGATCCCCGCCTTCGACCGCGCCGTCTATTTCGGCGACGGCGTTTACGATTTCGCCATGGTCCGCAACGGGAAAATGTTCGCGCCCGAAGATCATTTCGAGCGATTTCTGAACAGCTGCCTCGCGATCGGGATCGACACGGTCGAACCCGGCGCGCTGAAGAGCGAGATCTTTCGCTTCTGCGCGAAAATGAGCGAAAAAGTCACGCCCGATTTCTCGCTCTACTGGCAGGCGTCGCGCGCTTCCGCCCCCCGTTCGCACGTCCCGCCGGAAGGGGGAAAGCACAACCTTTTGATGTTCGCCTCGCCCAAACAGGTCGGCGACCTTTTCTCCCCGCTCGCGCTGCGGACGGTGGAAGACCGCCGCTATTCCTTCTGCAACGTCAAAACGCTCAATCTGCTCCTCAACGTGCTCGCCAGCCGCGCCGCCGCCGAAGAGGGCTGCGACGAGGCGCTCTTCCACCGCGGCGACCGCGTCACCGAGGGCTCGCATACCTCGATCGACCTGCTGAGCGGCGGCGTTTTCGTCACCCCGCCGGCGGACGAATACATCCTCCCCAGCGTTTCGCGCAAGCACCTCATCGCCCTCTGCAAAGAAATTGGGATCCCGGTCGAAGAGCGGGTCTTCACCCTCGACGAGCTGTTCGAGGCCGACGAGGTGATCGTGGCGAGCACCTCCCTGCTCTGCCGCCCGGTCGACTCGGTCAACGGCGAGCCGGTGGGAGGGAAAGACCCCGCCCTGTACAAAAAGATCGCGGACGCCTATCTCGCCCGCTACCTGCGTGAGACCGGCTGAAGCGCCGCTGATCTGCCCGGTCTGCTCGGCGCCATTGAGAAAGACCGCGGACGGGCGGTCTTTTTCCTGCCCGGAAAAGCATTCTTTCGATCTTTCCTCGGAAGGATACCTGAATCTGCTCCTGACCGGGAAAGGGCGCTCTTCCCATCCGGGCGACGACAAAGAAATGATCCGCGCCCGGCGCGATTTTCTGCGCGCCGGGTATTACGGCATTTTGCGCGACGCGCTTCGCGAGGCGACCGCCGGGGGCGGCCTTCTGCTCGACTGCGGGTGCGGCGAGGGCTACTACACGGCGGAGATGGCGAAAGGGCGAAGCGGCGCGATCGGGATCGACGTCGCCAAAGAGGCGGTCCGCCTGGCCTCCAAAGCCGACGGGGACACGTTGTATCTGGTCGCCTCGAGTTTCGCGCTCCCGCTGGAAAGCGGATCGGTCGACCGGGCGACCTGTATTTTCACCCCGGTCGCCGACAACGAGATCGCCCGCGTCCTCTCCCCCGGCGGGAAGATGACCGTCGTCCTGCCCGGGAAGCGCCACCTCTGGGAGATGAAAAAGGCGCTTTACGCCGACCCTTACGAAAACAGCGGGGAGGCGAGGGAATATCCCGCCTTTCTCCCGCCCGCCGTCACGCGGGTCGGCGGCGGGATCGAACTGCCGCCCGAAGCGGTCCGCTCGCTGTTTCTGATGACCCCGTACAGCCGGAAGACCTCGCCCGGCGCGGTCGAGTCGCTGTTTTCCCTCGAAAAACTGCGCACGTCGATCGAGTTTCTGATCTGCGTCTATGAAAAAAGGGGATGAACGGGCGCTCCGTTCATCCTTCCCGCCGGCCCCGCGGTGTTCCCGGGGCCGGAAAGGAAAGGAAAAGAAAATGATCTCTCTCCGCCCTGCCCGCGAGTCCGACGCCGGCGGCGTCCTCGCCCTGCTGAGCCAGGTGCTCGAGGTCCACGCCGCCATCCGCCCCGATATCTTCGTTTCGGGAAAGACCAAGTATTCGTATGAAGAGGTCGTCTCTCTCTTCCGCGAAAGAGACCGCCTTTCGTACGTGGCGGAGGACGAAAACGGGAAGGTCGCCGCCTACGCGCTCTGCGTGATCGAAAAGCAAAAGGACGCCGGCTATCTCGTCCCCTTTTCGCGCCTGTATATCGACGACTTCTGCGTCGACGCCTCCGAAAGGGGGCGCGGGATCGGGCGGCTTTTGTTCGATTTTGTCAAGGCCGAGGCGAAAGCGGCCGGCTTTTACGAGATCACCCTCAACGTCTGGGAGGGAAACGGCCCGGCGAGGGCTTTTTATGAGAAAATGGGCATGAAGCCGAAGTCGACGACGATGGAACTGATCCTCTGACTTTTTCGAATATCGCCGGAAAAACGAAAAAAAACCTCCAGCGCTCTTTGATGGGATCCGAACGGAGCGGACGCTTGAAAAAGATCTCAAGACCGCGCCGAAGGGATCTTTTACGGCAAACGCCGCCGGCAGAAGGCTCAAACGCGCGACGCCCGCGGAGTTCCGCAGCGCCTCCGCGTAAAAAACCACCCCGCCGCGCGGCGGGGTGGTTTTTCCGCAAAATTGTTTTTTTACGTCGTCTGCTTGACAGGGGGCGCTTCGGAAGGAGGCGGCTCTTTTTTTGTTTGTTCCGTACCCGTCTGCGGCGGGACTTCCTCTTTCAGGAAGATATGGAGGACCAGAAAAACGCTGAGGAGCAGCGTCACGACGCCCGAAACGATCAGCACGACGCTGTAAACGTGGGGGATCCTGGTGTTGGTCGTGATCGAGGGGGTCAGCGGATCGTAAAGGATGACGATCTCGTCGCCTTCCTCGGGCACGGGGGAGTAATGGCTGAACAAGCCGTTGTATTTCCGCCCCTCGACCTCGTACGCGAAGCCGACGTCGCAGTCGACGTTCCATTCCTCGTCGGGCGGCCACTCCTCAACGTTGGTGACGGTCGCCGTCGTTTCGACGTAATTGGTGACGTCGATGCTGCCGACGATCACGCCCATCACGATCAGAAAGAGGCCGAAGGCGACGGGGAACCCCACGATCGCCGCTTTTCTCAAAGCGCTCATGTTTCACCCTCCCTTTCGTTTTCCCCTCCGCGGGGCGGGACGCTCCCCCCGCGTCAAGTCACTCGACCGGGACCTCGGAAGCTTTTTCGGCCTCGGGGGTCGGGCGGTAATCGGGATGCGAGCAGCAGGGGTAGGTCACGTTGTGGTTTTCGTCGGGCGTGACGAAAAGCGTGTCGTTCTCGTATTTTTTGCGGTCTTCTTCTTTGGTGAAGTCGGGGACGTCGAAGGCCTTCCCCCCGTTCTGGACCGAACGGCCCGCCATGATCTCGACGGCCGACAGCGTGACGGCGGGGATGACCGTGAAGGGCGGCTCGATCCCCTCTTTGACGTAGCGGACGAAGTTGTACACGACCCAGAAATCGCCGCCGCCGTGCCCGGTCTTGTTGGCGAGCGCGGTCAGGGAGGGATCGTCCCAGGTGGCCTGGATGATCTGCGTTTCGGGCGTTTCGGGCGTGGGTTTGTCCCAGGGGTTGTAGCAGAGGCGGACGAAGTGCTCGACGTTGCTGCGGATCTTGTCCACCCCGCCCTTCGCGCCGCAGACGCGCCACCAGTAGCCGTGGGGCGCGAACATGGCGTGTCCGGTGGTGCGGAAGACGGCGCCGCTTTCGGTCTCCGTCAGGATGATCCCCGCCACGTCGGCGTCATAGCGGCTCGACTCCTTGAAAAAGTCGGGCGCGTAGATGGCCTTGGCGTTGACCCTGACCGGTTTCTCCCCGGTGATGTAGAGCAGCGGAGCCAGCGCGTGGGTGGCGTAACTGGTGCAGGGCATCCACTTGCGCCAGTGGTAGCGGCTGGGGGACATCGTGTAGTTCCCGATCTTCATCGTGCCGGGATGGACGTATTCGCCCTCGGCGTAAAGCACGCGGCCGAGCGTCCCGCCCTGATAGATGCGGCGCATGGTGACGTTTTCGGGCATATAGGGATAGTTTTCGGCCAGCATGTATTTGCGTCCGGTCTCCTCGACCGTGCGGATGAGTTCCACGCCCTGCGCCAGCGTGGGGGCGGGCGTCGTCTCGGAAAGGACGTCCTTGCCCGCCTTCATCGCCTTGATCGCGAATTTGGCGTGTTCGTGCCAGTAGTTGGCCAGAATGACCGCGTCCATGTCGTGCTTGATGAACTCGTCGAAATCGGTGTAGTAGCCGGCGTCGGGCGTGAACTTGCCGCTTTTTCTGGCCGATTCGAGCCGGTCGGGCCACTTTTCGCAGACGGCGACCAGCTCCGACCCGCAGACCGGGACCTGCGAAGCCAGGGCGGCCCCGCGCTGATAGCCGAATACGCCGATACGAAGTTTTTTCGTGTTCTCCATTTTTCTGTCCTTCCTGTTATTCCCGTTCCGGCCGGCTCTCGCCTTTTCCCGGCGGGAAAAAAGTCAATATACCGGGACCTCGGAAGCTTTTTCGGCCTCGGGGGTCGGGCGGTAGTCGGGATGCGAGCAGCAGGGGTAGGTGACGTTATGGTTTTCGTCGGGCGTGACGAAAAGCGTGTCGTTCTCGTATTTTTTGCGGTCTTCTTCTTTGGAGAAGTCGGGGATATCGTAAGCGACCCCGCCGTTCTGGACCGAACGGCCCGCCATGATCTCCAGCGCCGAAAGGGTGACGGCCGGGATGACCGTGAAGGGCGGCTCGATGCCCTGCTTCAGATAGCGGACGAAGTGATAGACGACGTAGAAGTCGCCGCCGCCGTGCCCGGCTTTTTTCGCGAAATTGTCGAGCGACGGATATTCCCACGTCGCCTGGATGAGCTGCGTTTCGGGCGTTTCGGGCGTGGGTTTGTCCCAGGGATTGTAGGTGAGACGGACCAGAGTGGGGTCGTTCATCCCCCGCACCTTGTCGACCCCGCCTTTCGAGCCGCAGACGCGCCACCAGTAGCCGTGAGGCCCCCACATGGCGTGGCCGGTGGTGCGGAAGACGGCGCCGCTTTCGGTCTCCGTCAGAAGGATCCCGGCGATGTCGGCGTTGTAACGGCTGGTCTGCGACAGGATGTCGGGCGCGTAGATGGCTTTGGCGTTGACCTTGACCGGCTTTTCGCCGGTGATGTAGAGCAGCGGCGCCATCGCGTGGGTGGCGTAACTGGTGCAGGGCAGCCATTTGCGCCAGTGGTAGCGGCTGGGGTTGCCCGGGTAGTTCCCCATGCGGAATTTGCCGGGATGGACGTATTCGCCCTCGGCGTAAAGGACGCGGCCGAGCGACCCGCCCTGATAGATGCGGCGCATGGTGACGTTTTCGGCCATATAGGCGAAGTTTTCTTCCAGCATATATTTCCGCCCGGTCTCCTCGACGGTGCGGACGAGCTCCACGCACTTTGCGAGCGTGTTGGCGGCTGTCGTTTCGGAAAGGACGTCTTTTCCCGCGCGCATGGCTTTGATCGCGTAATCGGCGTGCTGATGCCAGTAGTTGGCCAGGATGACCGCGTCCATATCGTGTCGGATGAACTCGTCGAAGTCGGTGTAGAAGCCCGCTCCCTCGGCGAAATCTTTGCATTTTTTCGCGGCTTCGAGCCGTTCGGGGTCTTTTTCGCAGACCGCGACCAGTTCCGCGCCGCAGACCGGGACCTGCGCCGCCACGAAGGCGCCGCGCCGGTAGCCGAATACGCCGATGCGAAGCTTCTTCTCGTTTTCCATGGTGTCTCCCTCCCTTTTTCCGGGACCGCCAAACGGTCCCTTTGTGCGCAGTATAGCAAACCGACCGGGCAAATCAAGAAAAAGCGCACAAATGAAACAAAAAGTTTATTCTTTATTTATATTTTATTATTTCCCCGTCCTTTTGGCGGGAAAAAAGCCGGGGGAGGGATCTTCCTCCCCCGGCCGGAGCGCTTGTCCTTTAACGGGGATCAGTCTTTTTTGCCTTTCTTTTTGGAAAGGATGACGGCCACGACAATGGCGCAGACGACCACAACGGCCGCGATGATGCCGATGATCAGGCCGGTGTTGTTTCCGCCTTCGGCGGTCTTTTCGGGGGCCTTGGTCGTATCGGGGGCTTTGGTGGTGTCGGGGGTGGGAGCGGTGGCGATGTCTTCGTCTTTGGTGGTGTCGGGAGCGGCCGTGGTGTCGGGAGCCGCGGTGGTGTCGGGAGCGGCGGTCGTGTCGGGAGCCGCGGTCGTGTCGGGAGCGGCGGTCGTGTCGCCTCCGGGAGCCGCGGTGGTGTCGGGGATGCCGCCGGGGCCGACGATCGGAGTTTGGGTGGGGTCGCCTGCCAAGACCTCATCGAAACCGATGATCAGTTCTTTCAGGACGTAAGAGGTCACGCCGTCAGCCGCGCTGTAGTCGAGCAGGGTGTATCCGGGCAGGTTGTTCGCGGGGGAGACGCCGTAGTCGAACACGCCTTCGCATTCGGTGAAGTCGCCGCCCGTGATGGTCAGTCTGACTTTGGAGGTGTTGCCTTCGAAGCCGCCTTCGCCGGCAGCGGTGACGGGACCGTAGATCTTACCGCCCGAAATGAGGGCTTCGACGTCGCCGGATATCCAGCCGCCGGTGTTCTCGGTGCCGCCGTTGAAGCCGCCCAGAGTGACGGCGGTGCCGCCGAACTCGACTTTGACGTTGCCGGTGAGGTGTCCGTAGTTATTGCCGCCGAATCCGCCGGGACCGCCGGAGACGGAGCCCCAGGTGCCCGAAAGGACGGTCAGGTCGGCGTTGCCTTCGATGTTGCTGTAACGGGGGCCGCCCAGAGCGGCGAAGTAATACTGGAGGTTGTCGGTGGTCGGTTCGAGTTTGTTGCCGGCCAGATAGACTTCGGTGTCGACGCCTTCGCCGACGTAGACTTTATAGCCGTAGGAAGCGAACGGGATGCCTCTCTTGGGGGCGAGGATGTTGGCGTCCGCCGCGTTGTTGATGGTGAAGAGGATGTTGTTGAAAGAGACGTTGCAGCGGAACTCGTAGGTCAGCGCCTGGGTGGCGGTGCGTTCCATGGCGATGGTGGCGCCGGCGGTCTCGCGGTAGTCCACGCCGTTATAGACCGAGGTGAAATCAAACTGCAGTCCCGCGTCGAGCAGGTCGGGGGAGAAACGGAACTCGGAAGCCGATTTGGCGTCGTTTTCGTTCTGTCTGCCCCAGCGGACGGTGGTGGGGCCGACGACGACGACGGTGCCGCCCTTGCCGTTTTCGGCGAGTTTGGCGATGGCGAGGTTGATGGCCGAGGACTTGTAGGCGTCGGTCGACCAGGTGGCGTACTCGGGCGCGTTGCCCAGCGGGCTCGCGGGAGTGGAACCGTCGCCGGTGCCTTCATCGGAGATGAAGATGACGGCGTCGTCCGCGGCGGCGGGGATCGCCAGGAGCGCGGCGGTCAGCAGGATCGCCAGCAGCGGGAGAAGAATGCGCGCGGTTTTTTTCATGGTGATTCTCCTTTTTTATAATATTTATTTTGTTTTTTTTGATGGTCAATTATACCATGACGGGCGGAAAAAATCAACCCTCTCTTTGACAAAATGACAAAAAACGGAAAAGAATCAAACCAAAATCCGCCGCAAAAAAGCCGTTTTGTCAAACTTTGGACAATCCGCGGATATCCCGGGCGCGGAAGGAGCGGAATACCCGGTCAGTTCAGCGGCGGCAGTTCGTGGATGTCGTAATTGTCGTAATAAATGTCGAAAGCCGTTTCGACGTCGCCCGACAGCTCGATCAGCGCGCCGGCCTGAAACATCGCGGATAGTTCTCCCGAGGGGGCTTTCCAGGCCGCGTGGGAGACGACTTCGGTCTCTTCCCCGCGCAGGATCGCCTCGGCGCCGAAGAGCAGCGTGCCGGTGGCGATGTGATAGTCGCTCGAGATGACGGCGATCTGCCTGACGTCCGGGTACTTTTCGGCAAGGGCGTCGAAGGTATAGATCGCGTTCTGCGCGGTGGTGAGCGACTTGTCCTCGACGACGATCCGGCTCTCGTCGATCCCCTCTTTGATCAGCCATTCGGCCATCCGCCCCGCCTCGGTCGCCGAGGGGTCGTCTTTGGCGGTCCCCCCGCCGGTGCAGACGACCGGCGCGTTCGGGTATTTTTCGGCGCTCGCTTTGGCGACCTTCAGCCGTTCGATCAATTCGTCCTTCATCGTCCCGTCGGCGTTGAGCTGAAAGCCCAGAACGACAAGACAGAGCTCGCCGGTTTGCGGCAGGCCGTCGGGAAGGACGCCGTAGTGAGTGACTTCGGCCTTTTCCTGTTCTTTCCAGAGGGCGATGATCTTTTCCCACCGCCCGGCGGCGTCCCCGTCCAGTTTCCGCAGACGCGCGAGCAGTTCGTCCACGCGTTCCCCGGACGCGTCGCCGTAGCCGGCGCGATCGACCAGCATCTCCTCGATCAGGGCGCGTTTTTCCTCTTCCGGACCGGTCTTTCCGTTTTGATCTCTCCCGCATCCCGCGAGGAGCGAAAGCGCCAAAAGAAGGGCAAGGATCGCCGCCGCCGTTTTTTTCATTTGTCATTCCTCCGTTTTCCGCCCTCCGGCAAAGCCGGGAGAAGGCGTTTTTTCCCGTCGAGCCGGGCGTTTTCCGCTTTTGAGCGTTCGGTTGAGCCGAACGACGTCTTCGATCTTCCGCGAAGCGTACCTGCCTTTTGTAAAATCGGGGAAGGGCTGCGGCGCGCCGCCCGCGGCGATCGACGCCGCCGAAAGCGGGGTCACCGCCATCCAGCACGCCATGTCGTACACGTCGACCGGCATTTGCCCGCCCGATTTGATCCTGTCGAGAAAAACGCGGAACATGATCCCGTCCATTCCCCCGTGGGAGACGGCGCGCGCCGCGTCCGTGATATGCTTCCACTCGTCGGGCAGGTATTTTTCCTCGTAACCGCGCGCGTTGTTCATCGTGTTTTCGACGTATCCCGCCGGTTCCCAGTATTCGCGGTCGCCGTCCAGAAAAACGCTGTTGGTCGTCTGGCAGTAGGAGCCCTTCGTCCCGCGCACCGTAAACTCGCGGTCGTACGAGCGCGGGAGCGTCGTGTCAAGGCGGATGAGTATCTGCTCCCCGCCCTCGCAGGTGATGATCGTGTTCACGATATCGCCCTGCCCGAACACCGCGCCGGCAAGGGCCGGGTCTTTTTCGACGAGTCCGGGGCGCTCTTCGATATATCTTCGCAGGCCGGCCGCTTTTGAGGAGACCGAAACGAGCGAAAGGAACCGGTTGCCGCGGTTGATCCCGAGCAGCTTCGCGATGGGCCCGAGCTCGTGCGTCGGATAGTTCTCGCAGTCGCGCGAGAGGTAATTGCGCAGACGGTAGTGGCGGTCGAGGTTGCCGCGCGCGACCTCTTCCCGCAGATCGTGACCGTAGCAGCCGTGGCAGTATACGATCTCGCCGAAAAGACCGTCCCGCGCCATCGCCGTGGCGAGCAGTTCGTCTTTCCCGAAGCAGCAGTTTTCCATGAGCATGACCGGGGTTTTGGTTTTTTCGTAAGTATCGACGAGCGCGAAGCACTCGTCCAGCCCGTACGCGCCGCCCACTTCAACGCCGGCGATCACGCCGCGTTTCATCGACTCGACGGCGAGCGCGGTGTGAGATCCCCAGTCCGTCGCGATATATACCGCGTCCGCCCCGCCTTTCTCCAGCAGTTCGCGGAAATCGGCCGCGCGAAACGGCCCGGTCCCGCGTTTTTTCTTTACCAGATCCGCCGCCGCCTCGACGCGGTCGGTGCAGACGTCGCACAAAGCGACGACCTCCGCGTCGTCAAACGCGAGTATCACGTCGCGTATCATCGAATAGCCGCGCCTGCCGAGCCCTATGACTCCGATCTTCACTTTTTCCATATCGGACGTTCCTTTTTTCCGGTCTCCGGTTTTGCGCTTATTTTATCATATTTTATTTTTTATTTCAATACAAAATAAAGAGCGCTTCTTTTTTGACGGATAATACGCCCCATGACCGGCAACTGTTGTTTTGGCGCGGATTATTGCATTTTTAAAAGAACAGACCGCCGAAGCGGTCTGTTCTTAAAAAGCGAACGGTTATCGCGAAAGATCAGTCTTTTTTGCCTTTCTTTTTGGAAAGGATGACGGCGACGACGATGGCGCAGACGACCACGACGGCCGCGATGATGCCGATGATCAGGCCGGTGTTGTTTCCGCCCTCGGCGGCCTTTTCGGGGGCCTTGGCCGTATCGGGGGCTTTGGTCGTGTCGGGAGCGGCGGTCGTATCGTCGCCCGGAGCGGCGGTGGTGTCGGGAGCCGCGGTGGTGTCGGCTCCGGGAGCCGCGGTCGTGTCGGGAGCCGCGGTGGTGTCGGCTCCGGGAGCGGCGGTGGTATCGGGAGCGGCCGTGGTGTCGGGCGTCGCCTGTCCGGCGGGCGCGATGATCTCGTCAAATCCGACGATCAGGTCCTTGACGGCCGCGGCGGTGGCGGCGTCGGCCGCGCTGTAGTCGAGCAGGGTGTAGCCGGGAAGCTCGTTGGCGGGAGAGACGCCGTAGTCGTTGATCCCTTCGCAGTCGGTGAAGTCGCCGCCCGTGATGGTCAGTCTGACTTTGGAGGTGTTGCCTTTGAAGCCGCCTTCGCCGGCCGCGTTGACGGAGCCGTAGATCTTGCCGCCCGAGATGAGCGCCTCGACGTCGCCGGAGATCGAGCCGCCGGAAGCGTAGGTGCCGCCGTTGAAGGCCTCGAGGACGACGGCGGTGCCGCCGAGCTCGACCTTGGCGTTACCGGTCTGGTTGCCGTACTCGTCTCTCTTGGAACCGAAGCCGGCAAGCCCGCCGGAGACGGCTCTCCAGGTGCCCGAAAGGACGGTCAGGTCGGTGTCGGCCGTGACGTTGTTGTAACGGGGGCCGCCCATGACCGAGAAGAAGTATTTGGCGTTATCGGTGGTGGGTTCGAGTTTTTCGCCGTTGAGGTAGGACTCGGTCTCGACGCCCTCGGCGAAGACGGCCTTGTAGCCGTAGGTGCCGAAAACGATGCCCGCGGTCGGGATCTGGGCTTCGGGAACGTTGTTGATGCGGAAATTGATGTTGGTGAAGGTGGAGGTGCAGCGGAGCTCGAAGCAGAGCGCCTGCGCGGCGGTGCGCTGCATGCCGATGTACGCGCCGCTGTCGCGGTAGTCGACGCCGTTATAGACAGAGGTGAAGGTGAATTCGAGCGCCTTGTCGAGCAGGTCGGGGGAGAAACGGTACTCGGAAGCGGATTTCGCGTTGGCCTCGTTCTGACGTCCCCACAGCGCCACGACCGGGCCGACGACGACGACGGTGCCGCCCTTGCCGTTTTCGGCGAGTTTGGCGATGGCGAGGTTTATGGCGGACGATTTGAAGGCCGATTCCGACCAGGTGTAGTAGTCGGGCGCGTTGCCCAGCGGCTTGTCGGGGGCGGAACCGTCGCCCGTGCCCTCGTCGGAGATGAAGATGACCGCGTCGTCCGCGGAGGCGGGGATCGCGCAGAGAGCGGCGATCAGAAGGATGACCAGAAGGGGAAGAAGGATCCCGGCGAGTTTTTTCATTTTGGCTTTCCTTTCTTTTTCTCTTTCGGCTTTTTATTATTTTTGTTTATTTTCTTTCGATGAAACGATGCTACCATATCCCTCGAAAGAATGCAAGGTGTTTTTGTTTATTTTGTCTGTTTTTTCCAAATTCGCGCCTCCCTTTTCGTCGTTTTGCCTACTGCCGTTGATCCCCGGAAAGAAAAATGGTATCTTCCCATTATTCTATATTCTATCCCGGGAACTCCCACTCATTTATTTTGGTCACTTCCATATTTCCTCCCACCACTGTGTAAAGCGTTACCTCTGTACCATATACATATAATCCGGAAGTATAAAATTTGAAATTTGAATCGGCTTTATAATAACTCGTACCTACGCCAAATTTATAGTCCGTCCCGTACCAAGTATCTCCGGAAGCATAATACATGGTGTAATTTCCGAGGGGGGCTTCAACTTTCGCTGTATCCCCTTTACTAACAAAAATAGAAAAATCATTATCACTGTTGCTGTCATTTTTAAAATACACATAGCAGGACGCAGTTTTAGATGCGTGAACAGTAACCGGCGCTTCGCACTTGCCCTTTGGACTGATTAAAAACCCGTTTTGGGCAGCAACGGGCTTCGGATTAACGGTCAAGGTCAGGGATTTACTGATCCCGTTACTTAATGTCGCCGAGATCTGAACAATGCCCGGTGACAAACAACTCACAACCCCATATTCGTTTACCGTGGCAATAGAACTATCCGAAGAATTCCATACAATCCTTTTGTCAGTTGTATTATCCGGGAGAATAGTTGCAGATAATGTCGCAACATCATTCACGATCATTTTCTCCCCCTTATCACTTTTCAAACTGAGTGATTTTGGAAGGACAGGGGTTATTTCGATCTCTTTTTCTGCAGTTGTTCCGCTCGACGTGGAAGCAGTGATTGTAATAACTCCTGCGCCATGGGCATAAAGCACTGAATTGTCGATATTTGCTATGCTGTCGTTGCTTGTTTTCCAGACTATCGTTTTATCGGTCACGTCTTCCGGAACAAAGACAACATTCAACTCCATTTTTTCGCCGTCTGATAGGGTTTGTTTGCCGACGATTTCAATAGATTCCGCTACGACCTGAGTAACAGACACCTTGCCCTTCCATTCAAGCCCCGTAGTAGAATGCCTAATGGAAACGTCGGTTGTTCCTTCGCCAACTCCCAAAAGAACTCCGTTGTCCACTGTCGCAATTTGATTGTCTTCAACTTCAACAATAAAGGTGGTATCTGTGATATTTGCAGGAAATGATTCCACATTAAAATCAATAGTACGGCCAATTTTGCCCTCTATGATCTCATTTTCTAGCCAAATTCTTTCGGGCTCAATATGCGTCACGCGAATCGCGCACTGCGCGAGAGCTTCATCTTTGTAGTAAGCGGTCAACACACAAGATCCTTCTGAAGCGCCTGTCACGGCAATCCCGTCAATTATGACTGTTTCAATAACGGAAGACCGTATTTCGATTTTTGTTAAAGAGATATTGTCTGGAACCCCGACAAGTTCAAGGACTCTGCTTTCCCCAATCTTTAAATCAACATTTTTGTCCAAAAACTCTACAGTGGTCACGGGACTATTTTGCTGTGAATCGCATCCAATCAAAAGCAAAGAAAGAAAAACTAACAGCACCAATATCGTTTTTTTCATTGTAAAAACCTCCATATCGCAACGGATTTTTCAATTACAATTAATTCTTTTACTGTTTTCTATATCATTTTTCGGTTTTATTATTCATCTTAATCGCTATTATATTAACATTCGATTATTTAGTCAAGGTCTATTATGAATATAACTCTTTGACACAACATTGTATTGTTTGAACCCTCCACAATATTATTAATCATTGGCGTCACACTTTTCGTTGCGTGGTTTTATGAAAAGGAGAGTATGTAGACTATAAACACAAAAACAAAGCCTCTGGTCTGTTTTCGTTTTGTCGGTTTTTTCCAAATTCGCGCCGCCCTTTTCGTCGTTTTGCCTACTGCCGTTGATCCCCGGAGAGGAGAGAAATATGATATAATAAACATTAAGATATAAACAAGCAAACGGTCCGGGAGGAGGGACGGGTCTTTATGCAGGTCGCTTTTCTGATCTTTCTGGCGGCGGCGAACGTCGGGGTCGCGATCCTGATCCGGAAGGGAAAAAAAATTCCGAAATGGGTCGCCGTTGCGCCCGTCGCGCTCGACGCGATCGTCATCTCCGCGCTCGTTTTTCTGTTCTGCGCGTTCGACGTCGACCCGCTCCGCAGGACGTGCTACGTTCTCGGCGGGCTGCTGACCGTCTGCCTGCTCTTCTGCCTGATCGCGAAGGTCCGGGACCGGAAGATCGCCCTCGCCTTTTTCGCCGCGGTCCTTCTGGCCGGCGGCGCGATCGCCGGCTCGCTGGCGTATGAGGCGCATTTAAAAAGCATCACCCTGCCCGAGACTTTCAACTACAGGGACTACCACCCGTTCGCCGAAAACTCGTCCGTCCGGGAGCTCGACGAAAGCGCGACGCTCAGATTCGACGATATCTCGACCCTCCCGCGCCTGGACGGGGCGACCGCGCTTTACCCCGTTTACGCGGCGGTCGTCAAGGCGGTCTATCCGCCTTCGATGGCGGAGCTGGAGTTTTGGGAAGAGGAAAAGATATTGACCTGCACCACCACGACGGGGGCGTACCGGTCGGTCGTCGACGGGACGCGGGACCTGATCTTCGTCGCCGGCCCGAGCGAGGAGCAGGAGCGGTACGCGAAAGAAAAAGGGGTGGAACTGGTCTACACGCCCGTCGGCCGGGAAGCCTTCGTCTTTTTCGTCCACCCCTCCAACCCGCTGAACAGTCTTTCGCTCGCCGAGATCCGCGACGTCTATTCGGGGAAGATCACCCGGTGGGATCAGCTCGGCGCGGCGGGTCTGGGGAAGATCCTGGCCTTCCAGCGGGACGAGGGGAGCGGCAGCCAGACGGCGCTGGAGCGGTTCGTCATGCGCGGCGCGCCCCTGACGCCGGCGGACAAAGAGGAAGTCGTCGACGGGATGGGGGGCATCCTTGAACAGGTCTCGCCCTACAAAAACCA
>JAEEGL016684795.1_pt1 | contig 16271 bp, 15 predicted proteins | sample 9134231 | NCBI WGS metagenome assembly JAEEGL01 (sample SAMN16246548, study PRJNA631951) | gut metagenome | biome: gut microbiome; feature: rumen; material: fiber-attached | host: Bos | place: Iran: Karaj | collected 2018-10
GTCCAACCAATGCAACAGTTTCATTTTCACTGATTCTTAAATTAACGTCATTTAAGACATGTTCATCATCAGTCTTTTCATAGTCAAAATAGACTCCTTCAAATTCAATTGAATGGTCTTTTGGCTTTTGGGGATTATCTGTTTCAACTAAAGGTTTTTCGGCTAAAATCTCTTCAATGCCTTCCAAAGCATGACTTGCCAGCATCCAATCCTGTGAAACTGTCATTATCTTATTCATCATCACAGCGCAAATCGGTGTGAAGATTACATAAAACATGAAATCCGCCAAGAACTTTTTATCCACTACAGATCCAGCAAGCAATATTCCTGCAGGAATCAACAGTGCGAAAAATCCATTGATGGATACGGTAAATGCAGTCATCGGAAGCTGAGTTGACAGTGAATAGTTGGCTGAGAATCTTGCATAATTCTTAATTGCATCAATGAAGTTTTTAAATGAATAAACACTTTGCTGGAATGCCTTAGTAACTGGAATTCCCCTAACGTATTCCACCGCTTCGGCGTTCATTTTTTCAAGGTAAGTCTGATATTGGACCATGATGTTTTGGGATTCAGAAGAGAACATCGGATACATGAATAGGAAACATAGGATAATTGGAATCAAACATATTGCACCTAAAAGCCAATCGAAGCTGAATAATAATATCAGAAATGCTATTGGAGTCACGATGGCTCCTGTCAGGTCAAACAGCTGGTGGGCCAAAAATGTTTCGGTTTTTGCAGTGCTGAAGTCAATAACCTTTCTCAGTCCTCCGCTGGTGTGGTTTGAGAAGTATCCCAACGGCAGTTTGAGCAGGTGGCTTACAGCTGCATCTTTCATGTTCTTTTCGTTTTTAAATGCGGATAGGTGTGTGCCCATCAAGCCGAAAAAGTTTAGAGCAATTCCGGCAATTGCAAATGCGAATGCATTGAATGCATATGTGTCCAGGTTCTGTGCTTGAGAGAAGTTCGGAGCGACAGTTAGAAGTGCATTTACAACATCCCATATGTAGATGAATGGAATCAACAGACATATTGCACTTAAAGCAGACAATATCATGCCCAGTATTGACAGATATTTATAATTGCCCGAATAATTCAATAATCGTATAAATTTGTTTTTACTTTGAGTATTTGACATATTAAACTCCTTAAAATTTAATTTAGGCATGCCTAAAAATTTAAAATAGTCCTAAAAGGATATTCCTTTAAAATATCTTAAAAATAAATAAAAGAACAATTTTAGAGGTATTTATAAAAAAAATAATTAGACATAATTTATTTTCATAATTAACTATTTTAAAATACGTATATATACTTATTTGAACTAAAAAGACAAAAGTATACCAAAAAGACAATTATTATTTTCTATACTCAGAGGGGGTGCAGCCGACATATTCCTTAAATGCCTTGCTGAATTTTGAAGGTGAAGAATAGCCAACTTTTTTAGAGATTTCCGAAATGTTCAAATCTCCCTCATCAATCAATCGACAGGCATAATCAAGTCTGTATTCCTTTCTCCATTTATAGATAGGCTTTCCATAAACTTCCTTAAAGAAATTCTTCAAGGTTGTTTTACTTATATCATATTTATCCGCTAACTCGTCAATGGTGATTTTACTCTCCAAATCATTTATCAGATCATTTTTAACATTTTCAATTATATCGACCTGTTTTTTAGAAAGGGATAATGATTCTGTTTTAGTTTTTCTAGCTATAGAGACAAACAGCAACAGTTCCAGACATTTTAATTTGAAATAGGGCTCTTTTATCCTATCATCGACACAATATATCTCACCAATCACGTGATCGATTTTTTCATTTGCCCTAAGTAACCTATAACCTTTTGATTTTTCTAAACTTTCATATAACTCAATCAAATCAAAATCAGGAATAAGGGTTTTGACATGTTTGCTTGCAACATCAACGTCAATGAAAATCTCCAGGCCTTCATAATATCCTAATGGAAAGTCAGAAATCGTTTTTGTCAAATCATAGATGCTAACACACAAATCCCCTTTCCCAAAGTAAACAATCCTGTCATCTCCTACCGCATATGAATATCTGCCGTTAACACAGTGATTGATTTGAAGCAAACGGGAAGAGATTTTGTCTTCAAAAAATATGTTATTATTATTGCCAAGGTTAATGTCCATAAAAGCAATTATTACCCCATCAAATAATGAGTAGGTTTCCATTGTTCCGTATTTGGCATCTTCTCCAAGTTCGATTGTCTTTTTTGAACCCTCTTCTATAATTGAATATTCGGATTGTAAAACTTTATCAAACATTCCATAAAGATTTTCATTCATATAATTAAATTTGTGACATTTTTTATAAAGTTTTGGTGGTGGTAGGTAAGCCTGCAAACTATATCATAGTTTTGTGGGAAATGTGTGTATTCATATTAAAATTATAAAAATTAGATAAACTTTTATATATATTTCAATATAATTAGGTTTAAATGGGGATTTGATATGAAAAAAATAATTTTATTTACAGCAATATCACTAACAATATTCTTATTGATTGGTGCAGTAAGTGCGGAAAGCATGTTTGATTTCTATAGTGATGAATCAAATGTAGAAAATTCAGATGACACTTTTGTAATCGGATTCAACAGTGTTTTCCCGCCATTCGGATATCCGGATGAAAATGGAAACTTCACCGGTTTTGATTTGGATCTTGCAAAAGAGGTTTGTAAGAGGAACAACTGGACTTTCAGAGCACAACCAATTATTGACTGGAATACAAAAGAATTGGAGCTAGACAGTAATGAAATCGATTGTATCTGGTCCGAATTTACTATCAATGGAAGGGAAGATGACTATACCTGGTCTGAACCTTACTTCAACAACACTCAAGTGTTTGTTGTTAAAAATGATTCCGGAATAAACACTTTAGATGATTTAAAAGGAAAAAATGTTGAAATTTTAGAGGGCAGCTCTGGATTGAACAGTTTAAATAATCAAAATTCTACTTTAAAAGACGGTTTCGGGTCATTAACTGAAATTAAGGATTATAACACCGGGTTCATGGACCTGGAATCAGGAGTTTGTGACGCATTGGTTGCAGACATTGGACTCGCACATTACCAAGTTAAGAAAAATGAAAACCATAAAGATTTCAAAATTCTTGACAAACCGTTAAGCGGAGAACAATATGGTATTGGATTTAAAAAAGGAAATACAGAGTTAAGGGATCAGGTTCAAAAAACATTGGATGAAATGTTTAAAGATGGAACAGTTGATAAGATTGCTCAAAAATACAGCGATTACCAAATTCCCGAAGGTATAATCTATCCGGATAATTAGTGATGTTAAAAAAATAATGAAAAAATAGTGATGTTAATTAATCTCTAACTTTCAAAGCCCATCAGATTGAACTTGTCCAATACAAGAACGATTGTGGCTGGAATGACCACAACGGCAACATTTATCAAATTAGTGAAAGAATACTCCGACCTCTACAGGTCGGAGAGCTTCAAACCAGCATATGTTTCAAGAGTTGCCGGAAATGTTGTAAACTCTTTTTCCTCAGTTTTTTCAAATAGTTTTGATATCTTCATTATGTTAAACCTCTTAAAAAGTTCGTAAAATGTAAAAATAGGACTACATAAAATTTTTTCAATTAAGAATATATGAACTGTTGCCAAATCATTTTCAGACTAATGAGGGGGTCAAGGGTGATTACTTATTTAAATGTTTTTCAACATAATTTATATCATACTGGAGGCATCTCATAATATGGAAATTATTGAACAAAAACCAACGCCAAAGCGAAGTTTAAAAAGAATCTTGATAGTGTTCATTGGTAATGTTTTAGGAATATATCTGATAAGTTTTTTAGGATTGGGAGTCCAGGTGCATCAATTTGACGATATAATCCTTCTTGTAGTCTTCATCAGTTTAGTCAATTCAATACTCTGGCCAATTTTAACAAGAATTGCGATGCCGTTTTTGGTCTTCACCTTCGGTTTTGGAACATTGATATTAAACGGATGTCTACTTAATTTCTTTGCGCCACTGTTTGAAATAGAAATTCATGGTCTCGCAATTATTCTTGCACCGATTGCCATGGCCGCCGTCACAACCATATTGTCAGCAATAATAACAATCGACGATGACAGTTCATACTACAGGGTTGTTTTAAAAGATGCAGAAAAGAAAAGAAAAACAGAAATTAAAGATTATCCTGGCGTGATAATCGTTGAAATCGATGGGCTTGCTCATGAGGTCTTGTGCGAAGCTGTCGAAAAGGGACACATGCCTACAGTTAAAGAAATGATCGACAGTGGGGATTACAATCTTAGGATGTGGGAAACCGACCTGTCCTCCCAAACCGGCGCAAGCCAAGCAGGAATTTTGCATGGGAATAACGAGGGCATTGTCGCATTCAGATGGATAGAAAAGGATAATGATAATCATATGATGCAGTGTTCAGGACCCACCAAGGTGCCTGAATTGGAGAAGAGAATTTCCGATGGAAACGGGCTGCTGGTTGACAATGGAGCAAGCAGGTCCAACTTATTTTCAGGCGACACGGACAACGTGATATTCACATTCAGTAAGATATTGGATATTAAAAAGTTATACAATAAGGCCTGGTTTTCAGTATTCTCCAATCCAAGCAATTTCGCACGTATAGTCGCCCTGCTTCTTGCAGACATCATACTTGAAATCTGGTCACAAGCCGTGCATAAAATTAAGGACATTCGGCCCAGAGTAAAGCGTGGCATAGCATACATTATAACAAGAGCATTTACAAACGTATTCATGAGGGAAATCAACACCTCAACATTGATTGGAGACATGATGATTGGCGATATTGATGTTGCATATTCAACTTACCTTTGTTATGACGAGATAGCTCACCACTCAGGGGTCAGGGACAATGACGCATGGTATGCATTGAGAGGGATGGACAAGCAGATCAAACACCTGCTTGATGCAAACAGATACTCCCCTAGGGACTACCAATTCGTAATACAGTCAGATCACGGCCAAACCAACGGGGCCACATTCACACAAAGGTATGGCGAAACATTCGAGGACTTTGTCAAGTCACTGCTTCCTAAGGACATGAAGGTCTTTGCAAAAATGGATTCAAACCATGACAACGTTGCAAAGGAATACCATCCATTTTCAAGGAAAAATAAGAAACTCGAAAAGGAAAAAGAAGAGGAAGAGGAATTGGGCGATTCTGAAGTAATCGTATTGGCTTCAGGCAATCTTGCAATGATTTATCTGACACAATGGAGCCAAAGGCTGACATATGAAGAACTCAATAGCTATTTCCCGGAATTGCTGCCGGGAATTATTGAAAATGAATATGTTGGTTTCATTCTAGTCAAATCCCATGAACATGGTGATTTGGCCATTGGAAAAAATGGAACCTATTTCCTCGACAGCGGCAAGATTGAAGGTGAAAACCCTCTTGAAGGATTTGGAGACAACATTGTCAGACACTTGAAGAGAACCAGTTCATTTAAACATACTCCAGACATTCTGGTCAACAGCTTTTATGATAAGGATGCCAATGAGGTATGCGCATTTGAGGAACTGGTCGGAAGCCATGGTGGAGTTGGAGGGGAACAGTCCCAACCGTTCATATTGCATCCTTCATCATGGAATGTCAGTGATGAGGAGATTGTCGGTGCGGAAAATATTTACAGGCTATTGAAGGAAAATCTGGCCGAATTGAAAAAATAATGTTCATAGGATTTCTAAGAGGGAATATTTTACTTCCCTCATTTGCTTATTTTCAATAATTATATATTAATCAATCATATTAATATTAAATTAAAGGTAGTTTTAAAATATAATCATATGCCTTGCATTTTATTTATTTTTCAAGTGATAGAATATGGATAAGGAAACAAAAGAGCGTTTGGGTGAAATTCGAGCCGCATTAAAAAAATACGGCTTCGATGAGATTTTAGGCCAAACGGCGAAAAGTAAAATACGTAGAAACGAAGATGATTCATCTAGCCTTTTATTGGATGATGAAGTTCCAGTAAAATTAAGACTGATGCTTCAAGAATTGGGAACCACTTTTATCAAGTTGGGTCAGCTAATGAGTACCCGTCCGGATGTTGTCGGGGAAAAGATTGCAAATGAAATGGCCAACCTGCAGGATGACAATCCGGCTATAAGCTATGACAAAGTTAAAAATATTGTCGAAAGAGAACTTAACGGAAGCATCGACGAATTGTTTGAAGAGTTTTCAGAGCAACACCTGGCGACCGCATCAATCGGTCAGGTTCATGAAGCCAAACTGATTACCGGTGAAAGGGTTGCAGTCAAAGTGCAAAAAGAGGGCATCACAGATAAAATCGACCTTGACTTAAGGATAATGAAATATGTCGCCAATCGTGCCGACAAGTGGAATGCCGATTTGAGAAAAATCAATCTGCCTGGAATCATGGAGGAGTTTGACCGTTCAATTCACAAGGAAATCGATTACAATAACGAATTCATGAATATGCAACGTATTGAATTGAACTTTGAAGATAATCCAGAAATACATATTCCGGAAACCTATTCCAAGTATTGCAGCTCAAAAGTTTTGACAATGGAGTTCATAGATGGAACAAAGCTGAATGATGTATATGAAAGCACTGGCGATGAATTCGATAAGAAGCTTTTAGCTAAAAATCTCCTTGATTCATATCTCCAACAGCTGTTCATCGACGGTTTCTTCCATGGGGACCCGCATCCTGGAAACATAATGATTCTGGAAAACAATGTCTTATGTTACCTTGATTTGGGTATGATGGGATTCTTTGATGAGGAATTTAAAAAGAATCTTTCAGAATTGATGATATTATTCGTTGATCAGGATGTTGATGGATTGATTAATCAATTGATGTACATGGATATTTTGGATTATGATATTGAGACAAGAACCTTGAAAAGGGACATAAATGACCTGTTCGGAAGATATTTCGGTGTTGAACTCAATCGTTTCAATGGAGTTCTAGAGGAACTGCTCAATCTCATGCAGGAATATGGCGTAATTCTTCCAAACGAATTCGTCACTATGGCCAGAGGGCTGTCAATGGTCGAATCCATTGCCAAGAATCTCGATCCGGAAATCGATGTTTTCGCATCAATCAAACCTGTCGCAAAACAGATTGCAAAACAAAGGGTCAGTCCTAAACAGTATTTAAGGGGCAAAAAAAGCAACTTGATCTTGTATGAGCACATGATTCAGGCATTGCCGAGACTTCTTACAAGGACAATCCACAAGATTGACAATGAGGAACTGCAGTTCAGGTTTGAAGTGGATATCACAGACAAGGTTTCAATAATCGCACTGGTATCCGCACTCATAATCGGTTCATCAGTCGTTTCCTTTGGACCAAGGGTATTTGACATGCCGGTGATTTCCTTAATCGGATATATAATTGCCATAATCTTAAGTATCATAGGATTTAGGAAATTCGTATTGAAATAGATTTTGATATGAAGAATTTTTTCTTCATACCTTTTTTTAATTTTGTTTGTTTAGCCTGATATTAACAGTTAAGTATACGAACTATTTTATATGATTAAAAACGAACAGTTCGTATCGTTTGTATTGCAAAGATTTACAATTGTTCAGAATTTATATTTTATTTTATATAATTGTACAATTTTTATTTTTTAGATAACTTTATTAATCAATAAATTTAAACAATATTATATAATGGGGGATTATTAATGAGCGAACAAAAACCAGTACAGATTTTTTCAAATCTCAACGATAACGTCGGAGTAAATGTTGTAAAAAGTCCAGTAAAACTGACAATTCTGGAAATGCTAAGAGACCGGGACATGGAATTCGAGGAGATAGTAACCAACACCGGAAAATCAAAATCAACAGTTTCTGTTCACTTAAAAGGCCTAAGGGAAAATGGAATAATCTCTTATAGGGTCCATCCTGTAGACAACAGGAAAAAGATATTCTACCTAAACTCAAAATACATCGGTTCAGTCAATATCACAGAACCGAAGGAAATAGAGGAAACCCAATCAGATTACCTCATCGAAAATATCATAGATGACGATGCGGAATTTTCAACATTGCTGTTCCACACACTTAAGGCGATGCTCATTCAGGAGGGCGTCAACATAGATCCAATCCTCCAGTCAACAGGAAACAGCATTTGTAAGTCAATCTATGGGAAGTTATATGATGATGATTTGGACGTCTTCATTCAAAACATCGCAAGTTTCTGGCAAGCTAAAGGGCTTGGAAGGTTGACCTATAAGATAGGACAGATTATAAAAATCACAACATACGACTGCTTTGAATGCAAGTTGCTTCCAAGAACTGGTAAGCCTGCTTGTTTTTTAGACGCCGGAATATTTGAAGGGTTATTCACCGAATTCTTTAATTTGCCTGTGAGCGTAATAGAGACACAATGCTACACAATGGGTGATGAGAAGTGTGTGTTTGAGATAGAACCTCAACACATCAAGAAATACTAATCATCAAATTTTATAATGGTTGTTGTAAGGTAAGGTTTCTCATTGGAAAATCCTTCAATGACTTTCTCATTTTCACGGGTGCAGTTTTGCACTGAATAGATTTCTTTAGGTCTGTTTTTAGCTTCAATTGTTGATTCCAGTTCAGCTGTGTTTCTGGATGCTTTCATAAGCACAACAGCGTCACTGTATTCCAGGACCTCTTCGAGCCTGTCATCGATTTTAGGAACCACAGTCAAAATGTTGTTTTGTTCCACCAAAGCCTTGTTTCTGGTTGCAGCACAGGCGGTGAAAGATGTGATTCCAGGAATTGTCTCAATCTCATATCTGTCAATCAGTCTTCTTTGAACGTAAGAGTAGGTACTGAATATTGAAGGGTCTCCGAGGGTGATGAATGCAACGTCCCTTCCGCTGTTCAGGTATTGGGCAATCATTTCAGATGCGCTGTCCCATATCCTTTCAAGTTCCTCTTTGTCTTCAATCATTGGGAAAATAGGTTCAACCAACATCAATCTTTTGTAATCTTTTCTTTCTTCAAGAATTGGTCTAACGATAGATAATGCAATGCTTTCTTTTTCTTTTGCGGATTTTGGTGAGAATACGACCGGCACTGACTTCAATACTTTGGCAGCTTTTAAAGTCAACAGTTCAGTATCACCTGGTCCAACACCAATTCCAATTAATTTTCCTTTTTTAGTCATATAATCACTTTAACACTTTAATTGCAAATTTGAAAAATGCTTGTCTACTAATTATTTATAGTACTACGTGACTAATATATGTTTAATGTCTAATTCTATGTTTTGTCCAAATTGTGGTATGCTTAAAAGCAATTGTACCTGCGGAAAGTATGGAAATGATAAACCTAAAGGTCCAACTAATCTGTTTAGCTTCGCTAAGCCAAGAACATCGTCCATTTTGGATGATGAGATACCGGAGGTTTATTCAATCGACGATTTCCAGCAGGACGAGGGAACAGCGGCATACCTTAAGGAAATATATCCTCATATTGATGATGAGATAATAGTCAATTTCCCATTCAAGGAGCCTAGGACAGGCCAGCTTGAAATCATACAGGACATCATTGATGCGATCAGAAAAGGCTATAAGTACATTATCCTTGAGGCCGGAACAGGGACTGGAAAGTCCGCAATCGCAACAACATTGGCCAAAATCTACGAATCAGCCTATATCCTGACAATGACAAAGCAACTCCAGGCGCAATATTCCAACGAATTCGCATTTCCGCTGGTCAAGGGAAGGGGAAACTTCGCCTGCCTGAACGATAACCTGGAGACAACATGCGACATGGGGCTATGTAAGACAACCCCAACCTCAAGCAAGTTCTTCTGCCCATACGGCGTTGCCAAAAATCCGACACTGGATGCAGAACTGGCATTCGAGGATTCATTCGGAGGAACAGTGTTCTACCAATCAGACGCCCACTGCCACTATTGGAACCAGAAGGCCAATGCAGTGAACTCCCCGATAACATTGATGAACTATGATTATGCGATAGTCGAGCTGAATTACGTGAAGCATTTCGGCAAACGCTCACTGCTCATTTTGGACGAGGCGCACAATATAGAAAACAAGCTGATGTCAACAATGGAGGTTACAATATACAATCGTACAATTGAAAAGGATATCAGCAAGACAATGACAAAGGAGCTATTGGAAGACGGCGAGCTTGAAGATTGGATAATGGAGGTTGACGCAATTCGAGATGCCTATGAGGACATTGACCTGAAGGATGTCAGCAAAAACAAGGCGGACAGGATAAGGTCAACAATAGGAAGGTTAAGAAGCCTTAAGAAGAACCTTGAAAACGAGCCTAAAAACTGGGTAATCGACACAGATGAAACCAGCGTCGTGTTCAAGCCGTTAAGGGTCCATCATTATGCCAAAAATAACCTGTTGAAGTATGGGGATGTTGTAATCTTCATGAGCGCAACAATACTGTCCCATAAAATGTTTTCAAAATGGCTGGGATTGAATCCGAATGAGGTGTACCATATCAAGGTTGACAGTCCGTTCACAAAGGAAAAAAGGCCTATCATACTCGATTTGGCGGGCAAGATGTCAGCCAATAGGATCAAGAGAACCGCACCGAAAACCATTCCTATCCTACAGGAAATCTTAAAGAAACATGAAGGCGATAAGGGACTCATACACACTCACAGTTATAAATGCCAACAGTACATTACCAATAACCTGTATAATTCAAGATTGGTGTCCCACACTCCAAAAAACCGTGAGCAAATACTCAATTTCTTTGAAAAGGACGAAAATCCATTGGTTTTGGTTTCACCGTCAATGAGTGAGGGTGTGGACTTGCCGTATGACAAGTGCAGGTTCCAGATAATCTATAAGATACCGTTCCCATACCTTGGTGACAAGCAGGTCAACATGAGAATGAAAAGGGACAAGAAATGGTATGCATATAAGACTGTCATGACATTAATGCAGGCTTACGGCCGTGGAATGAGGGCCGAAGACGATTCATGCTACACCTACATTGTAGACAGCGACATCAACATGCTGTTCAAAAGTCCAATGTACAGGTCATTGATTCCTGACTTCTTCAAGGAAGCAGTTGTCAGGGTTAAAAAATAAGCGGACCTGGAGGGATTTGAACCCCCGACCTCAGGATCCGAAGTCCTACGTCATTCCTGACTAGACCACAGGCCCATTAAACTAAAAAATATTATTCTATTCGTCTTTTTCTGAATCGATGGAAATAATTTCTAAATCATCTAAATCTTCAACTTCAGCAAAAATGTCATCAATTGATTCTGTATCCAGTTTAACCTGTTCATATTCAATTTCTTCAGCGGTTAACTCTTTTTTCTTAGGGGATTTTCCTTTTGCATGTGGAATATCCTCTTTTTGTTTAGGTTTGTTTTTAGAATCAGTTGGTTTTTTAAGTGAAGATTTCAGTTCATCCAAATCAAATTCTCCTATCTTGTAGGATTCTTTGTCTAATGGAATTTCACTTTTCGGTATAACTTTCGGGGATGGTTTTTCAGTTTTGGTGTTTTCATCGTCGTCCTTGTCATCTTTTTCAATATTGTCTATGTTGCTGGTGATCTTCTCAAAAGGATTGTCCAGATTCAACAGTTTGTATGCTCCGTAGAATAACAGCAGGAATCCTATGACAAGGAATATGATGAACATAAAGCTGGTTTCTCCAGCTACTACATTATCAATTACTCTGTCACTGCGTGACTGGAATATGAATACTGAGATTATAAGGAAGGCTACACCTAAAATAGCACTTGCAATGGCTAAAATCGGTTTTCCTCCTATTTTTGCATTTATGACATTATCGAAGTTTTCACTTATCTCTCCAACCAGGTCATCGCCGAACTCGTCAACTTCATGAATGACGCTGCCCTCTTCGGCATCTTCTGTTTTTGGAGTCTTGATTATAAAGTCTTCATCAATTTGGTCTTCTTCTAAATTAACGGCATTGCTGTCTTCATCACCAGGACGGTAAATGAATTCATCGTCAATTTCTAATTCTTCGAATTCAGCTTGTTCCTCGTTCAGATAGTTTATTAACTCACTATCCTCTTCAATACCTTCGAAAGATTTTGGATCGTCTTCCTTGATATTGCTAATCATGTTTTTCAAATTAGAAATCCTATGCTCTTTTTCTTTAGAATCCTTCATATGAAAACCTTCTTAGTCGTATGCTCTCCATTTATGTTTGCATTTTGCACATTCGAAAAAACGGGTAGGGGCTTCATCGCCACTACGGGTTTGTTTTAATTCATAGTAAGCTTCATTGTGTCCGCATTCAGGACAAACCTCTTTAACAGTTGAGCGCATTTCTATGTCTTCACCAAGCATTTTAACGGTTTCTTCAGATTCATGTTCTCCGATGGTAATTCCTTCATACTCTTCGGTATTACCTGCCTTGTCTGAATATCCGCAGGTATTGCATGTTAAAACACCTTCGACCGGAAGCATCATTGCTCCACATTTGGGACAAAATTCCATTTAACTCTTCTCCTTAATCATTATTAATCAATAATTTTCTTTTCAAGTTATTTAAATATATACTTTAAAAGCCTATTTTTTGGCCTTATCAAGGCAATCCCTTATTATTTCAGCATGGTCAAAAGCTAGAGGTATTTCATCAAGTTCACTGACATTGAAAATACCAATATCTTTTGCATCATCATCTGCTTTTCCATTACTTAAATCACCTTTGGCAGTATATGCAACAGTTACAGTGTGTCCTCGTGGATCTCTATCCGGTTTTGAGTAGACATTGACCAAATCAATTAGTTCAACGTCAATGCTGGTTTCTTCTTTTGCTTCTCGTATTGCTGCGTTTTCTACACTTTCACCGTATTCAACAAACCCTCCCGGCAATGCCCAATAATCTTTGTAAGGATCGTTTTTCCTTTTAATCAGAATGAAGTTGAAATCCTCATCAAAAATAAATATGTCGGCTGTCAGTGAGGGAATTTTATGATACGCCATTAAATCACTTAAAAATAAAAATTGAAGCTATAAAGCTTCATCGATAAGTTTTTTGAACTCTGCACTTTCTTTTTGTAATTCTTCCGCTGCCTTTTTCAATACTTTTCTTGGTCTTTTTCCTCTTTTGGTCTTGATAGTCATCTCTGGCTTTCCGGTAAGAGGGTGATCGATATTGTAAACAGCGTATTCAACATCAGGGTCTTGCATTAAGATGTGTCTTAAGGCGTTACATACTCCGTGACTTTCATCTTTTACAATAAAGGTGAGTTCTAAAGTTTTATCCTCAACAATTTCAAAATTTTCCATTTTATCAACCTTAATTAATCATTAACATAGTTTTTAGAGACTTTACGTCTTTCTTTTTTGTTACAAGTATTGCACTGAAGCTCATTTTCTTTTTGTGTAGTGTGCATGTAATCTCTACAACGGGTGCACATTGCCTTTAGGACTCCACAGTCTTCATCAACAGTTCCTAAATCAACATTGTCCCCGGTTATTTTAACCACTTTGGCTTGGACAATGTCTCCAATTCTAAAGGCATCAGATAATTTTTCCAAATAATCCTTTTTGGCTTGTGAAATGTGGATAGCTCCCATGTAAGGTAGAGCCAATGGTCTTCCATTATCTTTCATACAGTCGATTTTAACGTTAGCCCTTTGAGGTTTGATATCGGTAATCTGACCGTAAACAATATCTCCCACTTTCAAAAGAGCAGGTTTAGCATCTGACACAACAGAAATGACCTTCTTTTTTTGATTAATTTTAACATTTCCAAGTACTGCTGACTTAATGTCACCATTATCATCAAAAGTACCGTCTCCTGGCAGATACTGTTCGATTATTCCTATTTTATCTCCAGGCATTACAATTTTTTCGTCTTCTATACTCATATTAAAATCACCAAAAATATCAAAATTTCTTTAATATTATAATTTTATTGATGTTTATATTTAAAAGTATTCATATTTTAAGGGTGATGATTTTGCAATGGGGAATTGAAAGGTTTTCAATCACTGATATCTTTCATGGAACAGAATTTCATCCAACTGGTAATTTTCCCATTCCCTTTTGTTTAAGACTATTTCCAATTCCTGTGGTGTTAGCAATGGCTTTTTGTACATCTGTGAATCGTCAATAGCTATTCTTGGACATGCGCTGACAACAAATGCATCCAGTTCCATGTATGGGAGCAGTGCATCGGGGGTCACGTTGTCCACCAAAATAATGTAGCTTTCCATTTTCGCGTCTTCAAGTGTTTTCTTGATTTCCTTTGCAAGCATCATGCGGTATTGTCCCTCTTTGGAGGATACCAATATGCCCCATTTTTTCGCGCTTCTTGCCTTTGTTATTCTTGCAAAGCGTATTCTGAGTATCCTGTCTGCAAACTCATCCATGCTTCTGATTTCTGAATTGTAGGGATCAAGGGCAAGCACCTTTGCATTCGAGAACAGCTTGATTCCCAAAGGGTGGAAGTTTCCGCTGCCGATGAATAGTATGACATCCACCTCAAGGTCCTTGATTGATGAGAAGTTGCAGCCCAATACCTGGCCCTTTCGGGTTGATGGGGATGAGCCGAGAATAACTTCCTTTCCATTGTCCTCAAGGAAGTCTCTGGTTTCGTTTAGTAAGTGCAAGTGCTGTGTTGTGGTGACGAGCCCAATTCTTGAGTATCCTTTCAGATACTCCAGACTTTTCTCAAGGTCTTTTTTAATGTCAATCTTTGAAAATGCCTCGATGAACAATGTCGGAACCTCATACTTGAGGGGAAGCGGTGTGTGTCCGTAATGAACAATCAGGTCGACTGACCCTTTCATTTTCCAGTCGCTGACGTCACAGGCTCCAAAGCAGGGGTCGCCTGAAATGATTACGATGGCGCCAGTCTCCTCTTCAATCTTTCGGGCTATTTTTGTTGCCTGCATTTTCAGGCCTTCCGGAAACTGCAGCCCTACACTCTTTGCATCGATTGATTTGATTTTACGGATTACCTTATCCAAATCCATATCGTACATTGACATTTTAATCTTCGATTGTGCTTTCGATAACTACCTTGCCGTCAATGACATCCAGTTTGACGATGGACAACACGTCCACTCCGGTTTCCTTTTTGACTATTTTCTTACCGTCGCCCTTGTCGATGATGGCAACTACGGATTTTAAGTCCAATCCCATGTCTTCCAGGGTTTTGATGAGGGCCACCAATGTTCCTCCGGTACTTACGACATCGTCAATGAGTAAGATTTTTTCGCCCTCATGCAGGTCATTTACATAGAGGTTTGATGAGCCGTAACCGGTTTTCTGATAGACTTCTGTTTCTCCTGGAAGTCCATATTGTCTTTTACGGATTACAACAAATGGGATGTCGGTTGCAAGGGACAATGCGGTTGCAAGGTGTATTCCCATAGCTTCAACGGCCACGATTTTATCAATGTTTAAATCTGCATACTTGTGAACGGCAAGTGCCAGTTCCCTAAGGAGCAATGGGTCCATTGCAGGAACTCCATCACTTATAGGATTTACAAAGTAGTTGTAATCTCCTTTTTTAACAATTGGGGACGCTTCTAATGATTTTATTACTTCTTCTAACATAGTACTCACACAAAAATTATTAAACACTTAATAAATATAAATATATTTTAATATAATTAATAATTTATTATTACAAGTGATTATTATGCTCGGAAATTTAGGAGAAAATCTTACTAATACGATGAAAAAATTAGTAGGGATGTCAGTAATCGATAAAAAGACAATCAAAGAAGTTGTAAAGGATATACAACGTGCATTAATTCAATCTGACGTCAATATTAAATTAGTTTTAGATTTATCAAAAAAAATAGAATCCCGTGCTCTTGAAGAGGAACCTCCAAAGGGTATCACTCCAAGGGAACACGTAATAACCATTATCTATGAGGAGATGGTGAACCTTTTAGGAAGCGAGGCAGCAACTCTCGAAATCAATGAAAGGCCTTACAAGATACTCTTTTTAGGTCTTCAGGGTTCCGGTAAGACCACAACAATTGGTAAATTGTGCAGATATCTGCAGAAAAAGGGTTTCAACCCTGCTGTCGTATGTACAGACACATGGAGACCTGCGGCATATGAGCAGTTAAGGCAATTGACCGAAGAGATGGACGTGCCTTTATATGGGGATCCAAACAACAAGGATGCCCTTGATTTGGCGAGAAAAGGTTTGCAGGAATTCAAAAACCGTAAGGTCATCATTTTCGATACTGCAGGAAGACACAAGGAAGAGGCAGACCTCATTGCAGAGATGGATGAATTGGATAACATCATCAATCCGAACGA
>JAEEGL010564493.1_pt1 | contig 16270 bp, 14 predicted proteins | sample 9134231 | NCBI WGS metagenome assembly JAEEGL01 (sample SAMN16246548, study PRJNA631951) | gut metagenome | biome: gut microbiome; feature: rumen; material: fiber-attached | host: Bos | place: Iran: Karaj | collected 2018-10
ACCCTCGATTTGTGGGCGCCCCTTCTTTATTGCGTCGTAGCAGATTCCGGTCAGGCCAGCACTTTGGACAGAAAATCCTTCAACCGATCTGATTTCGGATGATTGAAGATCTCGTCCGGAGTTCCCTGTTCCAGGATCCCGCCTCCGTCCATAAATAAAACTCTCGTTCCGACTTCCTTGGCAAATCCCATCTCGTGCGTGACGATGACCATCGTCATGCCCTGTTCGGCAACAGCTTTGATCAGTTCGAGAACTTCCCCGACCATCTCGGGATCCAGTGCCGACGTGGGTTCGTCGAACAGCATGACCGTCGGATGCATGGCCAGCGCGCGGACGATCGCGATACGCTGCTTCTGTCCTCCGGAAAGTGTGGACGGATAGGCCTGAGCCTTTTCCTCCAGCCCGATGCGGGCAAGCAGCTCCATAGCCTGTTTTTCACATTCTTCACGGATGGTTTTCTTGGTCCGGCCGATCTCTTTGAGCGGCTTTTTTTCTTTCCTGAAACGGTTGCCTAAGGACGTGAAGAAATTGTATCTTTTGTCTTTCCGAAGCTGCTGCAGTCCGACGAAAACGGGAGCCAGCGTGATGTTCTGCAGCACCGTTTTGTTGTTGAACAGATTGAATTGCTGGAACACCATGCCTATATGTCTTCTGTGAACGTTGATGTCGACCTTCATATCGGCTATGTCAACGCCTTCAAAGATAATGGAGCCCGCCGTCGGATCCTCCATGCAATTAAGGCAGCGCAGAAATGTGCTTTTTCCTGAACCGGACGGACCGATGATGACGACTTTCTCGCCTTTATAGATCTTTTCGCTGATATCTTTCAGGACTTCCAGGCGGCCGAAGGATTTGGAAAGCCCCTGTATATCCAACAGTACTTCTTTATCCATGGCTCTTGACTCCTTTTCCCGCCTCGCTCTTCTTCATGGCCTTTTCCATAAGCCGGATCAAACCCGCGATCGCAGCGACGATCACAATATAGAGCAAAGCCATGACGATATAAGGGATCATGTACTCGTACGAGTTGGCGGCCAGATCCTGGAACGCTTTCGTGATATCGACGGCGCCCACGTATCCGACGATCGCCGTCTCCTTCACCAGCGCGATGATCTCGTTGCCCAGCGTAGGCAGAATGTTCTTGACGGCCTGCGGGATCACGACTTTGACCATAGCCACCGGGAAAGAAAGGCCCACGGCGCGCGCGGCCTCGAGCTGTCCGGGATCTACGGACTGGATGCCGCCCCTCATGATCTCGGAAATATAGGCCCCGCTGTTCAGTCCGAAGATCAATATGCAGGAACCGAGCGCCGGGATCGACAGACCCATGATCGGCAAAAGGATATAGTAACCTACCAGCAGCTGGACCACGATCGGCGTGCCCCTGAAGAAAGCCACGTAAACGTTGCAGACCTTCTGCGCGTACCGGACCAGTTTATGGTATGGCGGGATCACTTTGATCGTGGCGATCAGCGTCCCGATGGCCAATCCGATGAAGAACCCGATCACGGCGATCAGACCGGTATTCTGCATACCCGTCAGCAGTCGTTTATATCCTTCGTTCGTGAAGAAATGATTATAGAACTTATCCCATTTTTTGGCAAAATTGAACCGGATGAAGATCGATCTCCCGAGTAAAAACAGCAGGAAGACGACGATCAGGATCACGAGGATGTCCATCCAGTGCTTTTTAAGGAATGCCGAAACGGGATTGGACGTCTTTTCCATCTCTTGAAATTCTCCTTAAAAAATCGGGAGAGGCTTGACCCCTCCCGGATTCCCGACCCTCTGGTCAGTTGGCGTCGTTGTAATTCTTGGCGATCTCTTTGGCCGGACCTTCGTCGATGACCACGAGATTGATATTGCCGTTGATCATATCCTGAACGGCCAGAGCCCCGTTGGCATAGCCTTTGGTCTCGAATGCATAGCCGTCAAAACCCCAGTCCTCATCGCCCGAGCAATAGAAGAAACCGGTCGTTCCGTTCTGGGTGCCCACTTTGAAGGATTTGTCTTTGGCTTTCAGGACGTTTTCAACGTCCGCTGCCGTCTTGCATGCGTCGAAATCTGTGTTGCTCTCGGGCACGATCAGAACCTGGCAGGCGTTATAGTAGCTCGTTGAGAAATCCAGGATCTCTTTCCGTGTGTCTGTCACGGTCAGTCCGGCTGCCGCGATGTTGCAGGAGCCGCCGGTGACGGCCACTTCGTTTCCGGATTCGTCTTCATACGTACCGCCGGCACTGGAGACGGACAGGCAGACTGCGTCGAATTCCATATTGTCGATATAGAGTTCCAGACCCAGTTTTTCGGCAAACAGTTCCATGATCTCGAGATCCAGACCGTAGAAATTGTTACCTACCATATATTCGAACGGAGCGAAAGCCGCGTTGGTCGCAACGATCAGCTGGGACCCATCGGTCTTCTTGGCTGCGGCGCTCTGAACGGCCTTGGGCGTTCCGTCGCCGAAATACTTGTTGACGATCTCAGCGAACTTGCCGTTATTCGTGATCTCAGTCAGGAACGCATTCAGGCTCGCGAGCATCTCGGAATCGCCCTTCTGAACGGCGAATGCGTATTCCTCTTCAGTCAGCGCGATGTCGATGACCTTGACTTTTTTGGCGTCTGCGGATCCGCCGCAGGAAACCATCGAAACGATCATGGAAGACAGTAAAAGAACTGTCAAGAGAATTGTTAGTATCTTTTTCATTATAAAACCTCTTTTCGCGGGTTGCCGCTTGAATTGGTTCGATTCTATCACAGCAAATGCCTTTTGTCAACCCAAAAACGAATAATTATTCACAAAAATCATGAATATTATTCAACTTTTCAATAAATAGAGACTATTCAATGCATATTTTTTGAATCCTAAGGTGACGCTCTGCCATCTCATTCGAGGCTGACGAACGGCCGGATCCGGGTTTTTCAAGGCCAAAAATCAAAAAAGTCAAAGAAAGTCAAAAAAATTTGATTTTGTGAGGAAACAGATATCTAATTCCCCCTAATCGCCCGTAATCGCCTTTCAAAAAGAAAGTTTGACCTTGTTTGACTTTGACTATCTTTGACTTTCGGACTATAATACGGGCAGAAAGAAAAACGAGGTGATCAAAATGTTGACCGATGTCATATCCAAAATGATCGAAGAAATGCTGAACGAATCGGACGATGGTTCCATCGAACTGCAGCGGAACGACCTGGCCCAGCAGCTGGGATGCGTCCCGAGTCAGATCAGTTACGTCATCACTTCCCGCTTCACACCGCAGCGCGGCTACCTGATCGAATCCAGAAGAGGAGGCGGCGGATGCATCCGGATCGTCCGGAAGCAGGTCCACCGAGATGAGTATCTGATGCACTTCTACTGCGCCATCGGAGACGAGATCGACGAAGGCGAATCCGTGGCGTTCTGCAAGAACCTGGCCGGCACGGGCATCATCGATGAGAAAAGCTATTGGATCATGAAAGAAGCCATGTCCAATGCTTCCCTTTCGTCCGTTCCGCCGAATCTCCGTAACAAGGTCCGTTCGGACATGTTCAAACAAATGCTGCTCACACTTATGAAATCTTAACAAAAAGGAGATGTTTACTATGTTATGCCAACAATGCAAGAAAAACAATGCATCTATTTTCTATAAAGAAACCGTCAACGGAAAAACCACTTCCTATGCGCTCTGCCCCGAATGCGCGGCAAAACTAACTGAGGAAGGTAAGATCAAGGAAGTCAAAGATCCTTTCACCACTTTCTTTGACGACCCGTTCGGAGATCTGTTCAACAACATGCTGGGCATTCCGGCAAACCAGATCAGTTCTCAGAAATCCGTTTGTCCGGATTGCGGATGCACGCTGTCCATGATCCAGAACACAGGCATGCTGGGCTGCCCGACATGCTACCGCTTCTTCGCAGAGGCCCTTGAGCCTACCGTCCGGAACATCCACGGCAACACCCGCCACATCGGAAAGATCCCGGGCGACAGAGAGGCCAAAAAGGCCAAGAAGGACAAACTGGCTTCCCTGAAGAAGGAACTCAGCGAAGCGATCAAGGCCGAGAATTTCGAGCAGGCCGCCGTTCTGAGAGACCAGATCCGTGATCTCGAGTCCTCCGACGGACAAGGCCAAGAGAAAACAGCTTGAAGGAAGTGATCTTTATGGCATGGTTCAAAGATAATCTGACAAAACAGGACGATCTGGTCATCAGTTCGCGTGTCCGTCTGGCGCGCAACCTGACCGGTTATCCCTTCCCGATCCGTCTGAATGACGAAAAAGCCCGGGAGGTCATCGAGAAGATCTCCAAAGTGCTGATCCCTTTAGGCTTCGAACGGATCGATTTCGATTCCATTTCGCCCGTCGAGGCAGCCTCCTACGTCGAGAAGCACTATGTCAGCCCTGACTTCACCAAAAAAGCAGGTCCTCATACCCTGTTTCTCAACGAGCCCTGTCACCTGGCCGTGATGGCCCTGGAGGAAGATCATCTCCGTATCCAGTGCATCGAGCCTACCCTCTCCTTGGAGAGAGCCTATCAGAACGTGCGCGAGATCGAATCCAAACTGGACGCCGAATTCGAACTGGCTTTCGACGACAATCTTGGCTATCTGACGCAGTGCCCGACCAATCTGGGCACCGGCATGCGGGCTTCCGTGATGCTCTTCCTACCCGGATTGACCTACGGCGGTTATATGAACCGGGTGATGAACGAACTGTCCAAATCCGGCCTGACCGTTCGCGGGATCTACGGCGAAGGCAGCAAGGCTCAGGGATGCATCTATCAGATCTCCAATCAGATCTGCATGGGCATCACCGAAGAAGATATCATCACCAAGATCAACGACGCGGTCTCCCAAGTCCGCAATCTGGAAAAAGAGGCCTGCAAACAGATCAGCAAAACGAGAATGGAGCAGATCAAAGACGAAACGCGCCGCGCCCTGGGCGTCATGCGCTACGCCAATCTGGTCTCCAGCTCCGAATTCATGAATCTTTACGCAAACGTCCACTTCGGGATCAACCTGGGGTGCATCGACGAGGTACGGCTCGAACAGCTCAATCCGCTGTTGGTCGAGGCCATGCCCGCTACCCTCACCCTGCTCTCCGAAGGAGACATCAAAAACGAAACGGACAGAGATCACGCCAGAGCCGAACTGCTGCATAAACTGTTCAGCTGACTGATCCTCTCACATACCGTTTCGGAAAGGAGACGCCGCATCAGGCGGCGATACCACTATGAGCTCTTTTAACTACGAATCACAAAGAATCATCGAAACAGCGGCACAGGAAGCAGGTGCGCTCGGACACAGTTATCTGGGTTCGGAGCACTTGCTCCTTGCCATGTTAAAATATGACAAAACAGCCGTCAGCGAACTGCTGACGGAATGCGGACTGACCTATGAAGGCGTCCGGGACGTGCTGATCCGCGTCTCCGGACAGGGCGAACCCGTGGAAGTCACCGCGGCGGACATGACCTCTCGTACACGTACGATCCTGCGTCACGCCGCCATGATCACGCAGGAGCAGTTTTCGAATTCCGAGATCGTCCCGGAGGCTTTGCTCTATGCGATCCTCGCTTCCCCGGACTGCTTCGCTGTCAAACTGCTCTCGCATATGGGCACGGATCTGAAGGCACTTTCGGAGGGACTCATCCAGATTTGGCCGAACATCCAGCAGAATCCCTACCCTGATGCAGATGAAGCCGGTGCGCATCAGCCCGCCATGGCCAGAGGCAAAAAAGGCTCGGCAAAACAGAACAACAAGGACATTCCGGAATCGTTGCAGAATTTCGGACGCGACCTCACCCAGGCCGCGAAGGACGGAAAACTCGACCCGATCATCGGCCGGAGCGCCGAGACCGAGCGGCTCATCCAGATCCTGTCCAGACGTACCAAAAACAATCCCTGCCTGATCGGTGAACCGGGCGTGGGCAAGACCGCCGTCGTGGAGGGGCTGGCCGAAAAGATCGTTTCCGGGGACGTCCCCGAAGATCTGAAAGACAAGATCATCTTCACGCTGGATATCGGTTCCCTGGTCGCCGGTTCCAAATACAGAGGCGAATTCGAGGAACGTTTCAAGAACATCATGAACGACGTGATCGCCAAGAAAAACATCATTTTGTTCATCGATGAGATCCATACGCTGGTCGGAGCCGGTGCCGCGGAAGGCGCCGTCGACGCAGCCAATATCCTCAAGCCTGCACTGGCCCGTGGGGAGATGCAGCTCATCGGTGCCACGACCGTCTCCGAATACCGCAAACATATCGAAAAAGACGCGGCGCTGGAAAGACGTTTCCAGTCCGTTTTGGTCGGCGAGCCTACCCCTGAAGACGCGATCGCCATCCTGAAGGGACTGCGGGAAAAATACGAACAGCACCACAAGGTCACGATCACCGACGAGGCCATCGAATCGGCCGTCAAGCTGTCCGTCCGTTATATTTCCGACCGTTATCTTCCGGATAAAGCCATCGATCTGGTCGACGAGGCCGCTTCCAGGCTGAGGATCTCCAAACGTGCCTACACGCCGGATCTGAAGAAACTCGAAGACGAACTCTCCGCTCTGAAAAAAGAAAAAGAGACCGCGATCTCGGAACAGGATTTCGAGAAAGCCGCCTCGCTCAGAGACAAAGAAAAAAACCTGACTGCGGAATATGAAAAAGTCAAGGAAAACTGGAAACAGGAAGCCTCCAAAACGCAGCTCACCGTGACCGGCGCCGAGATCGCCGAAGTCGTGACCCAGTGGACCGGTATCCCGGTCAGCAAACTGGCCGAAACGGAAAGTGAACGGCTGCTCAAACTCGAAGAGACTCTGAAGAGCCGTGTCATCGGTCAGGACGAAGCCGTGTCTGCCGTCTCCAAGGCTATCCGACGCGGTCGGATGGGTCTGAAAGACCCGAAGCGCCCGATCGGTTCGTTCATCTTTTTGGGCAAAACCGGTGTGGGCAAGACAGAACTTTGCAAGGCTCTGGCCGAAGTATTGTTCGGAGATGCCAACGCCATGATCCGTCTCGACATGTCCGAGTACATGGAAAAATACAGTGTGTCCAAACTGATCGGTTCCCCTCCGGGCTACGTCGGATATGAGGAAGGCGGTCAGCTGACCGAAAAGATCAGACGGCATCCCTACAGCGTCGTGCTGTTCGACGAGATCGAAAAAGCGCATCCGGACGTTTTCAACATCCTGCTTCAGGTACTGGATGACGGTATCCTGACCGATTCACAAGGCCGGCGCGTGGATTTCAAAAACACGATTATCATCATGACGTCCAACATCGGCGCCGTTGCAGGAGCCGAGCCGAAATCTCTGGGATTCACGGCATCTTCAGCACAAACGAGCGAAGAGAATGCCGCCCGTGAACGGATGCTCAATGCACTCAAGTCCACTTTCAGACCGGAATTTCTGAACCGGATCGACGATATCATCGTCTTCAATCAGCTGCATGAAGCCGAGATCCGCAAGATCGCTTCCCTGATGCTGGACACCATCATCGTCCGCATGAACAGTCTGGGGATCAGGCTGTCCGTCGATGAAAGCGCCGTCGCATTCGTCTCCCGTGAAGGTTTCGACGACCAGTACGGTGCCAGACCTTTGCGCCGGGCCATCGTCCGGTATGTCGAAGACGAACTGTCCACAGCCATGCTGGAAGGTCAGGTCCGCGCCGGAGACAGCGTCACGGCTGTCTATGATGAAAAGGCCGGAAAGATCGTTTTCAAGAAGCCGGATTCCGATCCCATGCCGCCCGCGGTCGCGGTCGGAACGACTGCATGATTTCCTCATCGGTCACTCAATAATTGACCGGCAAAGCCACAAAAAAAGCTGTTTTCCTCGGAATCATCCGGGTCAAAACAGCTTTTCTTTTTCTAGTTGATCAATTGTGCATAGATCTCGCGCATCGCGTCGAAATAGGACGTTTTGCTGCTGGCGCCGATGATCCCCGGCCTGAGCACGCAAAGGTATGTGTCCTCGGGCAGATTTTCCCATCCCTTGATCCGGGTCCTGAGATCCGTATCGCTCAATTTGACGGAAAAAGCGTCGAAAGCATTTTCGGGCACATGACCCAGCAGATCGCTCAAAGGGATCAGCCGGTCATGATTCTTCAGCCCTTCGTACAAGTATCCGCTGACCAGACAGATGGAACAGTCTCCTGTCAGGATATAGTTCTCATAGGTCTGATACTGGGACGCGCTGTAGGAGGATGAGATCGAACCTTCGGACGCCTCGATCTCCTCTTCGGACGCGACCTGATAATTGACCAGCGAGATCAGGACCGCGCCGTCTCCGTTGACGTCTTTGCCGTAGCGGCTCAGATCGTCTTCGATGGCGTCTTTTTCTTTCGCCGTGAACTGGTAGGGACCTGCATAAAGGAGATGCGTGTCATACGAGCGGTTGGAACACATCTGTGCCGTGCATACGATCACAAGAACGGCAAAGAAGAAAATGATCACGACAGGGATCTTGTAATGATACCAGAAATTGTCCAGCCAGACCATAAAAGCACTTTTCGGTGCTTCGATCTTGATATCGCCTTCCCCGTTCTGTTCCTTTTCAGGATCGTCTCTTAGGTAGGCCATAGATTATGCTTCCGAATGGTTGTGCTCGATCTTCAGAATCGTGAAGCGGATGATGCCTCTGGGAACTTCGACTTCGACTTTGTCACCTTCCTTGTGACCGCAAAGGCTCTTGCCGATCGGGGACTCTTCGGATATCTTGTGTTCTACCGGATCGACATCGTTCTTGGAAACGATAATATACTGATATTCTTCGTTTTCGTCCTGATCAAGAACGGTAACGGTCGTGCCGATGCCGACAAGACTAGTGTCGATACTGGTTTCGTCGACGACGTCTGCGTTGCGGATCAGTTCTTCCAATTCGCTGATGCGGGACTCGTTCTGACTCTGTTCATTTCTTGCAGATTCATATTCAGCATTCTCGGAAAGGTCACCGAAACCCTTGGCTACTTTGATCGCATCCAGGATTTCCTGTCTTTTGATGGTCTTTCTCATGATGAGTTCGTCCTGCATTTCTTTGAACGCAGCCTGTGTCTACTTGCTCTTTTTGACATCGTTTGTACTCATGATTTATCTCCGTTTCTAATTTGTTTCTGTTTGATTATTGGTGGCGCAGATTCGCAGCCTGGATGGCTGATTGAAGCTGGGCGTCGTCTGCCTCGGGGATCAGCGTCACGTAAGTGCCCCGGTAAGCTTCGGGAACTTCCACTTCGTAGCCTTCGGTAGGCGAGATCCCGATCTCGTCGTAATTGACCAATGAAGGCGGATCGTAGAAATGGGTCGTCAGTTTGAGCGCGCCCGGGATCCCGTACGCGGACAAAAGATACATATTCTGCATGCACCCTTTTCCGTAGGTCTTGACGCCTACGATGGTGCCAATGTTGTGATCTCTGAAATTGGACGTGAACAGTTCGGCGGCAGAGGCCGTGTTTCCGTTGACCAGAACGGCAAACGCGTAACCCTTGTACATCCCGATCTCTTCAGCCTTGACGGAACATTCGGCATAGGTACCGGAATTATACCGGACGGACACCAGTTCGTCTTTGACGCTGCCGTTCTTGCCCCGGATCCGGATCATCAGATCGTTTTCGTTCAGGAAATAGGACAGCACCGCCTCGATGCTCTTGAGTTCGCCTCCGGGATTGTTCCGCAGATCGATGACAAAGCGTTCGATCCCCTGCGCGATGAGCGCGTTCATGGCGGATTTGAAATAGAGGGGCGTCGAGAGATTGAATTCCGTGACGGTCACGATCCCGACGCTCGGGTCAGTCTCGGAAATCCTTGAACTGACCGGTGGAGCGATAAAAAGTCTGGCTTCGATGTTGAAAGGTATCTCTTCGTACGTGTCTCCGTTCGGCCTAAGGACCGTAAAGGAGATGATATCGCCCTCTTTTTCGGCTTTCAGGAGAGCTGAAGCCTCATTGAAAGTCTGGAAAGAATTGATCGTTTTTTTGGAATCGCCGGTCCCGATCGCATAGATGCAGTCCCCTGCCAGCATGCCGGCTTCGTAAGCGGGAGAGTCTTCATAGACGCGGACGATCTGAACGACGGCGTAAGTCGTTTCGTTCCAGTCCACATACCTGTCCACGATGTTGACGCCCATACCTACGCCCGTTCCCTGGTTGGCCAGCTGCTGGGCCTCCAGTTCTTTCTCGTCATAGTAGTAGGCATACTGGTCGCCGGTTGCCTGGCAATAGGCCTTCATCATGGCTGTGACCAGTTCCTGGTCGGTCACGTCGCCCAGGTCGTATCCGTACGATTTGAAGAAAGAATCGATGGTCGTGATCTCGGGGAAAATATCAGTCCCGGAATCCTGAGAACCGGGTCTTGTCACGTTGACGCTCGAGCGCATGTTGCGCACGAAGACAGCTGTCGTGAACAGGACGGCAGCAAGGATCGAAAGGCAGATTACGACAATAAATGTCCCAAGTGAGACACTTGGCATCTTTTTTTCGGCCTTTTTCGCCTCTCCTGCGTCTTCATCAGAGAGCACGGTAGGCTCGCTGTTGACGGGTTTTCCGTTAGCGGCGGCGCCTGCGATCAGGTTTTCACGGACGGAAAAGATCTGCGTCTCGTCCTCGACGGACACGGTCACATGTTTTCCGTCTGCATCGACTGAAACCGGACAGGTCGTGAGCTTGGACAAAGCGTTTTGGATCTCTTCCCTCTCTTCAGCCTGCTCGATCGGTTCGACAAAAGAAAAAAACAGTTTTTTCATACAATCCCATTAAAAATAGTAGAAACAAAGGCACGGGTTGTGCCTTTGTCAAGATCAGTAATTATTGTTTTCTTTGCTTAAGAGATACTTCTTGACCATCAGGGCCACCTTGAACGTGATGGCATGGTCGAATTCGCGCAGGTCCAGACCCGTCAGCTTATGGATCTTGTCCAGACGGTACACCAGCGTGTTCCTGTGAACATACAGTTTTCTGGAGGATTCGGACACGTTGAGGTTGTTCTCGAAGAAGACCTGAATGGTGAGCAGAGTTTCTCTGTCGAGTGCCTCGATCGCGCCTTTTTTGAACACTTCGTCGAGGAACATTTCACAAAGCGTGGTAGGCAGCTGGTAGATCAGACGGCCGATACCGAGTTTGTCGTAGGTCAGGATGTTCTTGTCGGTCTCGAAAACCCGTCCGACTTCCAAAGCGACCTGCGCTTCCTTGTAGGCGCGCGCCAGATCTTTCAGATTGTCCACGATCGTGGAGATGCCGATGGCCACCCGCGTATAGAATTCCGTGCTCATCGTATTGGAGACTGTAGAAGCCAAGCCTTCGAGATCGGCGGGCGTCGTGCCCTGTTTGACCTCCAAAACCACGACGACGTCGCGCTCGCTGACGGAAATCACGAAATCCTTCGCTTTGTCCGGAAACATATTCTGCAGCATCTCGAAAGGAACGACGTCCGTTTTGCCCAAAAACTTGATGAGCATGACGGCTCTGGGTCCCTCCATGGCGAAATGCAGTTCTTTGGACCGGACGTAGATATCGGACGGCAGAATGTTGTCCGTAATAATGTTCTTGATAAAGAAAGACTTGTCATATTTTTCATCATAGAGATTCTTGATGTTGTTCAAGGAAACAGCCAGAATCTGGGAAAAGCTTGCCGCGATCTTGTCTTCGCCCTGAACCATGACGATATAGGAATTCTCATAATTCGGACCGACGGAGCGGAAAGTGAAGCCTTCCTTGGTCACCGCCTCGTCAGAATAGAACAGTTCCTCTCTGACGGACGGCATGATCTCACCGATCTTACTGAGTTCGGAACAGGCCACAACGCTGCTGTTCTCATCCAGCACGCCGATAATACGGTCCGTCGCACCTTTCATTTGATGGATCATGCTCTGAAATAATCTGTTAGACATGAATTCGGGTCCTCCGATCAAGCTTTTCAAACAAGTCTTTGTTGATTTGTCACAGATTATAACACAGGTTTTTGTAAATTTCAATAGTCAGGGAGAAATATTTACAAAAAAGTCTCCCTGCTTTTTGTATAATTTGTTAGATTTTCGAAAATGATCCAAAGATCGGTGCATACCCGAAAGGCAGGACCTCCCTATGCCATATGGATCAACACAACGCAAAAAATGTGGAATACAATCGGCATTTTCTCCGGGTTTTTGCTGATTACAATCCACATTTTCCTCTTTTTGATCCACCAAGCTCACAACTCAAAGCGATAAGAGAGCATGGACAGCATAACGGAAGACGCCGTTTCGGTCCGGAAAATACGCGGTCCTATGTTCACGATCCGGGCGCCGGCGCTTCGGATCGCTTGAATCTCTGCGGGATCGAATCCGCCTTCGCTACCGATCACAACAGCGATATTATTGGCATTATTTGTCTCATTTAATACATTTTTTGCGTTTTCGACGGAATCTCCTTCGTAACAGCAAAGGATCAGATCATATGCCTGACTGCTCATATCCTGTACCGCTGCATCGAATTTCAGCGGCTCCAGGACATCCGGGATCAGGGACCGGCCGCACTGTTTGGCCGCTTCCAATGAGATCTTTTGCCAGCGGGACGCCTTCTTTTCGAAATCCACGTTTTTGAGCCTCACAACGGAACGCGCGCTCTCGAAAGGCCTGATCCTCCAGACGCCGCACTCCACGCTTTTCTGGATGATCTGCTCCATCTTGTCCGCTTTGGGCAGCGCCTGATACAGCGTAACGCGGCACGGCATTTCCCCGTTGGTTTCCAGTTCCCGGACGATCCGGCAGCTCACGGTATCTTTTGAGATTGACACAATGGCAGCCTCGTAAGAACGTTCCCGGGACAGATCGCAGACCGAGATCTTCTCGCCTGCGGCCATCCGCAGTGAAAAACCGATATGATGGGCATCCTCTCCGGAAAGGATCACGTGGCCGTCCTCGGGTATGCTGTCTACAAAATATCTGGGCATGATTCCCCCTTTTGCGCTCCGAACCGATCAAAGATTTCAGAGGCGCAGGAATTATTTTGATTTGGGTATTGTTTTTTTCAGAAAGTTGTGCTATAATTCGCCTGTTACGGATTTTTATCAGTTACAAACCGATTTCGGACATACAGGAGGTTTAAGATGGCAGTTTGCAGTATTTGCGGAAAGGGCGTTGTCTTCGGGCATAACGTTTCACATTCCAACAGAAAGACAAGCAGAACCTGGAAGCCTAATATTCGTAAAGTGAAGGTTACCATCAACGGTACGACCAAGGTTCTTTCTGTTTGTTCGCGTTGCCTGCGCACCATGAAAAAAGGCTAAACCAAAAATCATCAAAACGGCAGTGTCCTGCCGTTTTTTTGTACTGTTTTTCGAAAGGAGCTTGAGATGCCCTTTGTCGTTGTCGATGAAAAGCTGCCCGCGGAGGCAAAAGAAAAACTGAACAAACTCGGGTTCACCGTTTTGCCCCTGCCCTCTTTCGGCAAGTTGAAAGGATCTTTGAGTTCCCATCCGGACATGCTCTTTCAATGCCTCGAGGGAAAACTGTTCTGTCCTCGATCTTATCTGGACGATCCGGAGGCAAAAGCCGTTCTGGGAACAGTCTCCAGGGCCGGAAAGCTCCAACTGGAGCCAAGCCTCGAGCCTATGGGCCCGGACTACCCGTCCGATATTTTGTTCAACGTGCTGACGGTCGGACGGCACCTGATCGGAAGGCTGGACAAAGTCTGTAAGATGATCCTTTATACAGCGGTCTCTTCAGGCTACGAACTCCATCCCGTCAAACAGGGTTATGCGCGCTGCAGCACCTGCATGGTTGGGCCGGACGGTGCGATCACGGCAGATCCGGGGATCGCGCAAACGCTTGGTCAGATCGGTCTGGACGTGCTCACCGTATCGAACGATCCGATCCTTCTGGACGGTTTCGATCACGGATTCGTCGGCGGCGCTTCGGGATGCTTCCGGGACAAAGTCTATTTCACGGGTTCACTGGACAGCATTCCCGCAGGCCCGCAGATCAGATCGTTTTGTCAGAAACACGGATTCGAAGCCGTCTCCCTGACCACGGGTCCCATGAAGGATCACGGCGGGCTGATCTTTTTCGATGACTGAACTCAATCCGTCCAGATGCGGTAGATGATCCCGGAGATTGTGATCATATCTTCTGCACAGACATATTCGAATCTGGAATGTGCGTTGTTGTCTCCCGTGCAGATGTTGGGGCAAGGCAGACCGCGCAGCGTCAGCGTTGCGCCGTCTGTGCCTCCCCGGATCGGCTGGGTGATCACGGGCACATTCATTTCGCGGAACGCTTGTTCCGCTTTTTTAATGACTTCGGGATGCTTCATCATCTCTTCCTTCATGTTGAAATAGGAATCCGTGATGACGGCTTCGCAAGTTCCCTGTCCGTATTTTTCGTTGATCCCGTCTACGACTTGCTGCATGAAGGCCTTGCGGGCTTCGAATTTCTGCCTGTCGTGATCCCTGATGATATAATGCAGCTTCACGTATTCCACGCTGCCCTGCATGCTGAGCAGATGATAGTAGCCCTCGTATTTTTCGGTCGTGGCAGGCGTTTCATTTGACGGGAATGTGCCGATGATCTCGGACGCGATGAGATTGGCGTTGACCATTTTCCCTTTGGCGGAACCGGGGTGGACGTTGATGCCGTGGATAAAGATATTTCCCGATGCGGCATTGAAATTTTCATATTCCAATTCGCCCAGCCGTCCTCCGTCTATCGTGTAGGCGTAGTCTGCTCCGAATCCGGGGATATCGAACAGTTCCGCGCCCCGTCCGACTTCCTCGTCCGGCGTGAACGCGACCTTGATCGTCCGGTGGGGCTTTTTTTCGTTGACGATACGTTCCAGAGCGGCCATGATCTCGGCAACTCCGGCCTTGTCGTCTCCGCCCAGAAGCGTCGTGCCGTCCGTGACGATCAGATGCTTTCCTTTGTAAAGGCCCATTTCGGGAAACTGGGATTCGGACAGATAAAGATTCTTTTCTTCGTTGATCAGAAGATCTTTGCCTTCATAGAGCCTAATGGACGGCCGGATCGGTTCGTCCGGTGCTTCGCAGGACGTGTCCATATGGGCGATCATGCCGATAACCGGATGATCTTCGGACGGATCCATGGTCCCCGGGAGCGTCCCATACACGTAACCGTGGCTGTCCGAACGGGCGTCGGACAGGCCCAGTGCCTTCAGTTCCCGGACCAGCATCTCGGCAAGCGCGAACTGCTTTTTCGTGGACGGGATCTCCTCGACGTCCTCCTGGGACATCGTGGGCACGGCGACGTATCTCAAAAATTTGCTGATCACAGGATCGTTCAAAAAATCTGTCATGATAATTCCTTTCAGCCGAGCGCTTCAACGGCGTTCTGAAGTCTTGCTCGGACTCTGTCCTGTCCCAGGATCTGCATGACCGCATACATGTCGGGCGAACTCTGGCGGCCCGTCAGGGCGACCCGGATCAGGCCCGAAATATCCGCGACGGAACCCGGATAATCCTGCGGGTTCTCTTTGTATGCCTTCATATCCGTGGCAAAGCCGAACGATTCGGAGAGTGCCTTGATCTTATCGAACCAGACCGTCTGGTCGTCCGATGCCTCATACATATCCAGATAGGCCGTGAGGACCTTTTTCACGGTCTCCTGAGAGATCGTTTCGGGATAGGGATCGGAGCACTCGAACATGGCGTCGTAGAAAAAGCTCATATAGGGCTTTGCCTCTTGCCATGTGGCCAGATCCTTACGCGGTTTCTTGCCGCCCCGGCCGATGGACAAAATGGCTTTGGCGTAATCGGGATCGGCCTTCAGACTGGCGAACAGATCCGGATCGTAGGCTTTCGTGTAGCCCAAAAGTTCGTCGAAGACCTGATCCGCCGTCATCCGGGAGATCACGTTCTTGGAAACGTTGAGCAGTTTGTCGTAGTCGAACAGCGAACCTGCGGGATTGAGCTTCTTGTAGGAGAAAGCGAAACCGGAAGGATCCGCGTCGGGATTGGCTCTGCGCCAGTCTTCGTAGTTGGAATTCAGGATACCGAGGATGTATTCGTAAACGGCAGAGACCGGGAAACCTTCGGACTCGTAGAAAGTCAGAGCGAGTTCCGGGTCTTTTCTCTTGGAGAGTTTGCGCTTGGATTCCCCGTCCATCTTCATCAGCGGTCCGATGTGAGCATACTTCGGAAGCTTGAAGCCGAGAGACTGGAACAGCTGAACGTGGAACGGCAGTGACGGAAGCCATTCGTCCCCGCGGACGACCAGCGTCGTTCTCATCAGATGATCATCTACTGCATGGGCAAAATGGTACGTGGGGATGCCGTCCGATTTCAAAAGGACCTGATCCATCTCGTTTTCGGTCAGCACGATCTCGCCTTTG
>JAEEGL014666882.1_pt1 | contig 16270 bp, 9 predicted proteins | sample 9134231 | NCBI WGS metagenome assembly JAEEGL01 (sample SAMN16246548, study PRJNA631951) | gut metagenome | biome: gut microbiome; feature: rumen; material: fiber-attached | host: Bos | place: Iran: Karaj | collected 2018-10
CATCTCCTACGCGGCATGGGTGTTCCTAATGCTTGGGAGATTAAGGGGCCTTGCTCACGATTCATTTTTCTTATAAACCTTAAGGGGTTTGCGGCGCGACGAGCGGACGCTTAACACCGTAAGCTTTTGCGTATTATACCTAAAGATAATGGTAAAACCCATCAGATAGAAAAAGCGTACATCGGGGCGCGTGGAAGGACTGCTGGCCAATGGCATCTTTGCCAGAAGTTGCAAGTCGTCCATTAGGTTCTGCATCAGGCGGCGGCTGTATGCGTCGCTGCCGTTGCGTTCATCGTAGAAGGCCAGAATCTTTTGCAACTGCTTCGTGGAGCGGACGCTGAACTCAATTACTCGATCCATTGGGCAAACATGGTTTTGAATTCATCCATCGAAACCGTCTCGCCACGATCTGTGGCAGCAATCTCCTCTTCAATATCCGGGGTTACCTGCAAAATGCCTTCCACTACAGTGGCGTAGTCAACATCGTCTGGCAGAACATACACTTCTTGCTCTACCAATGCCGCGGCCGGTTCGTTCAATGTGAGGTTTTTGCCGGTCTCTTCTTCCGAGGGGTAAGGTTGGGGATCCTTGTTCATCAGTGGTTTGCTTTATTTGCAAAATTACAACTTTTCGTTGAATCCGCAAGGGGAAATGCATTTTTCTGCCCAGAAAAAAAGTCCCTCCCCCAGTCTTTGCGGGCTTGACCCGCCATCTGCCATGACCTCCCCACCCAACCGGGATGGAGTTTGACGGCCTCAACAAGTATAGATCCCATGCCTTTGCCCTCTGCCCCCGCGGGGATGACATACTTGCTGAGGCCTGTTCCTGCCCTGCTGCAAGAACCAGCCTCTTATGTCATTCCAACGTGGGCATGCAGGGTTGGCGGGAAATGCTATGCATTCGACGTAGTCAATCTATAAGAGGCGGCTCAAACAGGCTGTAACCCTCCAATCAGCGATTTCCCCTGCGGGGAACCCTCCCCAAAAACTTATCCAAAATCCTTGTCGAACCTATCATAAAATTTTGTACCTTTGCACCGCGAAAAAAAACGCAGTACATTAAGTCCTATTTTATTGAAATTCATAGAAATACAAATGAACCAAATGAAACATAACCATTATTCTTCCGTGCCTGTGGCACATTTTGACACCCTCTCCCCCACCCGCAACTGGCGCAAACCGCTCTTCGCGCTGCTACTCATCATGAGTTTGACGGGATTGGGCGGAAAGGCTTGGGGACAAGTACCACAAGTGACATGGGGAGACCCAAACAATCCTACTGCTTATCAGACAATAGGCTCCAATTCTCATGTCATGGCATTCCTTGGTTACGAAGATGGTACTGTCATTACATTAAAGGGTAATGTGGAATTAACGTTTCCTTTTCTCGTTAGCGGAAATGAAAATATTCGTATCGTCAGTGACGGGAATGGTCCCCATACCATTAAATATTCAGGACAGTTCATACAAACTTTTTCTCCATTCATAAATGGTTTCACTTTTAATACTACTGATTTTGGGGCTGGAACGCTTAGAATAGACGGAGGTTCCGATGGAATTATTATACAAGGCAACAACGCAAACGGGTTGTTATACATACCATGTATTACTAATCGTAGTGATGGAACAACTATTTTAAACAATGTCACTATTCAAGACAATAAGTGTGGAGCTGGAGGAGCCATTAATAATGATGGAACATTGACATGTACGGATTGCATATTTCAAAACAATGATGTTGGTTTTTCGGGCGGTAATTTTGGCGGAGCTATTCTTAATAACGGTACCTTAAGTTGCACCAACTGTAGATTTATTAACAACAAAGCATTTGTTGGCGGAGGCATCTGTAGTTTTGGAAAAGTTACCGCTACAAATTGTACTTTTACCTCAAATACCGCTTCTGGTTCAGGTGGTGGAAATGGCGGTGGCCTATACCAAGCTAACAGCAGTACCACTAACCCCTCCGTTGTCACATCATGCGAATTCAGTGGCAACAAAGCGAATGCAGGCGGAGCCATCTTTAGCTCAGGCTATCTGAGGATTACAGAAGCCGATAATGCACAAACTTTGATTCATAATAATGAAATCAACTCTGGTGGAACTGGAGGCGGCGGCATTTTCACCAATGGCATCGTCGACATGGAAGCGGGAAAGATCTATTCTAACTCGGCTTCGAGTAACGGAGGCGGTGTTTATGTCGCTTCAGGTGCAACCTTTACCATGAATACCGGGGCAACTATTTCAACAAACACTGCTACAGGCAATACTGCCATTGGCGATGGCGGTGGTGGCGTTTATAACGCAGGTACCTTTACCATGAACGGTGGTGAAATCTTCAGCAACACCGCCAACAGCGGAGCAAACACAAGCGGAGGCGGTGTCAGCACCTCAGGCACTTTCAATATGTTTGGCGGCACCATAGGAAAAAGCGGAGGCGTGAATAGCTCCCGTTACGGTGGCGGCGTTTGTGTGGCTGGCGGCACCTTCACTCTTGATGGCGGTGATATTGTATTTAATGAAGCAAAATACGGATCCACTTGGTATTTCGGCGGAGGTGTGTATGTGGCTGCCAACGCCACATTCACTTTAACGAGCGGCAATGTAGGAAAAGTGGTCGGCACCACTGCCAATTTGAATAAAGCAAAAGAAGGTGGCGGCGTGTATGTCGCAGGAACCTTTAATTGCAACGGTGGAAATGTCCAATACAACACGGCTACAACAAACGGTGGCGGCGTGTATGTGGCTGCAGGTGCCACCTACGACATGAGTGGTGGCGAAATCTACAGCAACACGGCTACTACAAGTGGCGGCGGCGTGTATGTAGTTGGTACTAGTGCTTCTGTTAAAGGCATCTTCAACATGACTGGCGGCACCATTGGAAAGGATGACAGCAGCAAGGCCTATCTGTTCAATAAAGCTGCAACGGGCGCAGGTGTGTATGTGGCCGCATACGGCGAATTCACCATGCAAAATGCCAAGATTTTGGGCAATACAGCCACCACGAGCGGCGGAGGCGTGTATGTGGCCGCCAATGGTATTTTCAGCATGAATAATAGCCAGATTTATAGTAATTCGGCAACAACAAGCGGCGGCGGAATCTATACTTTGGGTTCCGTAACCGCCACAAGCGGTGTAAACAAGATCTATAACAATCAAGCCACTAGCGGAAGCGACACCCGCAATGGAGGTGGTGTGTTCATTGGAACCACAGGAACTTTTTCCATGACAAATGGAGAAATTTACAACAACTTGGCCAGGAACAACGGAGGTGCCATCTATATCGACAACAGCGCTAATGCCTCATTAACGCTAAACAACACCTCAGTTTACAGCAATTCAACTACCGCAGCTGCTGGAGCAGGAATTTATAAAAGTGTCAATGCCAAATTATCAATCACGGGAGGAGAATTCTATAACAATTCTGCTGCAACCAATGGCGGTGCCATCTTTATCAACGGCGGCACTGGTGTATCGGCTACTACTCTCTCGGGTGTTAGCATCGGCAAGGAAGTAAACAATGCTTATTTACCCAACACGGCCAAGATAGGTGGCGGCATCTATATTACTACAGGAACGGTTACCATACAAAAGAATAGCACAAAAACCGACATAAAGAGTTATATCATTGGAAACAATACAATTGCATCAGGTAGTACAGGCGGCGGCATCCACATGGCTGCTGGCACACTAGACATCTCCGACACGGAAATCACTGGCAACTCCGCCACCACCACTGGCGGCGGCATCCATTTGGGAGGCGGGACACTGAGCATCTCTGATTCGGAGATTTCGGGAAACCATTCAACCACCTCTGGCGGTGGTATACATATGGCGACTGGCTCGCTAACCATCACCGACTCCGAGATTTCAGGGAACACTGCCACCACAAGCGGCGGTGGCATCCACATGGTAACTAATGCTTCTGGCAAATCGCTAACCATCACAGGAAGTGATATTACAAACAATACTGCTAACACATCTGGCGGCGGCATCCACATGGCGGCCGGTACGACAACCATCACCAATAGTGAGATCTCAGGTAACACAACAACTACTTCTACTGGAACTACTGGAGGCGGCATCCACTTAGGAGGCGGCACACTGAGCATTAGCAACACAGAAATCACAGACAACACCTCAAAAACTTCAGGCGGCGGTATCCACATGGCAACCGGCTCACTAACCATCACCGACTCCGAGATTTTAGGAAACACTGCCACCACAAGCGGCGGCGGCATCCACATGGTAACTAATGCCTCTGGCAAATCGCTAACCATCACCGACTCCGAGATTTCAGGAAACACGGCAACAACCGATGGTGGCGGCATCTACAAGGCTGCCGGCAGCATTTATGTCTCAGGCGTGGTCGTCGTCAACAACAACCTGAAAGGTTCTGCGGCCAACAACCTTTATATCTATAATGCCGCCACGCTATTCATCTACATTGCAACAGCAGGTTTGGAATGCGGCTCATGCATAGGCATTACTACAGCTGTGCCTTATGCCACCTCAGGGAACACTACCAATACAGTGAAAATAGTAGGGGGGCAGGGATCAGGCACCGTTCCCACAACCAATTGTGCAAAAGCCTACCGCAACCGTTTCTTCTTTGACGATACAGATGTTTCTGGCGTGGCCAACATAAACACCAGCCCATACACAGCCAGCAGCGGCTCTCTTTATTTCGTCAAGAAGACCTCTGCCAACAATTATAATCTGGCGACTGCCACCAACTCCTGGCTCTACAGCGCCGATGCCGCTGGCTGCACCATCGATGGCAACGGCTTTGTCACTGCAGTGAACAACGCCGCAGGCATGGCCTACTTCGCCAAGCAGATTCTTGACGGTAAAGACTACAGCAATAAGATTGTCAGCCTCACCGCCGACATCGACCTCTCGGGCCACAACTGGGAGCCTATCGGCTATACTGCGGAATGCCTAGGCAACGCCGCCTACTTCAACGGCACCTTCGACGGTCAAGGTCACAGTGTCTCCAATATCACCAGTTCCTTCCCCTACGACTACATGGGCCTCTTCGGCCTCGTGGGTGAAGACGGCACCGTGAAAAACCTCGTTGTCAGCAATATCAACTACACGGGCAGCAATGCCAACACCGGCGCTATCGCAGGCCTACTCAACGGCACGGCCTACAACTGCAGCGCCGTCACCCTGAGCGGCACGGGCGCCACCGCCGCCAGCCTCGTGGGCGAACTTGGCGAAGACGGCAGCCTCATGAACTGCTTCGTCAACACCAGCGCCACCAACGGCCTCGCCGATGTGAACGGCGGCACCATCGCCAACTGCTACATGCGCGGCGCCACGAATTTCGTGGGCAGCGGCAGCACGGGCACGGTGGATTACTGCTACGCCCCCACAGGCTCGGTCAGCGGCACCAATAGCGTCTATGGCGCCACTGCCCTCGTCGACGGCAAGTACGGCTTCGCCCACAGCGACCAACAAATCACTGCCAATTCCGGCAACACTTACATCACCAACGGCGCCATCGACAACCGTGGCGAGCTGAAAGGCCTCCTTGCCACCCTCAACAACTGGGTGAGAGCCTCGGGCAACGGTTGGAACGCAGGCACCCAAAGCAACAGCAACGGTTACGCCCTTTGGACCCGCACCATGGCCAGCCCCATCAACGGCGACTATCCTGTGCTGATGATGCCCGGCACCGTGTGCGTCGGCTCACCCAACGGCACCCTGCTGGACTATGCCAGCGATGTCAACACCTTGATGACGAGCTACACAACGAGTGGCGACATCTACCTTTACACCACCAACCCGACGGCACTCGGCGGCACCAGCGGCACCACCCGCGTCTACATCAACGAGCACGTCGGCGTGCTGCAAACCGCCAACACCACGGTGAACGCCCGCGTGGGCGTCACCCTCGACAACAGCTCGTCGGGCTACATGAGCTACGACTGGCACATGTTCTCGTCAGCACTCACCGCCGCGCCCATGGGAGTGGTGTACAACACCAACGACGGCACACCTTACGACGTCTTGTCGAACTATAGCAGCTACTACGCCAACGGCATCCCGCATTCGGTCTATACGCAAGTGAACAGCATGGACCCGCCGAAGACAGACTGGAACACCACCACAGCCATCGGCTACTTCCCCACCAACACGCCTTACGGCAAGTGGCGCGGCATCGACGACCCCAACGGCTGCTTCGACTTCTACTGCTACGCTGAGCCTTACTGCCACTGGATCAACTTCAAGCGCGAGGGCGCTCGCGCCGCCACCAGCAGCACCGGCACAGACTTCTACGACCACTGGCACCAGGATGCCGACGACAACGACAAACACCTCAACATCCCCTACGAAAACGAGTCGACGATGACGCAGGGCAAGGGCTATTTGGTGGACCTCAGCGCGCCCTCGATGCTGATGGCCGACGGTGTGCTCAACAACGGCGACGCTTCGGGCAACGTCAGCGTCAATGTGACCGCCAGCGACATCAACTTCACGGGGTATGAATACGCGCTCAAGGGTGTCAACCTCATCGGCAACCCCTACCAGAGCTACCTCGACTTCAGTGAGTTCAACACCACCAACAGCATCAACACCTACTTCATCCTCGACGCCGACCAGCACGGCTACGTGTCGTACACCGTCGGCCAGTCCGACCCCGTTGCGCCGGCCATGCTGCACCCGCACCAGGGCTTCTTCGTGAGGGTGAGCAGCAGCCGCAGCTTGCAGTTCACGCCTTCGATGCGTGCCACCACGGGCGACAGCTTCCGTAGCGACACGCCGCACTATCCGCTGGTCAACCTCGTCTGCACCGACAGCCAAGGCCGCAACGACTTTGCCACCGTCGAGCTTGACCGTCCCGAGGCGGGTGGCGGTGAGAAGGTGAGCGGCTTGCACGCCGGCGACGCCTCCATCTGGCTCCATCTCGACGACCTCGAATGGCAGACCGCCTTCACCCTGCCGGGCGTCCACGAGGTGCCGGTGCGCTTCAGGGCCTACAACGACGGCATGTTCACGCTGGGATGGGAGACCAAGAACAGCAACTTCAGCTACATGCACCTCATCGACAACCTGACGGGCATGGACATCGACTGCCTCAATGCCAGCGAATACCACTTCGAGGGAAAGACCACCGACTACTGGTCGCGTTTCCGCCTCGTGTTCGAATACACGGATGTGGACGAAAACGAAGAAGACGGCCCTTCGACAGGCTCAGGGACCTTTGCCTTCTTCATGGGCGACGAGCTGGTGGTGAACGGTCCTTCGACAGGCTCAGCCGCCTTGTTGCAGCTATTTGACATCAACGGGCACTGTGTCTTCAGCACCGAGTTGTATGACACGCAAAGCGTCGTGAGTCCGCCCAAGGTCGCGCCAGGCATCTACATCCTGCGGCTGACGAGTAACCAAGTAACAAGAACCCAAAAAATGGTCATTAACAAATAAATGAAAGGAGACAAAGCAATGAAAAAGAGAATCATTTCCGCAATGACCATCGTGGTCCTCATGTTTGGCGCCGTTGTGATGCCCCAAGCCAACGCCCAAGTGTTTCTGATGAACGAGGAGGAAGAGATAGGCACGAGCCGTTCGACCATCACCAACACCGACTTCCCCATCGTGCCTTCGCAGAACGTCACCTACGACCAGCTGGCGCCATTGGGCGAGGGTCTCCTTCTGCTCACCGCCATGGGCGGTCTCTATCTGCTGGGCAAGCGCCGCAAGGAAGGTGAATGCTAAATCAAGAGAACGACCTAATATGACGCGTGGCGAGAGGCGATGCCTCCCGCCACGCTGTTTTTCTGCCCTCCCCAAAAAGCATGTCATTCCAACGTGGGCATGTGCGCTGGCGGGAAATGCTATGCATTCGACGTAGTCAATCTATAAGAGGCGGCTGTACCTCTCCTCGCCGTGAAACCCATATCTAAACTTTTTAGAACCCACCCTTCAAAAAGTTGAGATATGGGTCTCGCAGAATTATCGAGTACCTTTTTTATAAAAACAGCTCATTAAATTAAAAAAAATTATTGTACTTTCGCACCATGATTATACCACGGAGCCAAAAACTCCAATTTATTGAAAACAAAAGAGATACAAATGAATAAGACAATGCAAAACCGCTTCGGCGGCGTGCCGACGGCGCATCCTTATCATCACAACATCCCCTTCTTTCGCCCTTTCCCCCCCCCTCGCTCCACCATCTCCCTGACATATGGATACTATTTTTTGCAAAAGCCAATACATCTTATTAAAAAGTTGTATATTTGCTGCACTTATAGTGCGGATTGACCGCCGTTGAGCAATTACAAAGACAAAAAAAACTGAGAACAAATGAACAAGAGACAACATAAACAAGCCAAAGGCACAGCCTACACTATGCCTAGCATCCGACTTATCGAGCTTGAAAGCGAAGCCCCGCTCTTGGCTGGGTCAGTGGATGTATTACAAGGCACAACCGACCCTACTAACTCAGGTGGCGGAATTACTTTGGAAGACTTCGATGATGGAGGCACCATCACATTCCCGTAAACCATAAAAAAACGCACTTATGAAAACCAGACATATCATTTACATGGCCTTGCTTATGGCAGTTGCCAGCGCATGCAAGAAAAACCAAGAAACCAGCTCGTTCTCGGCCAGCATCGAGATTGACGAAAACCGCACCTATCTGGACGGGATGAAAGTGAAATGGTCGGCTGGCGACCAAATCATCGTATACGGTAACGGCGACTCCAAGACCTACGGGCTGAGTGCTGGTGCCAACACCCAAACAGGTACCTTCACCACTACGGGTGGTGTGCAACCTGCCGACACCTATCGAGCCTTCTATCCTGCAGCCAACTGTACCGGCTTGAGTGGCGACGTGTTCACTTTCACCATGCCTGCCACCCAAACCTACACGGCTGGTGGCTTCAACAACAACCTCAATCCCATGGCAGCCAAGACCAATGGTGGGGGAGCCACATTGCTAATGTTCAAGAATGCGTTTGCTGTGCTAAAGGTTTCTGTAAAAGGCAGCCACACTGTTTCGAAAGTTGTTCTCACCGTGCCTTCGGGTAACTATGTTTACGGCACCTATACTTTTAACTACAACACAGGTGCCACGACCCGATCCTCCGGAGGCAGCAACACCTTAGAACTTACATGTGGCAATGGCGTCACTTTGAATGCCTCCACTGCGACAGATTTCTACTTTGTGTTGCCTCCTGGTACGCTTCCTAGTGGAAGCACAATTGCTTTCTACCAATCTGGCAGCAATACCCCGTTCCACACCACCAGCTCTACAACAAGTGCCCAAACCTTGGCTCGTAACCATATCTATACCGCCACCGTAAACGCCGAGAAATATGTGACTAATCTGCTGCCGGGATTGACTACGGATTATGCAGGTTGGACAATTGAAAAATCAGGGTACATGTACTTTGCAAATAGCAATTATGCAAACTATGGTGAAACTTTTTATCCTGCTAGCACTTATTGCTATGCGTTAAATGCATCACTTTCCGAACTTGAATGTTATATCAAAAGCAGCAGTGCAATCCAATACAAAAATGGCCATCAGTATTATCTCCGTTGGTGGTCAAGGAAAGAACAATGGTCGCTTGATGGGGTTAGTTGGAACCAAGCTAACATGGAATGTTTTACACAGGATTTTTATTGGCCAATAGATGAAAACCATCGTTGGGTTAGATTATTTACAAATCCGGCGCCGCATACTAATTATTGGGAAAAGCATTCCAGAATTATCTCACAAACTAGCTCTGGAAGCAGTAAAGTCAGATTTGATTTTAATAATGGTTTTAATAATACCCCTTTTTTATTTAGTTACTTTTGTTTTTCCGACCCCATGCTTATCGACCTAACCGAAACATACACCAATCAAGGCTTGACTATTCCTACACAAGCTCAATTGGATGCAAAAGCCTATTTCGTTGGGACAAGATCTTTATCCAGTTGGTAATAAGGAATCTATTAGCATCATTTAAGCCACGTTATCCCAAGGGATGGCGTGGCTTGAATGTTAATTCCCTGCTGTAGAGCGGCAGTTTTTTGCATTTATAGTTGCCCTATAAGAAAAGTTGTGTATTTTTGCACAAACCATAGACGAACATGACCAAAGAAGAATTACTGCAGAAGTTGACTGATATTGAATGGGATGACTTTGAATGCAAGGCTTCTGAAAACAAATTGTCAGAAGACGTGTGGTCAACGGTGTCGGCCTTCTCGAACACTTCGGGAGGATGGATTGTATTCGGCATCAAACAAGTTGGAAAGAAATTTGAGATACTCGGTGTGAATAATGGGGAGAAGACGGAATCAGACTTCTTGAATACGCTACGCGGCGAGAAATTCAATATGAAACTATCGGCGAAGGGAATGAAATACAAATTTGACGGGAAACTAGTGCTGGCATTCTTTATTTCTTCTTCTATTGTGAAGCCTATCTATTATGGTAATCCCAGAAATACCTTCATTCGCACAGGTAGTGGAGACCGACGCGCCACGGAAGCAGAAATCATGGCCATGATGCGCGACCAGGCTTTTGGCTGTAAAAGTGAGTTGGTGGTTGAGGAAACAAGTCTTGCTGACCTCAATAAGAGTTCGTTGGAAACCTATAGAAACCGCATCCGTAACGATAACCCTTCGTTCCCTTATAAAGACTTGCCCGATGATCAGTTCTGTGAAAAGGTGGGTATCTCTAAAGAAGGAAAACTGACCATAGGCGGCATCCTGATGCTAGGCCAACGAGATGTGGTTCAGCGACATATAGACAATTTTTGGATTGACTATCTTGAGATACCAGGCAAGAGTTATGCAGATGCTCGGGTGCGTTACACCTATCGGATGCCTGAACAGGATAACATTTGGGAGTCATACCAGATCATTTTCCAGCGGCTGCGCAACTTTGTGGATGCGCCGTACGAGGCACGCCCAGATGGTTTGGGTACCGAAGACGAGTCTCAGCTGTATGCTTTGAGAGAGGGCCTAACCAATTGTTGCGCTCATGCTGATTACTTCAGTCCTATGCATCCCACTATTCGGGTGTTTGCCGACAGAATTGAATTGCAGAATCCTGGTAGGTTCATGTTCCCACTTTCGGAGCTACGCACACAAATCCACTCAATTCCGCGCAACCCGAATATTATCAAGTTCTTTCGTTATGCTAAACTGGGTGAGAATGCTGGCTATGGCATTGACAAGATGTTGGTGTGGGAAAAGCTGACCAAGGGCAAGGTTGAATTTGCAAGTGATTTGGTTAGCTCGACCATCACCTATTGGTTTGGTGAACAAGCTGGTGGTATAGTTAGAGGCCAGGCTGGCAAACAAGTCATAGAACAAGCTACGGAACAAGCTATGGAACAAGCTATGGAACAAGTTCAACGTCTTGTGAATGTAATAAGGGAAGATTCTTGTACGATTACAGATATCCTTAAAAGACTACACCTTAAGGGAAGAAGCAATGTGGTCATGAATTACCTGAAGCCAGCCATAGAAGGCGGCTATGTTCTTCGATCCTACCCTGACAAACCGCGTCATCCCAAACAGCGGTATTATCTTTCCGAGAAGGGGTTGAAGCTTGTAAAAAAACAAAACGAACCGCACATTTGAGCATCGTTGAAACACTCGCAAACGTGAAGTCACTGGCCCAAAACGACTACCTCTACCTGATGCGCTGCGCCCTGTGGGACGTCAGACCCAACCTTGAGCATATCGAGGATTGGAATGGTATGCTGCACATGGCGCAACGGCAGACCACCCTCGGCATCGTGGGCAACGCCGCCTTGCAGGCGCAAGCCACGCAAGACCTGCTGTCCGAGAGCCGCGTCCGCCTGCTGACATACCTCGAGAAGATGCAAAACGAAGCCGAACAGGCCGAGCATCTGCTCCTGGCCCTTGACGCCGCCTTCAGCCAACACAGCCTCGGCTTCATCCTGCTCAAAGGGCTGGGCCTAGCAGCATTCTACCCCGTGCCATGCCTGAGAAAATGCGGCGACATAGACCTGCTCGTCGCGCCTGCCGATTTCAACAAGGCCGTCGATATCCTTAACGGCATCGCCACCCCCGAGGCCGTCAAGCAAGCATTCTTCTCCGACAAACACTACCATATCATCCTCAACGGCATCGCCGTGGAGCTGCATCACCGCTGCATGACCCTCGACCCCGCCGCCACCGACCTCGTCTATCGCGACATCGAAGACACAGCCATGGCGTTGGGCAGCGACGGCTTCACCATCGACGGCACCCTCATCCGCCGCCCCGAGCCTACCTTCAACGCCTTCTACGTGTTCCTCCACCTGTGGGAACACCTCAAGGAACGCGGCATCGGACTACGGCAGGTGTGCGACTGGACTTTGCTACTCCATGCGCGAAAAGGCCAAATCGACAGAGAGCGACTGAAAGTCATGCTCGGCAGCCTCGGGCTGATGAAACCCTGGCAGGTGCTGAGCTGCCTCGCCGTAGGCCAACTGGGTCTCCCCGAGGAGGAGATGCCCTTCTATGAGCCGCACTACAGCCGCAAGGCCCGCCGTCTAATCCGCATCATCATGAAAGAAGGCAACTTCGGCAAGGCGAGGAAGCTACGGCAAAAACACCTCAAAGCACAGGGGCTGCGCCGACGCCTCAACACCTTGGTCGACATACAGGTGCGCGCGTGGCGTATAGGCACCGTCCTCCCCAAGGAAGGGCTGCGGCTTTGGAAACGAAAGATGGAAGGAGGCCTGGAGAAATGAGACTGCATCTCAAAGGAAAAGACGAAGCCGCCATGGCACTGCGCAAAGCCTTGCGATGGGCGGCACTCACCGCCCCCATCGGTCTAGTGAGTGTGGCTGCAGCCTTGGCGTTTGTTTATGTCTCGAAACAGCTGATCGATTCTGTCACAGGCTTGTCCGACAGTCCCATCGACAAAGGCATCGTCATGCTCTGCGTCCTGATGGTCATACGGCTGCTGGCCTCGATTTTATACAACTATCTGGAAGGCAGAAACGGTGCCCAAGCCAAGCTGGCCTTGCGGAGGGCTTTCTTCGCCCGCCTGATGCGGATGAAATGGGACGGCACCGACCCCTTCCACAGTGGCGACGCCGTGAACCGCGTGGAAGAAGACGTGCGCGTGGTGGTCGACTTCATCACGGTGAGTCTGCCTGGTTTCCTCATTGCAGGCCTACAGCTGCTGTTTGCCTCGGCGTTCGTCTACCTGATGTCGCCGCGCCTGCTACTCATGCTGATCGTCATCGTGCTGGTGGCCACCCTGTTCGGCATCGTTCTCTACCGCCCTGTGAAACGGCTGACGCGTTCCATACGCCAACGTGAGGGCGGCATCCAGTCGCACATCCAGGAGAGCCTGCAAAACCGCATCAACGCGATGGTGCTTTATGGCACCCAACGGATGACAGAACGTCTCGACAAGCTGCAAGGCAGCCTCTATGCCGAGATAATCAAAAGACTCAATTACAACCTCTTTGCGCAATTTTGCCTCAACCTGGGGTTCATGGCAGGCTACACGGTGGCGTTCATCTTCGGCGTGTTGGGCATCCGCAGCGGAGCCTTCACGTTTGGCATGATGACGGCCCTGCTCCAGCTGGTCGGCCAAGTGCAACGACCATTGGCCAGCCTGATGAAGGCCTTCCCCAGCACGGTACGTTTCATGGCCTCGCAGGAAAGGCTTGAAGAAATCAAGGAACGTCCCATGGAGCCTGAGGTGGAAGAGCTGCGCTTGGCTGCCGCTCCCGAGATACGCGTAGAAGGCCTGCATTTCGCCTATCCTGGACAGCCCAAGCCCGTGTTTGACAGCTTCTCAGCCGTGTTTCCCGCTGGCAAGATGACCGCTGTCGTAGGCGAGACCGGCGTGGGCAAGACGACCCTCGTGCGTCTGCTGCTGGCGCTGTTGGAGCCTACGCAAGGCGGCCTGACCCTCGACGGCATACCCGTCAGCATCGCCACGCGGTGCAACTTCATGTATGTGCCACAAGGCAACAGCATCATCAGCGGCACTATTCGCGAGAACTTGCTGTTGGTGAAGCCCACTGCCACCGAAGAGGAGATGCGCGAAGCGCTCCATACCGCCGTGGCCGACTTCGTCTTCGACCTTCCCAACGGATTGGACACTCCCTGCTATGAACGCGGCGGCGGCCTCAGCGAAGGCCAAGCACGCCGTGTGGCCGTGGCCTCCGCCCTACTCCACCAAGGCAGCGTGATGATCCTCGACGAGGCCACCGCCGCCTTGGATGGCGCCACCGAGAGCCAACTCTTAGAAAACCTCAAACAACACTGTGCAGGACGCAAGACCGTGGTCTTCGTCAGCCACAGCGAGAGCGTTTGGGCTCACGCCGACCATATTCTAAGGATGGACGAAAAGTAATAAAATAAGCCTACCTGAGCATCGTCGCGGCCTTACGCACCGCTTTGACGAAGGCATCGACCTCGTCGAGCGTGTTGTACATGGCAAACGATGCCCTTACCGTGCCCGGTATGCCGAAACGCGTCATCACCGGCTCGGCGCAATGATGGCCCGTGCGCACCGCCACACCCATCTTGTCGATGATGGTGCCCAAGTCGTAGGGATGCACGCCGTCGATGACGAATGAAACCAGACCCGAGCGGCGTTCCGCCTCACCGATGAAACGGATGCCGTCGATCTCAGCGAGTTTTTCAATGGCACTACAAAGAAGTTGAGCCTCATGTTGCTCGACTTCTTTTCTATTCAGACCCTGCATGAACTGGATGGCCGTCTCCAGGCCCAAGGCCGCGCCCACGTTGGGCGTGCCCGCCTCGAACTTATAGGGCAACACATTGAAAGTGGTCTTCTCGAAACTCACCCTGTCGACCATCTCGCCGCCAAACTGGTAAGGCGGCAGCTGCTCCAGCCACTCCGCCTTGCCGTATAAGCCACCGATGCCCATGGGGGCATACATCTTGTGGCCGGAGAAAACGAAGAAATCACAATCCATATCCTGAACGTCAATGGGATGGTGCGCGATGGACTGCGCGCCGTCGACGACGACGGGGATGCCATATTCATGCGCCATCCTGACCATTTCCTTCACCGGGTTGATGGTGCCCAACACGTTAGAGATATGCGCTATCGCGACCACCTTCGGCCCTTCCTTCAGCAACTTCTCGTATTGCTCCAAATCCAGCACGCCCTTGTCGTCCATCGGCACGACGAGCAGCTGGCCGTTGTGGCGCTGTACCATCTGCTGCCAAGGGACGAGGTTGGAGTGGTGCTCCATGGCGGTAACCAACACTTTGTTTTGAAGGCATAGATGCTCTCCCTCCTTCATCGGTCGGCATGACATGCCTTCAAACAGCAGATGTTCAAATGAGGTGGCGAGCAGGTTCAGCGATTCCGTGGTGCCGCGCGTGAAGATGATTTCGCGGGCTTCCTTGGCGTGGATGAAATCGGCCACGGTCTGGCGGGCATGCTCGTAGGCCTCGGTGGCCTTTTGGCTCAGGTAATGCACGCCACGGTGGATGTTGCAGTTCTCGTGGAGGTAATAGTCGCGCTCACGCTCGATGACGCACAAGGGTTTCTGCGTGGTGGCGGCGTTGTCGAGATAGACCAAGGGCTTGCCGTAGACCTGCTGGTCGAGGACGGGGAATTGGGACCTTATTTCGGTGATGTTCATTTTATTGCGTTTGTAGAGACGTAGCGCGCTACGTCTCTACCAGTTAGATTTTAGAATAATCAATGTCAAAATTATATTCCTTCGGGTGGCTGCAACGCAACACGCAATTCTCGCAACTCGACAGTTCACCACGCAGGCGACGCTTGATCATGTCGTCGATGTGTTCGTGCAGCATCTCGTTGCCGATATGGTTGCTCACCTCGGCAGCGAAGGCATACATCAACAGAATCCTTGCATTGGCCTTGCTGATGCCACGCTGGCGCATATAGAACATGGCCTCTTGGTCAAGTTGACCTGTAGAAGTGCCGTGAGAACACTTCACGTCGTCGGCATAAATCTCAAGAAAAGGCTGGCTGTTGACTTTGGCTGTCGAGGTCAGGAGGATATTGCTGTTGTTTTGGTGGGCATCGGTCTTTTGGGCATCTTTGGCCACATACACATGGCCGTTGAACACCGCCGATGCCGAGTCGTCGATAACGCCCTTGAATTTCTCGTTGCTGGTGCAATGCGGCACATTGTGGTTCACCTTCAGGAAGTTCTCCACATGCTGGGTCTTGTCGATGAGATACAAGCCATGCACCTGCGTGTCGGCACCTTCGCCATCCAAATCGACATGATAGGTGTTGCGCACATCGCCACCGTTGAAGGTGATGACCACAATCTTCAGTC
>JAEEGL015615273.1_pt1 | contig 16270 bp, 15 predicted proteins | sample 9134231 | NCBI WGS metagenome assembly JAEEGL01 (sample SAMN16246548, study PRJNA631951) | gut metagenome | biome: gut microbiome; feature: rumen; material: fiber-attached | host: Bos | place: Iran: Karaj | collected 2018-10
GATTTTTTCATTCTGTGTATAATTCATGTGAGACCTCCGTTTGTTTTAGATGTTTTTTCATCCGCCAAGATGAACACCTAAATCTTAACGCTAGGTCTCTTTCTATTCAATTGGTGCTATTTATGAATTACAGGAATGCTCCTAATAACAATTATGTTTATCTAACAAACAATAGAAAAGAATAATTATTTTTTTATACCATGTCCCCCAAAATATAATTTAGATAACAGATAATCAAAGATATTATATTTTCGTTTATTTAGCAAAATAGAATTAAAGTCTCCAAACTTATCCCGCTTTTTTTCTATAAACTTCCTTAAATTTTCAAACGAATCATTATTCATAGAATTAGGGTGATAGCAAAATGTTGTCGTTTTAAATGGAAGTGACAATGCATGTCCTGATTGTAAAGGAACAAAATACAAATCATTTTCATAATCATAATATGTATCAGTAGCAATTGTATCACTAATAATTCTTATGCTAGAGTGTTCGTGAAGAATTTTTAATGTGTTCTTGTCAAAGGTATGCGCTGGTGCGAAAAAAAACTTAACATCTATATTATTTTTATTTAATTCAGCAATTCCATTTACTATTTTTTCTTTTTGGATTTCATAATCAACTCCTGCAAACTCACTTTTTTTGTTTACGGGATTAACTCCACTGTCTTTTGTTAAATACACATGATTATAACCATGAAGAGCAGGTGTCCAACCATGATTTATCCAATCATGTGCCAAACTATAAAAGTCATCTACTTTTCCATAAGAACAAAGTTCATCATCTTGGTTATTAGGAATAATACCAAACAAAGGTTTAATATTATATCTATATAATAAATCCTGAATTCTAAGCCAATTCGCACAATTCATATATTCGGAAGCATCATCAAGTCGTATATAATACAAATCATTCACCTCTTTCTAAAAATTAACTCTCTAATTCCTGAAAAGCCAAGAATAGTTACTTCCATCGGATCTATATCCATTTCCTTATGAGCCTTATATGACCAATACCATCCATTATAAACTGCCTGTGCTAATATTTGCGGAATTATTATTCCAGCTAACCCGATATTTATAACGGAAAGTGACATCCATGATAATAGAACGCCAAGCACTGAACTTAATAAAAATGCTTTATAATAAATCACCCTATTTGTTGTAGAAAAATAAGTTGCATAACAATTTCTATATTTTAATATAAATTGATATATACCTACTCCAATTACAACAGAAATACTTAATTCATATTCAGGTTTTATAATTCTAATCAAAGGCTTTCCTAACACAATAAGACCAATCATTCCAAATACAAAAATGAAAACATAAGATACTATTACTATTGAAAATAATTTCTTTTGTCTTTTTTTGTCATGATTTGCATATGCAGACTGAAGTGCAGGTTGATATGTATTATATAAAGCGTACGCGATGGTAGCTATAGCTTGCACCAATTGATTAGTAAGAGAATACAATCCCGTTTGATATAAGTTAAAAAAAAGCGAACAAATTATTGTCGTTCCTTGGTTAGCAATGTAATTTGCAAGTGTTACGATACCTTCTTTCCAAGTGTTTGGCCAAAGAGTTAATATCAATTTCTTAATATCAGAATATTTTGTCTTGTAGTCTATATTTTCAAGTTTCCCCCTAATTTCCTTATACCTATTAAAAAAACTTTTTGCCGATAATCTAAAAACAATGCCATATGCAAGATATGCCATAGCAACACCAGCTAATCCAAGCCCAAGCATAAGAGTTGTAATACACATACAAATTTGTATTAAACGCCCCAAAACCATCGAAATATTTACATACTTTACTGCGCCTACTCCCCGAAGTAACGCTGAAAAATAGTCATATAACAAATTTATAAACATTGCAATGACATATATCAGCCATGGAATAATAAATAGATTTCTAGAATATTCTGGAGAAACATGCTTTACGTATGCTGTTCCTATTGTACCCATTACAAATAAAGCAAGAATTGCAAGAAAAAAATAGAAAACCCTGCAAGTAACAACTAATTTTTTTAATAGCAGATAATTAGGTTCTTCTGCATAAGAAAGCGATCCTCCTTCTTTATCTATAAATTCCACTCCACTCCATGCATACGAAATGCTTCTTGCAAAAGATGGATTAAACCCAAAATCAAAAAAGGTAATCAATGTACTTAAGCTACCAAATATGTAGTACATCCCTATTTCGTCTTCACTCAAATATAATAATATAAAGGGAAGCATTATGAAATTTATACTCATGGATAATGTTGTACTTATATACCCCCATAAAGCATCTTTTTTATCAACCGTAATTCTCATATACTTCCCTCATAAAAAGTCATTTATTGTAACTAAGTAAAATTCATAACACATCAAAAAATATTAGGTTTCCAATCGCATCCGAATTGCTCACGTCGTATAAGGTATCCAAGTCGAAGTCACAACTGATTCCGGTTATAATCTCTTTTTTTTTCATTATTTAAGTGAATAATAATCATAAAAATAATACTGTACCACCACATTGTCAGAAAAGAAGTAAACATATACATAAAAGGACAGATTGCAAAATAAACAAGTATGTAGGCATATATTGCCTTGTTAAACATTTTATCTGCCCGAAGAAATTTCTCCTCAATTTTGTAACATGCGTTATATATTATTATTGTAAATGCCGGCGCAAAAAACAAAAGATAATGATATCCGTAACAAATTGTTGGCATAATTTCATTTAAATAACCCGCATTCCCATGATATGCAAGATTGAATAACTCCTGGCTTCTTGGCAAATCCACAAAGAAATGCGCCAAAAGTGGAATACTCCGAAAAAAATCCCCAAATATAGTGTTAACCTTGTCAGTGTATTCTACAGTTAAACCAACCGCAACATTAGGAATCCCTGCAAAATAGGTATTTATTATTCTAGCAAAAGTTGATAGTCCATTACTTCTTCCAAGGAAAACGCCAACTTTAACAAGCAAAAGAAAAGTGGTTCCTAGCGCACCACCTATTACAAATATCGGAGTCCATTTTTTCATTTCCTTCTCATAAACATGTATCAAGGTGATAAAAATTGAAGCAACAAGCACTATTGTTTTGCCGTAATCTTCACTCATAATAATCAACGAAAGCATAATTACCAAAAAACTTAGAAATACACCCCTTTTTCTTTTATTATAAGCTCTTAAATTCGTCCTGTTTTTATATATCGTATTTAGTAATGTGGCTGGTATTAGCACTTGTACAAAAACAATAACAGTCCTAAATAACGTATACAGGCTGGAAGCTTGATCTCTCATTCGACCATACAAAATGTTTTTCATTATAATATCCGTTTCAGTATTTGTGATAAATTCCGACAAACCTGTAAAAAGCAGAACATAACTAGGGTTTCTAATGATGCAATATGCAACAAACCCTACTGACGATAGTATAATAAATATCGTATATATATTGATTTTTTGTTCGTTTGCAAAAATCAAAGGTTCATTTCTATAATGCTCTACCTTTTTAATTCTTTTACTAGCGATACTAAAAACAAAAAAAACAACGTACTCATAAACAACTAGTATCACTGCTCCATTTATCTGCTCTATCCATGCATTATTTGGAATTTCCAAATCATAATCCGTTATTACAACCATTAACGGAGAAAAAACCATCCGAATAAAAAAACCGACATATGCGATTAACGAAGTTATTGTTTTATCTACATTTCTAAATACAAAATATGATATCAAAAAAAGAATGAGAAAAATAAGAGGTGATAATGGTAATAGCGTGGATTTTTTATAATCATTTTCAAATATGACTACAGACATACAAATCAAACTCGAAATTATAATTACTCTACACAGCCCCTTAAACTGCATATTATTATTTGGAAGCATAAATCATTCCCTTTCCTGCTGAGAACTTACGAATTAATCAATTCACATTATGAGTAAACTGTTTTTTATAACAAATCACCATATACTTTAAGATACTGATAAACAGTTCTATTAATATCATAACTGGATACTTTTTTTAACATTTTTTCATTCAAGGCATTTCCTTTATTCTTTGAAACACAAAACTCTATTTTATGAGCAATATCATTGGGATTTGTAGGTCTAAACTTAACACCAACATCTCCTACAATGTCTGATAACCCCGGAACATCTGATGCAACAATTGGAAGCCCACATGCCATACCTTCTGCCGCTATTAACCCAAACCCTTCCCAAAGCGATGGAATAACCAATAAATCTGCCGAATGCATTATATTAGCAACGTCTCTTCTGAAGCCTAAAAACGTGACTCTTTTTTCCATCCCTAATTCTAATACACTTTTTTTTACATCTTCAAACAATGGACCTTCTCCAACAAGAAGCAATTTGAAATTATCAGGTAAGAACGTCATCGCCTTTATTAAATTTAAGTGATTTTTCTGTGGCGTGAATGAACCTACTGTAAGGAGCAAAACATCTCCTTCTTTAAAGTCCAAAAACAATTTTTCTCTAGGAATAGCTTCTGCGTTCTTAAAATACTCGATATCTATTCCATTTTCTACAACAGAAAAACGGCAATCTCCTATACATTCTAACCATTCACATAATTTTTCCTGCGTTTTTTCGCTAATAGATATTATATGATTAAATTCTTTATAAATTGTCTTTTCGAGAATCCGAAGATACTTCTTATGTCTTCTCTTATTATCAGTACTATGTTCAGTCATCACTAATATGGGGCATTTGGGCCCCAATATTTTTTTTACAATTGAACAATAGTATGTCATTGGAAAGAGATTTGCATGCAAAATGTCATAATGGTTCTTCTCAATCCATCTTTTAATATATATAATCTTTGCACAATGACCATGAATACTTTCAGGAACAACATGAACTAATATACCCCTTTCTATAAGATCCTCAATGTATTTTGAATGATCATTCGTGAGAATAAGGAGTTCACAATCATGCCCTAATTCCTTCATCCGCGGCAACAAATCATAAATAAGTTTTGAAGCTCCTCCATACGCAAGTAGGTCGCTCAAAAACAGAATCTTCATTAATGCTCTCTAGCCTTTCTCATCTTATGCACTATCTCTCGTACAATGTCATGCAAATGTAATTTATACATCATAATCCTCACAAACCTCTTTAGTTTTATTTCAAAACTCATAGGTGCATATTTCTCTATAAAAGCCTTTCCAACAAGTTTTTCACAATCATAAAAGAACTCTTTTCTGTTATAATTCGGTCTAGGCAAGGATTTTCTATCTAATCTGGCATCAATATTATCTATGCCAATTTCTTTAATTCGAAGATTATTTGCAATATTTATCAATTGCGTTCCCTTCTCCGTCCATGTAATAATATTAGTAGTCCCTTTATTATCATTCCATTCTGGAGCATAATTCTGAGTCCCCCAACAATCCCACATTGTAATATCACTAGCACGCACTCCGAACTGATAGATACACTCATGACATGCTTCTCGATTACAATAGCCACTAAAAAACAACCTTAGCCATGGATCTGATTCCAATCCTGCTCTATACAACAATTTATCCCCCTGATATAGTGCAACTCCTGAATACGAATAACCTCGACTCTTATCACGGAATACTAAACGGTTATAAGTTGGATATTCCCCCTTCTGATATTCAAGATACTTCTGTAAAACTTTAGGAGAAGGAACCGCCCTGCACATAACATCTACTGTAAGAAGATTTTCAAAATCTTTCCCAAGATATCGCTTTAACCCATATATCTGGCAAGGGGTACCACTAAAACAAACCTTTCTCCCCCCCTTTAGAAATCTCTCTGTTTCTCTATATGCCAACCCTATTTTGCTCTGCACATACTTTGACCCACGAAACTTACCAAGGTCTTCTTCTTTTTCAGCAAAAACATGCGACACTTGATATTCTCCATCCATTGCCGCTCCGAACACAATGCCACCCTGTTTAATAATATGTTCTGCAATCGCTGTGAAAGCGCCCCCCGATGTGGATTGCTTACGGATTTCATCATTTTTATTCTGAACAATAAATGCCCTAGGGTTATCACTCTTATATTTATTCTTTTCTATAGCCGAACACACTCTTACGCATGCACCACATTCGACACATTTTCCACGATCAATTTGTGGAAACCCAAAACCAGATGTATCTGTTTCCATCGTGATTGCACCCGTTTTACATGCATTTAAGCATGCTGAACATCCACTACATTTATCTTTAGCGACAAGCTCTATCATTTCTTTTAACCAATCTTTAAAGCGTTAATCAAATAGTCCATTGAATCTGCGCGTTTTTCAGCCACTTTATTCCATACTTTTTCCCAATCGACACTAAGCCCTATGCATTTTTTTACATCTTCAGAACCATAAAGAATTCTTTCGCTAAGTCCTGTCCATTCAAGAAGAGTATGAAGTCGATCATTCGTTGAAAATTCACTCGTTTCTTCATATCGACGAAAAGAAAAAAAATCTGTTCCATTCAGAATAGAAAAAACTGTTCCATGGAAAGAGTCTGTACACATATATTTTGCATTTCGAATCAAATTTATAAACTCTGAAGGTCCAACATCGTAAGGTTCCTCGTCTGCAAATCCTTCATCTGCAGGAACATATGTGGCCCCATGCATCAGACCGACAATTTTACAACCAGTAATATCTTTAAGTTTTTTTACAAATTCTCTATGCTCAGGATTATCCCCCATGAAATAAACAAGAATGTACTCTTCATTTATAAAAGGCTTCTCTTTTTGTATCTCCATCCATTGTCTTGAATCCAATAGCATTGTTGGATCACATACCACGGGAATATTCCTACCTGTTAATTCCTTAACTATCCTCTTTCCCGAATATTCACGAACACTAATGCTGTTAATTCTATTCAAAAATGCTCTTGTATGTTTGTGAAGTGATTTAGGCAATTCAGAAACTCCGAAAGAAGTAGCCAACGCAATTTTGTTTACATTGTCTGGCACAAATTCAAGAGTGAAATACCCACCAGCAATATTAGATGGTCTCCATAGTTGATCGGAACCGACAACAACATAATCACAAGCTGAACTCTGCTTCGCTAAGGCAGACCATCCATTTACTTTAGGAAAGAACCTCAGCCATTTCTCATTAAAATCCTGATACATTTTATGACGTATGCACATATTTTCAGCATATTTATCGCCAAACGCATTTGTTTTTTTTCGACTACGACTTAATAAGTTATCAAAGAGATATTTTCTTTCATCCTTTTGGAAAAGACGACCTAAATAATACTTTATTTTTTTTTTATTAATGTCTTTATGAACACTATTTATGTCAAAAATGGCAGTTTGATAACCAAGTTTTTCAAGAATATATTGTGTCGCAAATGTTTGCAAAGCACTACCAAAATTATCTTTGTATGTAACAACTATCAAACCGACTTTCTTCATCTTTAATTCTTTCCTTGTCATTTTATAATACCGGAAAAACTTTTTCCTACTTAGGATTATAGCTATAATTCAATAACAAATCATAACTATATACTCCTATCATCGTGTTTTTTCTACTTCCTCAACATATTTTCGAACCACAATTTGTCTATCAAAAAACAGCTCAACTTTATGTCGTGCTTCCTGTCCCATCCTTTTCTTTTCTTCCCATCGCAAGAACAAAAACCTTTCAACAGCCTCAAATAATTTTTGACTATCCTGACACGAAATCATATATCCATTAACTCCATCATCTACCACCTCCTTACACCCTGGTCTATCCGTAGTTATTATCGGACGACCGGTTGCACAGGCCTCAAGTAACACATTGGAAATCCCCTCTGGATAATACGTTGGATGTATAATACAATGCATTTTTTCAATAAAACTCGCCACATCTCGAATCATTCCATGATAGTTGACCATGCCCTTCTTATGTTCTTCTTGAAGACGCCCATCATATTCAGGCTCACAAAATCCACACACATGAAATTCAATTTTATTTCCATATTTGTTTCGGATATGTTCAGCCAAATCCAGATACTGGTCTATTCCCTTCTCCTTCATAATTCGGCTAATAAAAGCAAACTTTATTACACCATCCGCCGGATATTCTCTATATGGAAATCTATCAAGATTAACTCCTGATCCGGGTATAATCATTCCCACGTTTCTAGCCAATCCATATTTATCAAAGAACTCCTTGTTCTCCTCGTTCTGAAAAAAAACACGCTGTACCTCCTTAAAGGCATAACGATATAAAAGGATTAAAAATTTCTGTGCCACTCCTGGATTCTCTACTGCTGTACCTAATCCTGTAATATTAGCAACAAAAGGAATAGCGTATTTCCGAGCTGCGATTGCCCCATAGATATTTGGTTTAATTGTAAAACCGAGTACTATATCTGGCTTAATCTTCTTCATAAGTTTCTTATACTCACTCAGTATCCCCAGCTCATCCTTCGGATTCAATCCATGACGTTTCATCTTGATTTCATGAAATTTTGCTCCAAGTTTTATCAAATCGTCTATTCGTTCTCCGTAAGGCGATGAAATATGTACATCATGTCCATCGTTCAAAAATCTCTCTACAATTTCCAGACGAAAATTGTAAATAACCACATCATGATTAACAAGGAAAAGTATTGTTTTCGCCATTATCTTTCTATCTCCTTAATACTATCCTCAAGACTGTATATCCGATATTCATATTTATAGTCGCCTAAATATTCCTCATAAGTCAGGTTACCAAAAGCTTTATTAACATATCCTGTAACGAGTGAAAGAAGTTTCAGTGCCCATCCAAATCCATGCATCATAACAATCTTCTTTCCATGACACTCAGCAATGAGCTTTACAAGCTGACTAGTATTACTCAATTCCCGATTGCATGGCCAAAAGACTCCTTCTTCCTCATTATCAATCATTAATCTGACGAACTCTGCGAGATTGCCTACATAAAGCATGGATCTAGCATTTTCAATCTTCGGGAACAGTGGCATTTTCAGAGCCATCTTCTCCAATATCGGGAAATTTCCCTTACCACCTTTTCCATAAATCATCGGGCAACGAAGAATGACCACACGGTAACCATCAGACTGAAGTGGCAACAGTCCTTTCTCTGCCTGAACTTTGCTATCACCATAAAAATTGGCTGGATTACACTCTGTTTCCCGAGTGATTATTTTATTCTTGCCAATTGGCGCCGAATCTCCATATACAATGGCAGAAGACATGAAAATAAATTGTTTCACTCCCTCTGCTTTAGCTTTCTTCGCCACTTCAATTGCAAGATTTGTGTTAATCGCATAGTATTTAGCCTTAATTTCTTCTGTTACATTCCCAACATCAGAATGTGCCAATCCGGCAACGTGATAAACCGTATCAAAAGGAGAGAAATCGATATTCTTCCATTCGCCATTTCTTGTGCCTACCGTCCGAACTTCATACTTATCATCAAAAGATTCTAAATATTTCTGTACTGTTGTTCCCACAAACGAATTGGCACCTGTGATTAGTATTTTCTTCACTTCTCACTCCTCTTCATCTTCCCAGTGCCACCCTCTACAACACTATCGTCTTTATTAAACACATGTAGACTCCTTAGGAAGCATTTGACGTCCATCCCAAAACTTAACTTCTTAACATATTCCCCATCAAACCTTGCCTTAACTGGTATTTCCAGTTCATCCCTGCCATTAATTTGTGCCCATCCGGTAAGACCTGGTTTAATGTCATTAGCTCCGTACTTCTCTCTCTCTGACGTCAATAAATCTTGATTCCATAATCCCGGGCGTGGTCCAACAACGCTCATATTACCTATAAAAATGTCCCATATCTGGGGTAGCTCATCAAGAGAATGAGACCGAATAAATCGGCCTGCTTTTGTGATATATTGTCCTGGATTATCCAGCATATGCGTAGGCTTATCGTGAGGTGTATCCATTCGCATGCTTCGAAATTTATGCAATTTGAAATACTGCTTATCTTTCCCTATCCTTTTTTGTGTAAAAAAAATCGGACCGGGATCATCAATAACTATCCATAAAGATAATATGAGAAACACTGGAGATAAGATTAATAAACCAGAAAAGGATAAAATAATATCTATGCATCGTTTTACGTACTTTTCGTAAAATGTTGGAGTATGAGACGTTTTACCCACCACCTCAAGGTGCCCACAAACGCCATCAGCATTAGCCGGTTCCAACTTATCCTCTATAAATCTTACTTTTTTCCCTTCCATTGGGTTCTTCTCTTCCGGCTTATTCCTATAAATCGATTCTGGTTTCTTTATAACTGCTGCTACGGCCATTCCAGTTGCTATAGCACCAAGAATTACAATTATCTTTTCTAAAGTGTTCATTTATTCCTTTTCTTTTCTCATCATTTTCTTCATCACAACAATCAATAATATACCAATAAACGTTCCAACCGTATTATTCAACATATCATCAAATTCAAACAGTCCTCTGCGAAATGCCAGCTGTAGCATTTCTGCCAATACAGACAAAAACAGTCCGTAAACGACTGCTTTGTATTTCCACATTGTCCCTGCCAAAATTCCAATTGGCACAAACATTATTATGTTCGCTATTATCTGCCACTTCTGTTCTTCCCACACTTCATAACTCCAAAAGAGCTGAAGTGTATACCTTGCATTATCTGACGGTACTCTGATAAAAACAGTTGCTGCCAGTATTAAAAAGGAATACCCCATCAAAAGAGCCAAAGCAATTTTTCTTTTCCCGAGAATCAGCGCAAGTGCTATCGCAACTGATATACCGTAATAATGTATAGGGAGTTCAAATAATTCATTAATATAAAAATCCATTATGACTTACCGATTTATTCTCCCCTGTAAACCTTATACGTCGGCACCATCCTGCTAACTTTTTCCTTGATATTATCATCATCCTGCATACAGAGCTCTTTCAGTTCTGCCAGGTCAGTTGCAAATTCATCTTTGTTAAAGTCTATCGGCTTGCCTATGTATATACGGTCGTTTTCTGTCTTCTTAATCCCTTCTTCATTCATGAGTATCTCTTCATAGAGTTTCTCACCGGGACGGAGGCCTGTGTACTCAACCTTTATGTCTTCATCAGGTATATATCCTGAGAGCCTGATCATCTTTCTGGCGAGTTCATCTATTTTAACCGGATCTCCCATATCGAGGACGAATATCTCTCCTCCTCTTGCATATACTCCAGCCTCGAGGATCAGTGATACAGCCTCTCTGATAGTCATGAAGAATCTGACGATATCGGGATGGGTTACCGTCACCGGGCCGCCTCTCTCTATCTGCCTCTCAAAGAGTGGTATGACGCTTCCGTTAGAGCCAAGGACATTTCCAAATCGCACTGCACTAAAGAGTGTCTTGCCCTCTCCATTCATCATCTGGACTATCATCTCGCAGAGACGCTTAGATGCTCCCATGATATTAGTGGGATTAACTGCCTTGTCTGTTGAGATGAGTACGAATCTCTCTGTGCCGTACTTAATGGCCGCCCTTGCCGTATTCCATGTACCGAATACGTTATTCTTGATAGCCTCGTTAGGACTCTTCTCCATGAGAGGTACATGCTTATGGGCTGCCGCATGGTAGACTACGTCAGGATTGTATGTCTCAAATACCTCATTGATACGATGCTCGTTTCTTACGCTTCCTATCAGTGTGACGAGATTGAGGTCAGGGTGAGTTACCTTTAGCTCCTGCTCTATCTCGTATGCATTATTTTCATATATGTCGAATATTATGAGCTGACCGGGATTATATGATGCTATCTGCCTGCAAAGCTCGGACCCGATTGAGCCTCCACCTCCTGTGACGAGTACGACCTTGTCCTTTATGAACTCGCATATATCGGCTACACTTATTTCTCTCTGGTCACGGCCAAGGAGGTCCATGATGTTGACCTTACGCATCTGGTTAACGGCGAGATTACCGTTTACCAGTTTATATATGGCCGGGAGGATTCTGACTTCGCATCCTGTGTTCTGGCATATGGATAATATATCTTTCCTTGACTCTGCCGTCATGGAAGGTATGGCTATCATGATGATATCTATACTGTATCGTTCCACATTTGCGATGATTGTATCCCTGCCACCTGCCACCAGGACTCCGCTGATATATCTGCCCTTCTTATTGGCTCCGTCATCTATGAGACACTTTACGTTGTAGTCAAGGTGATTAGAGTCATGAATTTCATCGACGATTGTCTTGCCCATATCTCCGGCACCGATGACCATGACGTTCTTCCTGCCCTTACGGTTTGATGCCGCTCTGCTCTCGTATTTAAAGAATCTGGCGAGTCGGTACGATACTCTGGCTCCAATGACAAACATAAAAAGAAGCATAGCCGACAACGGATAGTACGATATCGGCATCCTGCTTCCTATTAAGAACATTATCCAAAATTCAGCCAGCGCGGCTTCAAGTACACCACACATGGCATTCCATGCTTCATTTATGCTCGCATATATCCAGAGACTGTGATACATGCGGTTAATATAAAAGATGATGAGTGTGAGCAGTGTATTCACGGGAATATACTTCACAAACATCATCCAGTACTCTTTCGGTATGGATGATATAAAGAAATCAAATCTGAGCATCAGAGCAAGAAGGGACGCGAGGTTGATGGCACATATATCATATACCACCAGCATGAATGCGCGTTTTCCCCATTGTATCTTTTCTTTAGATGCCCTTGCCATCTTTTTTATATCAATCCCCTACCACTATATTCATCGTCTCGATGTTGCTCAGATTGTGATCTGAGTCATAACAGTAAAATCTTACCTCATATGTACCCGGCGTATTTATATCATACGCGCCGTCCATGTACATGTTGCTGTACAGATACTCAATCGAGTCTACATCATCTGATGCAGTCTCAATGCAGTCCATTGAGTAAAAGTTCTCACCTACTGCGAGCTTTAGCTCATGAGTCTTCAGTACCACTGTGGGTGCTGCAGATACTGTCGTATTGTCCTGATCGTCATTATCCCCTTCATCTTCATCAGACTGATCAGTATCTTCGTTATCTTCAGCATCTCCACTTATGAGGACACCGTTTAACGGTTGCTCGGTGACTGTTGTCTCCTCTGTATCTGTGACTTCTTCCTCAGGTTCCTGCTCTGCTTCAGGCAGTGCCGGGAAATAATCAACTACTCTTGTTCCCTTTCCCAGGTTATATGAGTTATCATATGCCGCATATGTGACCAGGGCCTGTGTACCACCTTCCATTGGTGATATGTCGTACACCCTTATCCTGTCTGATATGTCGCCGTCCTTGTCATCCATGGCATACACGCCCTCTGTTAGTGGCGTCATATCGTCGCCTTCGTGATATTCTATTTTCAGTGCTGATAATGATATCTGAGGAGGTGTATTATCCGTCGAGAGATATACCATTATCGAGCATACGATTAGGAGTCCAGCCAGTATACCGAGCCCTATCGTAATACTGTTTTTCATATATTAAAACCTACTTTCCGTAATACTTGCCGTAATATTTACCGTAATACTTGCCATAGTATCTGTCATAGTATCCGTTTGATGTCATCTTTACTTTATTCAGGATTACACCGAGGATTCTGCAGCCCGTCTTCTCCATCTGATCCTTGATCTTCTGGGCGAATCTATAGCTGATGGTTCCTGCTGACATGACGAGGGCCATACCGTCCGCATACTTTGATACGACAGCCGCGTCGATAACGCTTCCAAGAGGAGGCAGGTCCACGATGACGTAGTCATACTCGTTTCTCGCCTTCTCTATGAGCTCTGCAAACTCATGGGAGTCCAGGAGCTCTGACGGGTTCGGAGGTACCGTACCCGATACTATCATGTGCATGTCCCGAACACTGCTCTGGTATATTATCTCGTCCATTTCCTTTGAGCCTGATAGATAATGGGACAGTCCGTTTATTGCTTTATTAATTCTGTATCGTCCAATCAGTACGGACTTACGCATATCGGCATCGATGAAGAGTACCTTACTGCCTGCCTCTGCTATGGCACCTGCCAGGTTTATCGATACAGATGATTTACCTTCATTAGGGATACAGCTTGTGATGGCTACTACCTTTACATCCTTGCCACAGAACTGCAGGTTGGTTCGAAGGCTCTTGTATGCCTCTGCCGAGCTGTAATCGAGTTTTTTCAGTTTTCCTATATTAATAGTTTCCATTGTCTGTTCCTGCTACACACTCTTATTGGCTTCTTTAGCCATCTGCTTCATCTTCTTAAGTCTCTGCTTTTTATTAAGCGATGTATCCATATCCTCATCATACGGCAGTGATGCAAGCACTGACATTCCAAGGTATTTCTCTACATCATCGGGAGTCTTTATGGAATCATCTGTAATGAAATGAATGACCACAATAGCCATACATAAGATTGCTCCGAGGAATCCTCCTATGATAGTGTTCTTAAGCTTCTTCGGGCTCACCGGTTTCTCCGGCAGATTGGCGTAGTCAACGACGTTAACCGCCTCGATATCCATTACCTTATATATATGATCACTGGCTATACGTCTCACTGCGTCTGCGATATCCTGGGCTCTATTAGGATTAGTATCCGTTACTGATATCTCGAGGATACGTGTGTCCTGCTTGTTAGATACGCTGATCATGGCTGCAAGCTTGTCTGCCGTGATATCTTTCATGTCTTCATATTTATTCTGGAGGTCAAGCTCTACTATTACCTGGTTGGTAACGGTACGGCTCTTAACGAGCTCCACGTAGTCTTTTGTGAGCTGGGTACCTGTCTGGAGATCAGAATATGTGACAGCCTGAGAGTCCTGCTGGTTGAGGACATATATTCTGGTAGATGATTTGAACTCCTTGTCCATCAGGAGAGTGCTGGCGCAGAATGTGATACACGCACCGATTATCCCACACAAGCATATATTTACTATGTTGGCGAGGAGCACCATAAATATTTCTCTTAAGTCTATTTCAATTACTTCGTCGTTCATTCTTTTTACAGAATCCTTATATTCCATATTTATTAATCGAGATATTCGTCACTGACTACTTTTTTAGGATGATTTACAAATATATCCTCTGCATAGTCAGCACCGTACTTTGACGCAATATACTCTGCGCAGTCCCTTAGCTTCGGTGACCTGCCCTCATCCCTGTGGGCATCAGTAGCCACGAAATCAACGAGCCTGTGTTTTAACAGTTTGCCTGTAAACAGCTTTATGCCCAGGCCTGTCTTCCCCATGATGCTGCCGGCATTTACCTGAATGTATGCGCCGATATCCTTGAGCTCCAGTATACGGTCTATGTGACCTACCAGTGTCTCGAACCGTTCCACGTGGGCTATCACAGGTATGTAATCATACGTGGTGGCCGTATCGACGGCGTGTTTCATATCTTTCCAGGATATCCCTGTCATGAATTCCATCAGGATATATCTGCTGCCTGCCAGAGTAGGTATGTTTTTATTATCCATATCTGACGGCGATGACGATGCATCGTAGAAAAGCTCGCTCCCTAAATAAAGCGTTATCTCCGGATACATCTCCGATACCATCTTCTTCACCTCTTCAAAGCGCTCTGTGAGAGCCGCCTTGTCCTTGTGCCATACACCCGGATTAAAATGAGGCGTCACTATGATATTTTCTATGCCCTCTTTGTGATATACATCAAGCATGCGCTTTGTCATATCGACGTCTTTCGAGCCGTCATCTACGCCGTACAATACGTGGCAGTGCATATCCCAAAGCTCTGTTGTCTTTTTTTTCACTGTTTTGCTTCCTGCTTTTTCATATGTCAGGGTTTACATAACACCTATATATAATAAAACAAATACAGCAAAAATTCAATTATATGATATGAAACACGATGTCTTATTTAGGCAGTACAAATGAACTCTTGAGACCTACGATCCTGTTGAACACAAGAGCGCCTTCCTTTGAATCCTTATAATCCACATTAAAGAATCCCTGTCTCACGAACTGGAAGCTCTCAAAAGGCTTTGCATCCGCAAGGGCAGGTTCGAGCATACAGTTATCAAGGACTGTCAGAGAGTTGGGATTAATATTCATCTCTCCAGTCTCCTCGTTATATACACCCTTTTCCTCATCGATGAGATTCTCGTAAAGTCTTACCGTTGCCTTAACTGCGTGCTTTACAGGTACCCAGTGAATGGTTCCCTTTACCTTTCTTCCGTCAGGGCTGTTGCCGCCCTTTGACTCAGGGTCATATGTACAATGTACTACAGTGACTTTGCCTGTATCATCTTTCTCATAGCTTACGCACTTCACAAAATATGCACTCATGAGGCGTA
>JAEEGL010355477.1_pt1 | contig 16269 bp, 15 predicted proteins | sample 9134231 | NCBI WGS metagenome assembly JAEEGL01 (sample SAMN16246548, study PRJNA631951) | gut metagenome | biome: gut microbiome; feature: rumen; material: fiber-attached | host: Bos | place: Iran: Karaj | collected 2018-10
ATTCACCCGGTAAGAATACTCTATCCTGTGTTCATGGTTCTCGGCGGAAGTTATGGTGATGGTCGGCGCAGTGAAGGACTTATCGGGCACTTCGAGCGTTTGTACGGCGGTGACCGTTTTGGTCTCTCCGTCCTGCTCGTACGTTCCCGTGAGCGTCAGAGTGACCGTCCCCGGTCTGTCGGCCCAGGAAAGCACCAGTCTCTGCGACGAACCGCCGTCGTTTGAATGGGAATACGGACCCGAGGTCCCGAGCTTTTCTTCCGCGTCCGACGTTACGACGACGGCGACATCCATGCTCTGCGCGGAATTGAGCTGAAGCTGATATGTGAAATTGAGTATATTGCCGTTCGTCCCGTTCAGCGACGCCGCCGTTATATCGAGTCTGGGAGCGGTGAACGGCAGTTCGGGAAGAGCTATCGTCTGCGAGGCGGTGACCGTTTTGGTCTCGCCATCCTGCTCGTAGGTCCCCGTAAGGGTGATCGTCACGGACGCGGGCCGCTCGCTCCAGCTGAGCGTCGCGCTTCTTTGAGGCGAGGTCTCCGAGACCGAATGCTCAAAAGCACCGTCAGAAGCTACGATCTGTCCTTCATCCGTGGTTATCGCCGCCGTGACGCTCATACCCGAGGCCGAGCCGAGATCGACGGCGTAGGTATACGCAAGCGCGGTCGCGGCGTCCGAATCGAGCTGCGCGGAAACTATCTCGATGGTCGGCTCCGTGAACGGAAGCTCGGGAACGGTCAGAGTCTGCGAGGCAGTGACCGTCTTTGTCTCTCCGTTCTCCTTATACGTTCCGGTAAGCGTCAGCGTCACCGACACGGGCCGCTCGCTCCAGCTGAGCGCCGCACTCCTCACGGGAGAGGTCTCCGAAGCCGAGTGCTCAAAAGCGCCGCCCGAGCCCGCCGCCTGTCCGTCTTGAGCGGTTATAACAGCCGTGACGCTCATACCCGAGGCCGAGCCGAGATCCACGCGATATGCGTAATCGAGGGCGTCGGCTGAGTCGGACGCGAATCCCGCGGAGACTATCTCTATCGTCGGCGCGGTGAACGGAGGCTCGGGAAGGGTCAGCGTCGTCGAGGAGGTGACCGTCTTGCTCTGCCCGTTTTCCGTATACGTACCGGTAAGGGTCAGCGTGACCGATCTCGGGCGCTCGCTCCAGCTGATCGCCGCGCTCCTCACGGGAGCGGTCTCGCTGCCGTTGTGAACGTACGTGCCGTCGGTGCCGACGGTCTGTCCGCCGTTCGACGTTATGACGGCCCTCACGCTCAGGCTCTCGGCCGAGCCGAGCGTGACTTTGTAGCTGTAACTGAGCGGAGTCACGTCCGAAGGATCGAGCTGCGCGGAAACTATCTGAATGGAGGGTGCTTCGAACTTTATGCCGGGAACGGTCAGCGTCCTCTTCGCCGTGACCGTCTCGGTCTGTCCGTCGCGCGTATAGGTGCCGGTGAGTATCAACGTCACAGATCCCGGACGCTTAGACCACCTGAGCACAGACGTGCGCGCCGGCGAATCGCCGTCCAGGCTGTGGACGTAGGGACCGGCAGAGGCCAGTCTTGCGCCGCTGTCGGAAACGATCTCGGCGCTCACGCTGAGTTCGTCAGCCGAGCCCAAAGAAACGCGGTAGGTGTAATTCAGGCGATCGGCGTCGTTCCCATTGAGCGAAGCCGAGGATATCCTGATATCCGGCGCCGTGATCGGCGGCTCGGGCACTTCTATCGTCTGCGAGGCGGTGACTATTTTGGTCTCGCCGTCCTGCTCGTAGGTCCCGGTAAGAGTCAGCGTCACGCTCGACGGGCGTTCGGTCCAACTCAGCACGGTGCTGTGGGCGGGCGAGTCTGCAGACGCGTCGTACTGATACGGGCCGTCCGATCCGATCATCTCGCCGCTGTCCGCAGTCATCACCGCGCTTACGCTCACGCTTTGCGCGGAGCCCGTATCGACGCGGTAGGTATACTCCAGCGCGTCTGCGCCGTCGTTTGAAAGCGCGGCCGACGTGACCTTTATCGCGGGCACGGTGAAGGGCTGCTCAGGCGGCTCTTCGGGCGGCTCCTCCGGAGGAATCTTTATTAGGTCGAGCTCCTTTTGATCCTCCGACGAGCATTCCTCGCCGTCGCGGACGTAATTCATGATAAGGCGAAGCTCCACGCGTTCCGCTCCGCCGCTCCTGTCGATGGTCATAACGTGCTCCTGCGAAGTCTCCGAGGCCTCGTGGGTATAAGGCCCGTCCACTCCCAGGACTTTGCCGGATTGGTCGCAGGCTATGACGTTTACCGTGACCTTATCCGCCGAGTTCAGCTCTACTTCGTAGCAGTATATCAGCTCGTCCGGCCTGCTCTCATCCTGTTTGAGCTCCACTATACCGGCCGTGGGCTCCGCGTATACCGCGGGCGGCTCCTCCGGCACGGGCTTTGAAGGCTCGGACCATATCCCCGCGCCTCCTATAACTACGGCCGCAACAGCAGTCAGCGCCGCCGCTCCAGAAAAGAAGCTTCGACGCATTTTATTCAGGTTTTCGATGCGGCGCGCAGCCGCCGCCTCTTTTTGTTCGGTACTGTGATGCTTGGCCCCTTTGACCTTTTCATAAGCATCGGCTATTTCAGGATATCGATTGTCAACTTCCCACATGCTTGACAGCCTCGCATTCTTAAAAAGCCTTTTCCGTATATGATAAAATTAGACTCTTTTTATTTAATTAAAACACTACTCCGCATAAAAGGCAACAAAAACAGCCGCCCGAGGCGGCTGTTTTTGTCATTCTCGATCAGAAAAGCTGACCGGGCAGCACTTTCTTTTCCTTCACGCAGAATTGAGCATCATATTCTTCAAAGGCCTGAGGATCGTTTTCCGCGGCAAAATACCCTTCGGGCGTCGAATACTCGCCTTTGACACCGTCGAGATACCCGGGGATGAGCTCCTTGCACAAAAAGAACGAGGCGTCCTCTCCTTCGGGAAGTCCGTGATATCTTATGCCGTACTCCGAGGCGTAAGTGAAGCCGCTCTTTCCGTAAAAAAGGATGTTTCCCTCAAAGCAGACCGCGCCGCATCCGAACGACACCGCCTTTTCCAAAGCGTGATCGAGCAGCATTTTCCCATATCCCCGGCGTTTGTATTCAGGGTCTACGCAAATGGGTCCCATGGTCATTATGGGCAGGCGCCCGCCGTCGTCGGTATCGATGAACGCACGCACGAATATATCCTGTCCGATGATCTTTCCGTCCTTTTCCATAACGATGGAAAGTTCGGGAACGAAGGCAGGGTCTCTTCTCAAACGATTGAGGACGAAATGCTCGGTGCAGCCGGGACGGTAAACGTTCCAAAAAGCCTCTCTTACGAGGTTTTCCACCGTCCTGAAGTCCTCTTCTTTTTCAGTTCTGAATGATACGGCCATTTTTACACTTCATTTCTTAAGGAATTCGTAATATTCGGAATAGAGCGCGTTGAGCGGCGCGTGGCCCAAAAGCCTGTCCTTGACCGCAACGACGGTGACCGGCCCTTCGATATATTTCAAAAACAGCGAATCGTGGCCGACACACAGGCCGAGCATAAGGTTGAACTCGCATTTTTCGTCGTTCAGTATCTTCGCCTGAGCAATTGGGTTGCACATGGACTCCGGACCGGGATGGATCTTTCCGTCGTCGCCGACGCCGATGAACTCCTTGTCCACACGTCCCACCTTGCAGCATACCGATATAACGTCAAAGCCGTGCGACTCCAGGATCCTGCAAAGATCGCGCGCCTCGGTTTTCAGGCCTATGCAGAAAGCAAGCCCCAGACGGGTGTACCCCATGCGCTTTGCAAACTCGATGATCTCCATTATTCGGGGCTTGACCGGTTGTCTCGCGTCGGGGTCATAGGGCGACGGCGCGTAGCACGCCGCCTCCTGCAGCGCCGCTTCCTTTGCGAAGCGCATCAACTCCTCGTTGCGGCTCAGCTCACCGCAAGCGCCGGCGGCCTGCTCGGTATAAAGCAGAGTGCTGCAATCCTCGGGCGCTCTGCCGTTTTTATTTTTGCATATCCTGTCCCGCTCCGGGAACGGACACATGGCGCAGTTTGCCAAAAGGTTTTCTTTTTTCATTTTTATCAGCTCCTTTGCGCAGGCTCGCGAAGATATAACAAAAGCCTTGTAATCGTAAAATCACAAGGCTTTTAAGTGGTGGAGATAAGCGGGATCGAACCGCTGACCTCTTGAATGCCATTCAAGCGCTCTCCCAGCTGAGCTATACCCCCATATATGAGCGGCTTTTCGACCGCTCAAAAATAATACCACGCAGTACAGGTCATTGTCAACACATTTTTGCAAAAAAGACGGAGCATCCTCCGCGCGCTGGATCAGACCGCTCACACTTTATGGCAGGCGCAGAAGTGGCCGGGCTCGATCTGCCTGAGCTCGGGCTCGCTTGCGGCGCACCTGTCGTCCGCGAACGGGCAGCGCGGGTGGAACCTGCAGCCAGCGGGCGGATCGATTACCGACGGGACCTCGCCCGAAAGCACGCCCGTGCCCGTGCGGCTGTGCTCGGGATCGGGGATAAGAACGGATGAGAGCAGCTTTTGGGTATACGGATGCGCCGGACGTCTTACGACGTCGTCGGACGTTCCGGTCTCCACCAGCTTTCCGAGGTACATCACCCCGATATGGTGGGAGATGTGGTGCACCACCGAAAGATCGTGAGCTATGAAAAGATAAGTGAGCCCCAGCTCACGCTGCATCTGCTCGAGAAGGTTGATGATCTGCGCCTGATATGAAACGTCGAGGGCGGACACCGGTTCGTCGCACACTATGAACTCGGGCTTTACGGCAAGAGCGCGCGCTATCCCTATGCGCTGCTGCTGGCCGCCGGAAAATTCCTCGGGATAACGCAAAGCGTGGGTCTCTTCGAGTCCGACGGTCTTCAAAAGTTCGTTCACTCTGGCGTACTGCTCGGCCTTGCCGCCGGAAAAGCCGTTCGCCGTGAGCGCCTCTCGGATTATATCGCGCACCTGCATGCGCGGGTCCAGCGCGCCCTCGGGATCCTGGAAGATTATCTGCATGCGCCTGCGATAGCGCCGCATATCGGCTGAAGTTATGTCCTCGCCGTCGTAAAAGATCTTCCCGCCGTCAGGCTCTATGAGCCGAAGGATGGTCCTTCCCAAGGTGCTTTTGCCGCAGCCGGACTCTCCCACGAGGCCGAAGGTCTCCCCTTTTTCGATGCGCAGGGAGACCTTGTCCACGGCGGACAGCCATTTCTTTTTTTTGAAGCGGTCCCGTACGGCGAAACGCTTGGATATATCCTCTATCCTTAAAAGCTCAGAAGCCATGGTTTTCCTCCAGTTTGAAGCAGGCCGCCGTATGTCCTTCGCCGAGGTCGGTAAAGTCCGGCATGCGTTCGGCGCATTTTTCCATCCTTTCCGGACATCTCGGATAAAAAGGACAGCCCTTGGGGAGCTTCATGATATCGATGGGCACTCCCTCGATGGGTATAAGCTTTTCGTATTCCCTGTCTATGCGCGGCACGGAGGTCATAAGACCGCGGGTATAGGGATGCGCAGCGGACGAGAGCACCTGCTTTACGGTGCCCTGCTCTACGATTTTGCCGCCGTACATGACGAGGACGCGATCGCATATATCGGCAACGATGCCGAAATTATGGGTTATGAACAGAACAGACATGCCCGTTCGCTGCTTCATCTCTTTGATAAGGTCGAGTATCTGCGCCTGTATGGTGACGTCCAGAGACGTCGTGGGCTCGTCGGCTATCAAAAGACGGGGGTCGCATATAAGAGCCATGGCAATCATCACCCTCTGACGCATACCGCCGGAAAGCTCGAAGGGATACTGCTTCATACGCTTTTCGGGATCGGAGATGCCAACGACCGACAGCATATCGACGGCCCGGGCCGCGGCCTCGCTCTTCGGCATCTTTTTATGGCTGAGGATGGTCTCGGTGAGCTGCTGCCCCACCGTGAACACGGGATCGAGACAGGACATCGGATTTTGAAAGATCATGCCTATCTGTCTGCCTCTGAAGTTCTCCATTTCCTTTTCGGAAAGAGACAGAACGTCCTGTCCGTCATAGGTTACAGTGCCGTGGGTTATGCGCCCCGGAGCGCGGACAAGGCGTAAAAGCGAAAAGCCGGAAACGGTCTTGCCGCTGCCAGACTCGCCGACCAGGCCCATCACCTCTCCCGGACGGATATCGAAGCTTATGCCGCGCACGGCCTTGGCCTCGCCCATGGGAGTGAAAAAGGTGACGTGAAGATCTTTTACGGAAAGCAAAACGTCGCTCATGCCTCACTCCTCCTTAACGCGCGGGTCAAGGGCTTCCTGAAGGCCGTCGCCCAAAAGATTGAAAGCGAGAATGGTCAGAACCAGCGCGCCTCCCGGAAACATGATCAAATGCGGACACGCGCGGAAATACATCCTTCCCTCATACACGAGATCTCCCCACTCAGCCGCGGGCGGATTAATGCCGAGGCCGAGATAGCCGAGGGCGCTGCAGACCATCAGAGCCTCGGCGACGCCGGTCATGAAGTATATGATTATAGGCGCTAAGACGTTCCTGAGCACATGGCGGCGGATTATGACGGCGTTTTTGACGCCCAGCGCGCGGGCGGCCTCGATGTATTTTTTGTCCATTATGCTGAGAACGGACGCTCTTACCAGCCTTGTGAACGCCGGAACCGACGATATGGCTATCGCGTAGATTATGTTCCCCGCCTTCATGCCCATGATGCCGAGAGTGGTCACCGCAAGAAGAGCGGACGGAATGGACGCCAAAACGTCCATGACGCGCATGATGAACATGTCGGTGCGGCCGCCGAAATAGCCGGATACGAGCCCGACGACCGTTCCGAAAGCGCCCGCCATCAGCATGGAGCCGACGCCCACTTTGAGAGAGACGCGCCCGCCCATCATGACTCTGGTGAAAAGATCCCTTCCGTAATAATCGCATCCGAAGATATGATCGAAAGAGGGCTTCGCGCGCAGAAGGGTCTTGTCGACCTGCGTATAATCGTAGGGACTTATCTTGTCCGCGAAAATGCAGCAGATGAACATCACGATCAAAAACATCAGCGAGAACGCCGCAGCCTTGTTGTTGAGAAGCTTCCTCACGCAGGCGCGCCACGGAGAGCCGTTGGCGTATATCTCCGGCTCTTTGAATTTAGTAAAGGGGATTCTGAACTTCATTCGCTCTTCCTCCCCGCATAGGATCTTCTCACCTGCGGCTGGACTACCGCGTAAATGACGTCGGTGATTATGTTCAAAACGCACAGGATGAACGAAATTATCGCAGCGCAGGCCAGCGTCGCCACCTGATCGCGCCCGGTTATGGAATGGATAAGATAATACCCTATTCCCGGAAGTGAAAAGCACATCTCGACGATAAGGGTGTTGCCGATTATTCGGCTTATCTGTGAGCTGAACACGGTGAGGATCGGTATGAGAGAATTTTTAAAGGCGTGACGGTACACTACCTTTTTGCCGGCAAGGCCCTTGGCGCGAAGAGCGGTGACGTAATCGGTGCCCAGCACCTCGACCATGCTCGAGCGGGTCATCCGCGCCACCGCCGCGACGCCGCCGATGGCGAGGGTTATCACCGGAAGTATAAGATATTCAGGACCGAGATAGCCGTTGGTCGGGAGAAGATTGATCTTTATGCAAAAGAAGATGACCAGTATGACCGCGAGCCAGTACGACGGGAACGACGCTCCCGCCACCGTGCACGCCATCACCAGATGATCCTGCCATTTGTTCCTGTTCACCGCGGCGAAAATACCGATCGGAACGCCGAGGACGAATATGACCACCGTGGTTATTCCCACAAGCAGCAGCGTTTTCGACAGCCTCAGATTCAACTGTTTTGATACGGGAACGCCGTTGCGTCCGCTGCCGAAATCACCGTGGACGAACACGTTGTAGCAATAGCGCAGGTATTTTGCGAATACGCCGTCTTTGACTCCGAGCGAATCGTAAAGGCGGTCGAGCGCGTCGCCGTCCCCGCGGTACGGAAGCGAACGGGTACGGCTTCCCGGCATTATATACATTATCATGAATATCGCCAGGATAACGGCAAGCATCACCGGTATCAAAAGCAATATCCTTTTCAAGACATACCGAAGCATTTACACCCTCCGTGGATTTTTGACAATGTATTTTATCACACCCGCAAGCCAAAGTCCAATACATAAAAAGGCGGCACGGAAAACCCGTGCCGCCGGCCGTATCCACGTCTTATTTCAGGACTTTCAGGAATACGAGTATCGCCAGGATGACGCCGATCGTTACGTAGAGCTCTACGATTATGCCGAGGATCCAGCAGACAACGCTGAGGATGGGCACTGCGCTGAGCAGCTTGATGATGAAGCCCACCACTACGCCGATGAGTATGTACACCAGAATAGTGACTATCAGCGAAGCGAGAGAGTCAACTTTGAACGAACGGAAGAAAATACTTCTCAACTTATCCATATTTCACCCTTCTTTACAAAAAATTGCTAATGAATGTATATTGATTATACCACGTTTTTATGAAAAATCCACAACAAAATTGGACACGGCGCGCAATAAATATTATAATAACAAAAAAGGGGCGTGATCGGGATGGACACGGTGACGACCGGCCTTGTGCTCAGGGCCGCAGATTATAAAGATTATCACAAAATACTCACCGTGCTCACTCCTCAGCACGGCATAGTCACCGTCACGGCGAGGAACGTGCGCCGCAAGACCAACGCGCTCAAACCGTCGGCCGAGGTGTTCGCCTTCTCAGAAATGACGCTTTACGACAACAGAGGCAGATACAGTCTGACCGACGCCCGCGTCATCGAACAGTTTTACGGCCTTTCCGCCGACCTCGACTGCTTCGCGGTCGCGTCTTATATAGCCGAGATACTTTCGGGAGAGCCCGAGGAGCAGCCTGCGGAGCCCGATCTTTTCAGGCTGGCGCTCAACAGTCTTTACGCCCTGTCCGAACGCCTTTATCCTCCCATTTTGATAAAAGCCTCGTTTGAGCTTCGGTATGCGGGCATATCCGGCATGGCCCCCGACGCCGAAAACTGCGCGGTGTGCGGCAAGCCCTTGAAAAGCGCCTGCTCCCGTCCCTCGGAGGGCGCGCTTTACTGTCCCGAATGCGCCAAAACGCGCGCCGATCTTTCGCCCTCCGCCCTTTCCGCGGTAAGGCACGTCCTGAACTGCGAGCTGAAAAAGGTTTTTTCCTTCTCCCTCCCCGAAGACGACATGAAAAAGTTCTGCGAGTTCTGCGAGCACTGGCTGCTGTCAAGACTTGAAAAGAATTTCAGAACGCTTGATTTTATAAAAAAGACTGTTAAAGGTTGACGATATGAGCGAACTGTTTGAAAAATCACTTTCCACCCTTGAGTTTTCCAAGGTCCTCAAAATGCTGGCCGACAGGGCCGCGGGCAGCCATACGAAAGAAATGGCGATGCTTTTGCGTCCCGCCTCCACCATCCATGAATGCGAAACGCTCCAGCAGCAAACGCAGGACGCGATGGATATGACCGGGCGCTTCGGCAGCCCTTCCTTCACCGGCCTCAAGGACGTCTCCGACGCGCTGAAAAGAGCCGAGATGGGCGGCGTGCTCAATCCCTGCGAGCTTTTGACGATCGCCGCCCTGCTGCGCTGCGCAAGGACCACGAAGGCTTATGTCAAAGAGCGCGGCGATGGGGAGCGCACCAGCATCGACGGCTATTTTTCGGCCCTTGCCGGAAACAAATATATGGAAGACAAGATAAGCCAGTCGATAATCTCCGAGGAGGAGATCGCCGACAACGCGTCGAACGAGCTTTACGATATACGGCGCAAAATGCGCCAGACGGCGTCTAAGATACGCGACACTCTGTCAAAGATAACCTCTGGCTCCACCCAGTCGAAAATGCTGCAGGAGTCCATCATCACCATGCGCTCGGGCAGATACGTCGTCCCCGTCAAGGCGGAGTACCGCAACTCTTTCAAGGGACTGGTCCACGACGTGTCCGCGAGCGGAGCCACGGTGTTCATCGAGCCCGCGTCCGTGGTGGAGCTGAACAACGCTCTCAAGGTCCTTGAAAGCTCGGAGAAAAACGAGATAGAACGCATCCTCGCCGAGATGAGCGCCGAGGTCGCTGGTTTTTCCGGCTCCATCCAGAGAGACTACGACGTGCTGTGCGCGCTGGATCTTATTTTCGCAAGAGCAAAGCTCGCCTATGACATGAAGGCCGTCAGACCGCAGATAATCGAAAAGGGTCAGACCAGACTGGTCAAGGCCCGCCATCCCCTGCTTGATCAGCAAAAGGCGGTGCCGATAGATTTCACCATCGGCGGAAAGACCAAGACCGTGGTGATCACCGGTCCCAACACGGGTGGCAAGACCGTCAGCATCAAGACCCTCGGGCTTCTCGTACTGATGGCCTGCTCCGGCCTCATGATCCCCGCGGCGCCCGGAAGCTCGGTCGCTCTTTACAAAAAAGTATTCGCGGATATAGGAGACGAGCAGAGCATTCAGCAGTCCCTCTCCACCTTCTCGTCTCACATGCGCACCATAGTGGACATCATAAACGAGGCGGACGACAGGACGCTCGTGCTTTTGGACGAACTCGGCGCCGGCACCGATCCGACCGAGGGCGCATCCCTGGCAGTGTCGATAATAAAATATCTCCGCGATCTCGGCGCGGACGTCGCCGCGACCACCCATTACGCCGAGCTCAAGGTGTTCGCCCTGACCACTCCGGGCGTGGAAAACGCCTCGTGCGAATTCGACGTAGAAAGCCTGATGCCCACGTACAAGCTCATCTTCGGCATCCCCGGAAAATCCAACGCCTTCGCCATCTCGCGTAAGCTGGGCATACCCGAGGCGATAATCGAAGACGCGTCCGCCGGTCTCGGAGAGCAGGACAGGCAGATGGAGCAGGTCATTTCCGAACTTGAGGAGCGGCGTCAAGCCCTTGAAAAAAGGCTGGCCGCGGCGGAATCCGACCGCGCGGCCGCCGAAAAAGCGGCGCAAGACGCATCCGAAAAGCTCAAAACGGTCGACGCCGAGAAAAACAAGATAATCGAAAGCGCGAAAAAAGAGGCCTACGAGATAATAAGAAACGCCCGCTCCGCCTCGGAAATGGTGATGAACGAGGCCCAGCGCATAAAGAAGCAGGCGGTCTCGGGAGAGGATCCCAACGTCTCCGCGGCCAAAGCCGCAATGCGCGGCACGCTCAACCAGGCGGAAACCGATACCCGCTATGTCCAGCCCGTGGCAAAGGCCGTTCCCCTGCCCCGTCCGCTGCGTCCGGGAGACACGGTCGTGATAGCCGCCACCGGTACCAAAGGCACGGTGGTGGAATGCTCCGCGTCTCAAGTCAAGCTCAAGGCGGGCATCATGACATTCAACGTATCTCCCGACGAGCTGACCCTTATTGAAGACGAAAAGGTCAAAGACAAACCGGCGTCCTCCGCTCACTTCGTGCCCGGCGACCCCAAAGGCGCCGACAGACTGGACATACGCGGCATGACCGGTATTGACGCGGAGCTCGAGATAGACAGGTTCATCGACAACGCGCTCAGGTGTCACCTCGAGGAGGTCACCATCATACACGGAAAGGGCACCGGCGCGCTTCGCAAGGCCGTACACGACCATCTGAAGGCCATGCGTCAGGTGCGCTCCTTCCGCATAGGCTCCTATGGCGAGGGCGACATGGGCGTCACCGTGGTGACTCTCAAATAAGTCCTTGCATATATGATTTTTTAGAGTTATAATATTTTATCCGGATAAACACTTCCCCTTGAATCGAGGTATCGAAATGGTCTCCAAAAAAATCACAATAAACAATCAGGTAGGCCTTTACGCCCGCCCCGCGACCTTTTTTATCCAAAAGGCCAACGAATTCAGAAGCACCATCCACGTAAGCCGGGATAACGGCAACGTCAACGCCAAGAGTCTTTTGGGCGTGCTTTCACTGGGCATAACAAAAGGCACAGAGATCACCATCTCCGCGGAAGGCCCCGATGAGGAAGAGGCCGTCGAAGCGCTCTGCGCTCTCGTGGCCGCCAATTTCGGCGAATGAACCGTTCTGCCGCGCTTTTGCGCGGCAGTTTCTTTCACAAGGGGGAAGAGCGCATCTTCCCCGTTTTTTTATGAGAGGTTTTTATGACTTTCGATCAACTCAAGGCCGCCGCCGCAAAGCTGCCCACGACTCCGGGAGTCTACATAATGAAGGATTCCAACGATTCCGTCATTTACGTCGGCAAGGCGAAGGCGCTCAAAAACAGGGTGAGCCAGTATTTTCTCGATCTGGCGTCCCATTCTCCCAAAACACGGAGGATGGTGTCGAAGATAGACCATTTCGAAACCATATACGCTCCTTCCGAATTTGAAGCTCTGCTGCTAGAAAACACGCTAATAAAAAAATACAAGCCCAAGTACAATATCCTTCTCAAGGACGACAAGGGCTATCCTTTCATCGCCCTCGACTCCGCCCCGTTTTCCAATTTCGTTATCGTGTCCGACACCGGTGACAAATCGAGACGTTATTTTGGTCCGTACGGCGGCCGCGGTGCCGCAAAAGCCGCAATAAACACCGTCCGCGATCTTTTTACCCTTCCCGACTGCCGCAATAAATATCCACCGCGAGGCTTGCGCGTTTCACGCCCCTGTCTGCGTCACGATATGGGCCTTTGCTGTGCCCCGTGTACGGGAAAGGTCTCGGAACAGGAGTACGGCGCCCTTATCGAGCAGGCGTGTCTCGCGCTCGAGGGCAAGGTCGGAAAACTCACGGAAGAGCTCAAAAAACAGATGGAGCAAAAGAGCGAGGAGCTGGATTTCGAGGCCGCGGCGGAGATCCGCGACAAAATAAAGGCGCTCAACCGGATGAAGCTCAGCCAGAACGTGACCGGAGTATCCGCGGGCGACTGCGACGTGGTGGCGTTCGCCTCGAAAAGCGGCAAGGGCTGCATAACCGTGCTGCTGTGCGACAAGGGCAACCTTTCGGGCAAAAAGACCTTCTTTTTCGACAATCTCGAAGAGCAGGACGGCGCGGACGCCATGTCCAGCTTTATAAAGCAGTACTATACCTCAGTCAGGCAGGCGCCCGGTACGGTATGCGTATCCATACTGCCGGACGATCACGAGCTGATAGAAGACATGCTTTACTCCATCCTCAAAAAGCGCGTGCGCCTCACGATCCCACAAAGGGGCGACAAGAAAAAGCTTTTGGACATAGCGATCGGAAACTGCTATTCCGAGCTCGAGGTAAAAAACGAATGGGAAGCCAAAGCGATGGCCGCGACGCGCGGGTTCGAACAACTCACCGGACTTTCGGACGTTCAGACCATCGAGGCCTACGACATATCCAATACCGCGGGACAGGACGCGGTGGCCTCCATGACCGTTTTCGAGAAAGGCCGCGCCGTCAAAGCGCGCTGGAGAAAGTTCCGCATCAAATACGCCGTCGGCGGCGACGACTACGGCGCCATGGAAGAAGTCATTGACAGACGGCTGAAAAAGGCGGCCGAAGGGGTCCGGGCCTTTCTGCCTCTGCCCGACGTGATACTGGTCGACGGAGGTCAGGGACAGGTCAAGGCCGCCAAAAAAGCCGCCGCGGACAACAATATCGACGTTCCCATCCTGGGCATGGTAAAAAACGAGCATCATCGCACGCGCGCCCTGGTCGACGAGCAGGGCCGCGAGATCGGGATTAAGGCCGTGCCGTCCGTGTTCGCCTTTATCGGAAACATCCAGGAACGCACCCACGAATATGCCGTGGATTATCACCACCGTGTGCACAACGAACGCTCTCTGAAATCCGAGCTGCTTTCGATACGCGGTATGGGAGAAAAGCGCCTTGACGCCCTGCTCCAAGCCTTCGGGAGCATGGAAAAGCTCAAAAGCGCAACGTATGACGAGCTTATCAAATACGTTCCGGGAGAAACCGCTCGTTCCATTATAAGTTATTTTGCCTCGGGAGGTTTTTCAGAGTGAGAGTCATATCCGGCATAAGAAAAGGAAAGCTGCTTTCCGCGCCTTCCGGTCTGAATACCCGTCCCACCACCGACAAGGTAAAAGAGGCCGTGTTCGACGCGATACAGTACGACGTGAACGGAGCCAGAGCGCTCGATCTGTTCGCGGGCTCCGGCCAGATGGGGATCGAGGCCATATCGAGAGGGGCCGACAGCTGCGTCTTCATCGACAAGGATCAGGCCGCTCTGAAGGCCGTTACCGCAAACGTCAAGGCATGCGGCTTCGAGGACAGATCGGTCATCCTGCGCAAGGATTCGCTCGTCTGGCTCGAGCAGCAGCCGAGCAAAAGCTTCGATCTCATATTTCTCGACCCGCCCTATGAAAAAGGTCTGCTGGAGCAGGCATTAAAGACCATCAATTTGTTTGACATCCTCTCAAGCCGTGGTATAATAATCTGTGAAAGCGGAGCTCCCTTCAAACCCGAGCTTTCCGCCCCCTACGCGGTAAAAAAGCGTTACCGCTACGGAAGGATCCACGTAACTACGGTTATAAAGCAGGTGACCGATGAAAACAGCGATAGTTCCGGGGAGCTATGATCCCATAACCCTCGGGCATATGGACGTGATCGAAAGAGCCGCACAAATGTTCGACCGCGTCGACGTGCTCATGGTCATCAATTTTGACAAAAAATACCTGCTTTCCCATGACGAAAGATTCGGTGTGATCCAAAAGATATACGCGGGCAGGAAAAACATCCGCGTACGTCAGTGGGACGGAATGCTGTACGATTACGTAAAAAAGTACCGCCCCGACGCCATTGTCAAGGGCGTGCGCAACGCTTCCGATTTCTTCTACGAGATGGAGCAGAACGACTACAACCGCTCTATGTGCGGAGTGAACACGGTGCTGCTGCCCGCATCTCCCGGAATGGAATCGCTGAGTTCCACCCTGGCGCGCACCGTCTCGGCAAACGGGGGCAGGCTTGAAGGCATACTTCCCCAGGCTGCAATCGAAGCAATACAAAAGATCAATAAATAAACGGAGGACGAAACAATGGCCGGAAACGCTGTAGACGAACTGATCAACAATCTCTATGAAATGGTGCAGGACGCATGGTCTATGCCCCTGGGACGCGAACGCTGCGTCGTCGATCGTGACAAAGTCCTGGATATCCTGGACGAGATCCGCGCCAGCTTGCCCTCTGACCTGCGCACCGCAAAAGACCTGCTTGAAAAGCGCGACACCGTTATAGCGAACGCTAAAAAGGAAGCCGAAAGCATCAAGACCCAGGCGGAGGAATACGCCCGCAACAAGATCAACGACCATGAAATCATGGTCCAGGCCCGCAAAAAGGCCAGCGAGATAATCTCAAACGCCGAGGCCCGCTCCAAGGAGATCGTCAAGGCGGCAGGCGCCTTCTGCGACGATGCCCTCAAGCAGACCGAGGAGTCCATATCCCAGTCGCTGGGCTCCATCCAGCGCTCCCGCACCCAGCTCAAGACCGTCATCAGAGAACAGCAGACGGTCTCCGCCGGCTCTGCAGTCGCAAACAACGTCAATCCGTAAGGCGAATGAAAGAAAAGCAGCATGCGTTGCATGCTGCTTTTTTTATACGCCTTTTTTGAACGCTTCGTATTCCTTGACGACGTTTTCATCCTTTCGCGACCAGGGGTCTGCTATAAAATCAGTCAACTTGTAAAAGACCTGTCTGTCTAGCAGTCCGTGTCCGTATCTGTCGCGCTTTCTGTATATCAGATCGACCGCGGCGCCCGCCAGAACGCCGGCAAGACACCCGGCGAGAAAAACGGGGATGAAGACGTACGCTTTTGAAAATATGCAGAACGAGCAGATCAGGATCAGGTTGAACAGCCTGAACGTGCGGCTTTCAAAGAAGTAGTATATCTTCTTGGCATATAGCGTGAAAAACACGTCGTGATGAAAGAAGTTCAAAAGCCCAATGACGTAACCTGCGAAAACGAAAAGGAAAAGCTGCAGATAGTTCTTTGAATAGAGACATCCCAGCCAGAACGCAAGCGTGGCCGTGAAGCACGGAAAGATCGCGCATTGATCTACGACTTTTTCAAACGCTTTGAAATCCGCTCCGTTCTCGGAGAGAAAGCCCTCGATGAAGGTCCTCTCCACTCTGACGGGGTATTTCATCTTTGTTTTCCAGCTGTCCGTCATACTCTGGGCACCGGAGTCTTGCGGCTGGTATCGAAAACGGCGTTCGCGTCAAAGAACACCGAGAGCAGGTCCTCTTCCCCGTTGACGTTGCGCCACAGACGGTAGCCGTCTATATTGATCCTTCCCTGACGCAGATAATCGGAGCCCTTCTGCACCCAGTACGTGACGG
>JAEEGL012857253.1_pt1 | contig 16269 bp, 15 predicted proteins | sample 9134231 | NCBI WGS metagenome assembly JAEEGL01 (sample SAMN16246548, study PRJNA631951) | gut metagenome | biome: gut microbiome; feature: rumen; material: fiber-attached | host: Bos | place: Iran: Karaj | collected 2018-10
CCGATCCAGAATGAATTGTTCATGATATAGTCAGTATTATCCAGCGTTCCGGCTACCCTGTATGCATCCGTCCCGCGTATAGGATTGAAGCAGGGCTGCTTGATGAAATTGCCGCCGAACAGAAGTCTCGTCTGGATATTATGAGCCTCTATGAAGCCGGTGAGCTCATTTCTTGATATCTTACTGCCCGGCTTAACAGTTATCATAAATCCGAACCATGAAGGAGTACTCCCCTCCTCAGCCTTCGGCAGATATATCAGATCCTCATACTTTTGGAGCCTGTCATGGATATAAGTCCAGTTCTCAATCCTTCTCTTTATAAAATCAGGGAACTTTTTAAGCTGCTCGCAGCCTATAGCAGCCTGCATCTCCGTAGCCTTTAAATTGTATCCGAAATGACTGTATACATACTTGTGGTCATACCCTTTGGGAAGCTCTCCGAACTGTCCGTCAAAGCGGTGTCCGCATAAGTTATCACGTCCGGAAGGACATGCACAGTCCCTGCCCCAGTCACGGAATGAAAGCATAAGCTTGTGTAGCAGGGGATTATCCGTATACACACAGCCGCCCTCGCCCATGGTCATATGGTGAGGAGGATAAAAACTGCTGGTACCTATATCACCCCAGGTACCGGTATACTTTCCGTCATATACAGAGCCCAACGCATCACAGTTATCCTCTATCAGCCATAAATTATGCTGCCCACAGAACGCCTTTACAGCCTTGATATTAAAAGGATTCCCGAGAGTATGGGCTATCATTACAGCCTTGGTCCTGGGACTTAAGGCGGCTTCCAGCTTGGTCGCATCAATATTGTACTCAGGGATGGTCACATCCACGAACACAGGAACAGCACCATATTGTATCATCGGAGTGACGGTCGTAGGGAAGCCTGCTGCCACAGTGATAACCTCATCTCCACGCTTGATCTGTCTGTCTCCCAGCTCCTGAGCGGTAAGCGTCATAAATGCCAGAAGATTGGCTGACGAACCGCTGTTAACCAAGTGCGCATACTTTACACCGATCCATGATGCAAACTCTTTCTCAAACCTGTCCGCAAACTTACCCGCAGTAAGCCAGAAGTCAAGTGTCGCATCGGTCAAGGCACACATCTCTTTATCGTCAAAAACACGAGAGGCATAGTTAATCCTGTCTCCCGGTTCAAAACTCTTCTTATTCTGCTTAAACTCTTTATAGTATTCAGAAACCAGCTGTTTGATCTCAGATCTGGCTTCGTCTTCGTTGTTCCAGCGCATATTATCTCCTCCCAAACACCTCATCCGGCACTTCGTGCCACCTTCCCCTCGAGGGGAAGGCTTTATCATAATATCTCTATCACCACTTCTTCCAGGGCGCTACACCCTGGCTCAGCATCTTCTCCAATATCTCCATCTCACGTCTGTTATCCATACACTGCCAGAAGCCCTTATGTACGAACGACATGAGTTCACCTTTCTCCACCAGCTTATTTAACGGCTCCGCCTCAAATACAGTATCATCACCATCGATATAATCAAATATCGCAGGCTCCAGTACCATATAGCCGGCGTTGATGATGTCGTTATCGGACGCATTCTTTTCACGGAAGGAACGTACCGTATCTCCTTCGATATTCAGGACGCCCTTCTGCTGCTGCAGGGATACTGCAGTAAGAGTAGCTATCTTTCCATGCTTTTTATGGAACTCTAACAGTTCCTTGATATTGACATCGCAGACACCGTCACCATATGTCATCATGAAGGTCTCGTTGCCCACATAGTCCTTAATGCGCTTGATTCTGCCGCCGGTCATGGTATTGTATCCGGTATCAACTACTGTCACCTGCCACGGTTCACACTTACTGCGATGAACTGTCATCTCATTTTTCCCGTCACGATAGTCAAATGTCACATCACTGCTCCTAAGGAAATAATTGGCAAACCATTCCTTTATCACGTGCTGCATATATCCGGCACAGATGATAAACTCGTTAAATCCGTAATAAGAATACTCCTTCATGATATGCCAAAGTATGGGCTTCCCACCTATCTCCAACATGGGCTTCGGACGCTGTACATTGTCCTCTGCTATCCTGGTACCGAAACCGCCGGCAAGTAATACGACCTTCATATGTCTACCCCCTATCCAATCTGAACTGTCCGATATTCCCGAACAGTTACCTCCACTCATTTACTCTTAATCCGTATATGCATACAGTACTGTCTCCGACAGCTCCCTGCCATAATGTCTTATCGCAAAATGATAATCAGGATTAAACGAATGTATCAATAGCTGAAGCTGGAAAAAGTCAAATCCGTTATGATAAATACATATGGCCAGCTTAGGAGCATACTTCTTTATAGTCTTTTCAGCTCCCAAAAGCATCTTGTACTCATAGCTCTCGATATCAGCCTTTATAAAATCAACCCTGTCGGTAATGATATCGTCCAAAGCTACAAGTCCGCACTCCTCACTGTCTTCAGTCTTCACATTAACGACTTTAGACCCTAAACCATTATTCCCTGCATAGCTTTCTATATACTTGGTCTCAGACTTATCCGATACTCCGTATTTATATATCTCTATCTGTTCGTCCTTAAGATTCCACTCCTTTTTTAATCTGTCCAGGCGGTAATCAAGTGCCTTAAGGTTATAGGCATCAGGTTCTATGGCGATGATCTTTCCAAATACACCTTCGCATGCAAACAGGAATCGTTCTATAGAATCCCCCACATATGCACCACAATCAACGAATACATCCTTCTCATTGCAGCCCCAGAACCTGCTTAAGGAGAAATACTGATTGTCAGAGAATATCTCCTCATCATACTTCAACCCTTTTGCCCTGCAGATAAGCATCTCGGAATATACTCTCTTTGAAAAGTCATCCTCAAGCATATCATAGCACTTCAGGATATCATCACGGTATTGCCTGAATATATAATCATCTACATGGCAGTTGGCTATATTGTTGGCATTAAGGATACCTTCAATCTCCCTGATGGTCTTTATTCTCGATGTAGATATAAGCACCAACGCATCAGGATCACCTGCGATATCAGCGATACTATATACCTTCTTGCCCCATTTCTCAGAAACAGATGCAGAGCTAACCACATATCCGTCTATGTCAAAAGTCTCCTGGTTCCTCAGAAGGCCCTCCTGATACAATGCAGAAGTGTTCCCGGTACCAAAAATATATAGTTTATGTTTCTTAGACCTTCTGTCCGTCTCATCAAAGAAGGATAGAAGCCTCTGCTTATAGTCCATATCATTCCTCCTTATAACCCCTGTTCTCTAGCCATATCCTGACTGCTGCTATCACAATGGCTGTTATACATATACATAAGTTAATGACTCCGCCTAATTGTCTGCCATTGGCAAAAAATATCACACTTCCCAATCCGCCTGCAAAAATAAATATAATGCATGTCACCGTCACTATACGGTCACATGACCCATCTGTCATCCACTTACGCGATATCAGGATATCATATATAATGCAGATCAAAGTGATCAGGTATACCAGGATCCATCTGTTAAACTCACCTGTAAGTGTCTCTTCGGGAATGCCACTATCCCCCATATCTGTAATAAACCGGAATATCGGAAAATTGAACAACACTTCAATCAATCCCAATATAGCGAAATTCCTATACCGTTCAGGAGTATCACTCTTTTTTGCTTTCACCAATGCCCTTATCAATAAAACCAATTCGGTAATCAGTATCACTATCGCTACGCTCATTATAATTATAACTATTTTATCCGAAATCGGTGTTAAGAGATCACTGATAACTCCCAGCCCTTCACTTGCCTTAGGTGGCGGATCCCGCAACTCCCTATATGCGTCTGCTATACACTCTACTGAAAAGGTCAGTGCTACGGTATTCATAACTGATATAAGAAGAACTATTACAACGGAAATGATTTTAACGAAACGTTTCATGGGACTCCTTTATATACTCCTCCGGCACCTTTACACCATGTGCCACAAGTTTTGCCACATAAGCAGAATCTTGCAGTCTAGCCACAGACTCCTCCATATACTTCTGATTCTTCCTCTTAACAAAACCAAATAAATGACGAAAATAGAATAATAAAAGTACTCCGCCTATAATTAAAGCAACCCAGAGTCCTACCTTGACTAAAGCAGGACCACCAAGAGGTATATTGCTAAAGTCTCTATTCATAAGCAATAAGGCCATAACAACCAGACCGGATCCAAACCAAGAAGTATATTTCTTCTCCGTATCCTGAATAGGATCAAAACCTTGTATGGCGACTTCCCGCCATCTATTATCAAAGATTTCTCCACCGCATTTGGGACACTTGCGTATCTTACTGCCATACAGGTATGGATTAATTATCCGATAGCTTTCTATTACCTTTTTCTTACAAAGCGGACATATTATATCAAGTGCCATAATATATCTATCCTCTTCTCTATCTTATAGTTCATGTCAGGCTTCTTTTAATCTCTATATTCTACAGGATTGAGCCCATTTGTTTGTAAATCCTCAATCTGCAGTACCTATAGATCATCTGTATCATCTGAGTCATCCGAATCGTCTGTCTCATCATCCTCTTCCAAACAGGCAAGCCAATTATTATATACCTTTAATGCATAAGTGAAAGTACATATGAACAGCGTACCTAACATTGCGCGTAGATAGTCATCACATGTGCCCACAGCCAAAACAATAAGACCCACCAATATAACGCTGGAAATGATAACTCCAAAAACGCCCTTTAATGTAAATTTCCAATCCATTTGATATAGCGCAATTTTAACTACCATTTCAGCCCGTTTTTCCTTTAAGATCATTTCTTTAATAATGATCACTACGGCAATAATCCTAACAATCACAAGACCCGCTACAATAGGCCAAGAGATAAGGAATCCCAAAAATCCAAAATCATTAACTGATGATATATCCGTCAGATACGTATAGTCTTCTATCGTATATACAACAGTATATATAATCGCAGCCATACACGTAATTGGAAGAAGACGCACTAATATTTTTGAAGTAATCTCTACTGAAGTATTCATGGGCCTCCTTCCTCTTATCTGTATTCTCTACCCTATCATATATATACATCTACCTGACCTTTATTCTCTAAACATCTTCTTTCACCTATTTATGGTAATCATCAATAAAAGTTTTACCCACCATTTAATAAATAATATATATTTGAATATCCTGTCCTTTAGCGAATTACCAACATATAGATAATAAGAATGGATTTGTTTCAAAAAAATACTAGTGATTTCCCTATAACTTACATTTTTTGTTCTAATATTGTAATGAGAACAAATATCTGCATCTTTCATAATATTGAGATAATCAAATGTAGACTGATACAAACATGTTCTAAAAATATGTCTAGCAATTTTATTCTTTAATACGTTACCAATCGGTAATAAGGATAAATGTTTAAAATCCAAATTCCTCTGTCTAACTCGTTCTTCAGGTTCAAAGAAGCATTTCCCCTGATATTTGGCAGAATATGATTTGGTCTTTTTAGCAGCTTTTTTTGACTCTGTCAAAATCATACCATTATCAATATAAAGCAAATTGCCCATAGATAAACCTTGTGCAATAAAAAAGTCAGAGATCATAGTGGCATGACAAAAATCAACATTTTTTCTTAATAATTCCGTAGTTGCTTTACATACATCCCTTCTTACTATCATTCCAGAAGGATGAATTCCATTGTAAAAATATTTAACAGCATTATCTAATGTGATCTCTTCAATAGTGTTTTTAGAATTATTAATGTTTATGTTTACATAGCCTACTGAAATAGACTTACTTTTTTCTAACCATTTCAAAACATCATCTATTTTCTCGCCAAGAACAATGTCTTTATCTAAGCATTGTAATCTATACTTCCCTCGGGCAACATTTAATGAAGACAAACCATTTTCTAAACTGTTTTGAAGTGTTTTTTGCTTATATACTATAATTCTTTCATCAATTGACGATAAATATGTTACATCCACAGACGAACAATTATCCATAACTATTATCTCTATTTCATTGGAATGACATTTACATATAGACTTTAAATTTTTCTCTAAAACTTTTATTCGATTATAAGAAGGAATACAAATCGATAATATAGGTTCTTTTTTCATGATAGTTCATTCCTTAAATATTCAATAGTTCTATTAATGCCTTCTTTGAATGTTACTTCAGGTTTAAATCCTGTATCATTGCATAGTTGTTCAATATTAACGCACGAACTAAATGTTTGCGTAGACATATTGGTATTTACTCCAATATCAAGTTTAAGATTACTGTCTATCAAGTCTCGTATTTCACATATGTATTCTCGTAATGGTCTATGTATTCCTGATCCGATTCCATATATTCTGTCTAATCGTCCTTTTTCTCCTATTAATCGTAATGCCTTGGCTACATCAGATACATAAAGGAAATCCCACATTTGCTCTAAAGATCCATATTTAGGAATGTCACCCCGCAATAAACTCCGTATTGTATAAGTAATAATATTATTATCTCTTCTTCTCTCACCATAAGTACTTGGAATAACAGTCCAAATGAATGGTTGATTAAGTTGTCTTGATAAAATATCCAGGAAATAATGACAAGATACCTTTGCAGCGCCATATATATCATTAGGTGTTTGTTTTTCATAAACATCCATAACTTTATCGCTAAAAACATATTCAGCCACAGTTCCTGCCGCAATGAATCTTTTGCAATTAAGATTTTTAGCAAGTCGTATCATTTTTTCCGCGAGTATAATGTTTTCTACTTGAAGTGGAAAATTATTTTTTTCTTCAGGAGTGACACCTCCCCAAGCAAGATGAAAAAAAACATCTATCTTCTTTTCATTCTGATATATTAAGTGCTCACAGTCTTCAAACATAACGGTTGAAAAATTTTCATTATCGATATATTCATGTAAAATAGAATTTTTGTTTCGTACAATTGCTATAACCTGATAATTATGCTTCAACAGCTCATCAATTAGCCATGATCCAATAAATCCACTCCCGCCTGTTATCACTGCAGTCATACAAAAATCCCCCACAATTGTTACATATTGTTTTTCATTTTTTTCAAAACCGATACCGTTTTAGGTAATCCTATTGTTATCCCAACCAGCAAACTCAAGGCTGATCCCAACGCAACACCCGCTGTACCAAGATTTAAATTCTTGGCAAGAAAAATAGATAAAGGAATATTAATAATCGTTTGAATAATAGTAGCTATAGTTGTTTCTCTTACAATTCCAACTCCTGTGAGGAATGTAGAAAATACATGGCATAGCATTAATAGCATATAATATAAAGCAATAAATATAATTAATAAATTGTCAAAAGCTAACTCTTTTCTCAGCCAAATAATCGAAAAGGGTTTAAATAAGAAAGCCGCAAATATCGTTCCAATTATAAAGATAATATAAAGATCAGCATTTTTTTTCATCATTCCCTTAATCCACGTTTTATCTTTTTTGGCATATGCCGCAGTATAAGCTGACAAAAGAGGTGTTATTAATGCTATATAAGCAGTATTTATAACTCCAAAATACGTATAACAAAAGCTATACGGAGTAACATTTTCAACGTTCAATACTTTGGAAATGACGATATTGTCCGTCGAGTTTAAAACTAAAGCACCTATCTGCATAACAAATACTTGTAACCCAAATGAAACAATCTCTTTGACATATCGAGAATTAAAACTCGTAACGCTCGGTTTAATAGCCTTATTTTTGCTATAGCAAACTATTGATGCGATAATATTTTTTAGTAATTGACCAAATCCTTCCGCAATAACAAAATACACCAAAAGAGAAACATCCAAAAAGCTGATAACAATAAATGCCACCAAAGAAACGGACTGACCCAATACACCCCAAAAAGCAACCAAACCGGACTTCTGAAGAGCATACCACACATTGTTTACAAGTGAGATAACAAAGTTTATACACGCAAATCCTATTGCAATAATTACACAAAGTGATAAGTCTTCTTCGGAATCGTTCAATCCAATCCAATCAATTATTCTAAATCTCCAAAGCAGAAAACTTGCTAAAACAAAAGCAAAAGCAGAAATGCCGGAAATCAACACATAGGCTGTACTCACATATTGTTTCCCGGTTTTTTCATCCCCTCGAGCTAAGCTTTTAGTCAGATTATTTCTCAATCCGCTACCAATACCAAGGTCCAGATAATAAATCCATGACACAAAAGACAGTAGGGTTACCCATTCTCCATACTTTCTTTCCCCCAAACATGACAATAATATCGGGCTAGCAACGAATGACAGAATAATCCCCAGAACTTTATACCCTAAAGACAAAGCAGAATTTTTATATATTATTTTGTTGCTGTATATTTCTTTATCCATTTCTTTTTTTTATCAAGTATCCCTTTAATCTAACCTTAATTCTATATACCAAGCCAATTAAGGGTAAAAACACTTTGGGACAACTTACTGCCACCCAATACCATTTTATTAACTTTGGAAATCTGCATATGTATTGCTTAACATAATTTTTGTTCCACACATTAGAGTTTTTACATGTATATCTGTATTTTATTATAAAAAAGAAAACCGTACTTTCAAAAGACTTTTGCAAAACTTCATCTATAATACTGTTACTAAAACCAAATCTTTTTGAATGATACAATAATAATGAATAATTCTTTATCCAAGTTTCATAAATATCATAATTTACTGTTTTATTCTCTCTTGCACAAATACATAAAAAGGTTTCAATCAAATAAATGCCCTCATGTTTCATGGTTTCTAAAAGGACATGGCTTTGTAGTAAATTACTCCCTAAATAATAATCAAAACACTTTATTTCATCAATGAATTCCTTTTTAAAAACTAAAGATGATAGAAATGTACAGTAAATACCCATCTTCTTGATATAGGCATTTCTATCTGTATATTTTAAAACTCCTTGGTATATATATCTTGGTTCACCCCATGAAAGAGGCTTCTCATTGATTACATTAGCAGAGTTAAGGTGAATACAAACAGGATTACTTTTAATAGAATGAAGGATATGTTCTATAGCTCCTTCCATAACAATATCATCATCACTCAATAACCATACATATTTGCCTTTAGCTTTTTCTAAGCAATTCAAAAAATTTCCATCAAATCCCAAATTATATTCATTTCTATAATAAATTATATCCGGATATCTTTTTTTTAATTTATTTACAACTAATTCTGTTTTATCACTTGACGCATTATCAGAAATAATAAGTTCTATTCCATTCATGCCGTGTATCTGGCTAACCAATCTATTTATTGCTTCATTAAGAAGAATGCATCTATTATATGTAGGAATACATATACTCAAGAGAATATCGTTGTCCATAGCTTATTACCTTAATCAATATTAATAATGTACTCTATTCTTTTTTTCTTTTAGGAAACCATAGAAAACTCTTTTTCAATTCATCAATTGACATTGTTTCTATCGGAATATACAGGCTTTTTATATTCTTTTTTATCAGTTCTTTATTTAGTTTACTATAATCTAATGATAACAAATAATCGATTTTTTCTTTTGTAAAGCGATACTTAATTACTTTATTGGGGACTCCCGCCACTACGGAATACGGTGGAACATCCTTTGAAACAACAGTTCCTGCAGCTATTACAGCTCCTTGACCCACATGAACGCCGGACAGAACAATTGCATTTTGGCCTATCCATACATCATCTTCAATTACTATATCACCCTTTGACACACCTTCGTTTCCCATCTTTAGGATTTTCGCTTTAAACGGGAATGTAGATAAACAATTTATATTATGATCCGCACTTAATACAAAGGTTGTTCCAGGAGCAATTGAAACAAAATTGCCTATTTTTAATTTGTACTCTGAATTAAATGAAAGACAATTAATGCCTCCATAAGAGTATTTACCAACGCTTACACATTTCTTGTCATACACTCCGACCATTGAAACACTATTATGTTTATTATTAATTCGAAACATTTTTTTTTCGATTACATCTCTAATAATTGAAACCATTTTCTTTTCCATTCATTGATATTCTGTTTATATAACCTTTTTATTTATTCCCTAAAAAAACTGATTGCAAATATCCAAATCTGTTTTTCTCATCCGGTTCCAGATAACAACCCTCAGCCCATTCATTCCAAGCATTTATAAAAATCAATTTGTTTTTATAGTCATTTTTTACTTTATCTACTAATCTTTTATAGTATTCACCAAATTTTTCAGGGGTCGTTCCTTCATACACTAAACCCTTTGTATTTCTAGGTGTATTATCCCAATCCACAAAAGCTCCGGCAATCAGCTTTCTATCTGTAACCTTATATTTTAATATCTCTTCCCAATCGGAATCATAGGATCTTATATCTAACTTTCCTGCACCATTTCTCAAATCCAGTATTTTCCTACCAAGCTTTCGCATATTAAGAGTTATCAATACATTCCTGGCTAATTTTAGTATACTCGACATATTTCTATCGGCTATATCCCTGCATACAAATGCCGGTTGAAACTGAGTATAATAATCAAAAATGTCCAGTTTTCTTCCCTCCATATAGAAATTGGGATATTGAGAAATTAAAACTACTCCCGGAAATCCCTGTTTTTTTACTTCACTTCTTATAACACCAATATACTTTCTTAATTTAGGTATTAGCTCTGGTCTGTATATTAACAATACCGGTCTGCCATGAAACTTTATATAACGACTGTCTTTAAAAAAACGGCATAGATATTCAACATGTTCCGGTATCTCCTTTATATCATAATCCTGACTGACTATGATACTATTATCTCCGCCATCCCATCGTTTAGTCCAGTTTTCATTAGCCCAGCATAAGCAAAACGGAATGTCAACTCTTTTATCACCAAGCATCATTTCTATAGGTTTTTCAAGAAGTTTTTTCCCGTGTTTAAACCAATAATGATAATAGCAAAAGCCATAAATTCCATTTGCTCTAGCTAATTTAGCCTGTTTTATCATAACATCTATATTAAGCAACGAATAATAATCCTGATTCAGCGGTACCCTTGGTTGATTATGCCCTTCAAATAAAGGAGTTGCTTTTTTTACATTAGTCCATTCCGTAAAGCCTTCTCCATAAGCTTCATCATTCTCAGGAATCGGATGAAATTGGGGTAAATAAAAAGCAATGGTTTTAATATCCATATATAAATACCTCCAATTATTTTCTCATCACATTAATTTTCTCAACTGTTCTAACTAAAAAACCTTTTTCTTGAGATGCAAGTTTTTTGATATGATTCAAATGCCAACGACTGACCGCATTGTTCGTTTTCAATAAACCGGCTACCTCCATTGTCGAGTCTTTAATCGTATTTTCGTCATTCGATGTATTATTGTTGTGGATTATATGCAGATAAAGCGGCTCTCTATTTATAGTAAATCTCTTACCTTCTGATAGCATTAAAATCCATAAGAAGAAATCATCCGCCCCGTTATTTTTCAATACTTCTCTTTTCCACAATTCAGGAATGCTGTCCCTTCTTATCAGACATTGTCCGGGAGAAATGATACGGCATCCGAATTTGGTATAAAAGAAAAGATGCTTAACCGTAATATGCATAAACCAATATTTATAAAGCATTTTACGATAAGTCGGAGCTTTGACAATACCATTGCACACTACCACATCAATGTTATCTTTTAACGCCCGTAATTGTTTTTCTATATAATCCCGTTTTATCACATCATCCTGATCCAGGAACAGGATATATTCACCCGAAGCATTTTCTAATCCTACTATTCTTGACCTATGGATGCCATAATTCTGGGGGTTTACAAAGAGCTTAGTTTCTAAAATATCACTTCTGATATCTTCCTCTGATATTATTTCATCCGGATAATCATTCACAAATATAAGTTCAATATCATTTGTTTCTTTGAGATTTTTCTTATTATACTCTATTATCCTGATCAATCGGGGTATATATTTTTTGCCTCTATAAATCGGAATTATTACACTTACAAGCATTATCTGATCACATCCTTGAATTATTCATATTCTTTAAAGAGTCCCTGTTGGATTTCCACATAAATAGTTCATAGCATATCTTAAATATCACAATAAATACTGACTTTGGAAGCAGTTTGTATAATGACCTTTCAATGCGAAATACTATGTCATTTCTTTCTGTCTCCGTCTTGTTATAATCCTTCCATAAAGAATTAACCATATACTTGTCAAACAAAGCTGTTGCAGGATGCAGACTACCTTTATGCCAGGGGAACTCTCCTAAAAATCTGAAGGTATGATATATTGCTGTATTATCCTTCGCATTGTCGATTCTTTTTTTACTATAGTATCTGGGCTGTCCGAAGAATCTCTTATACTGGTCATATGAATATACCATATGGAACGGTTGCAGATTATACTTGATATCCAATACTTTTATCTGCTCCTTAAGTACTATATTCAATATGTCCTGGTCGGGTGCCATATAATGTGAACGGACGTTTTTAATATGATCTGTTATCCTTTCCTCACACTTTTGGTTTCTCCAGTTTTTCATATCAAAAAGGACTACTCCACCATTAAAATATATGTCCCTTTTTGAAAAACCAACAGTCTGTTTATGACGCATACACATAGAATCTAAAACCATAGCAATAGGTTTATCTTTCATATCCATATTAAACAGTTTTTCTATGGTGCCTGCAACTATAGTATCACAATCTATATATAGTAACCTCTCTACTGATTCAGGTATGTATTGATTTACAAACATTTTAATATTTGTGGCATAAGAATCACGATATCCGTTTAAGCCTAAAGCCTGCATTTTATCTATTACTTCAGCAGCATCGATAAATACCCCTTTTCTACCATATATCCCTATCTGCTGTATGAGTTTTTCTTTACTTTCGTCTGTTATCCCCTCACCCAAGAGATATATGGTTATATCGTCAGCATCCTTATTATTCTCTAAAAGAGATGTAATCGATACTCCGGCATAAGGGACATATTTTTCATTAAATTGATATAAGATATTGATCATTCTTCTTCCTCAAAATTAAGCCGTTCTTCCTCTATTACCAGCGGTCTCTTCATTACCCTGTTATTTATACTCATGATATACTCTCCAAGAAGTCCGATAAAGAAAAGCTCTATACCGCCAAGCACAAATACACCGATAACTATCGGAGCATTACCCATAGCAAAATTATCCCAGTTAACAAGTTTTAATATCAAATAAACCAAAGCGATGATAAAGCTTATGAACCCTATGATAAAACCACCAATAGTCGCCAAACGAAGCCCAACTTTTGTATATGATGTAAAACTTAGCATCGCAGCATCATATAATGTATACCAGTTATTGTGTGTCTTTCCGGCACGACGCTTCTGCTGTTCATAAGGGATATCTTTACGTTTGAATCCCAGTTCTGCTACTATGCCTCGTAGGAATGGAGTAGGATCTTTTAAGTCACGCAACACATCTATAAAATCCTTGTCATACAGACCAAACCCGGTAAAGTGTTCTATCTGTTCTACGTTTGACATCTTCTTTATAAGCTTGTAGTAACAGGTTCGAAAGAAACGCATTATCTTTCTTTCCTTACTCTTAGTCTTTATAGCGCTGACTATCTTCGCTCCCTGTTCCCATTCACGGACGAACTGCGGAATCATCTCCGGAGGATCCTGAAAGTCACAACTCATACCAATAGTACAATCACCTGTAGTCTGTAATAGTCCGTAAAAAGGCGAATTGTTCTGACCAAAGTTTTTAGCGTTAAATATAGCTTTTATTTTCTTATTCTCTTTACATAACTTGCGGAGTTTGACACGAGTAGTGTCTGATGAATCATTATCTATGAATACTATTTCATAATCATAAGAAGGCAGTTCTTTAGTGAACTGCTCTATGATGGCTTCGCTCATAGGAACGACATTTTCTTCTTCGTTATAACAAGGTATTAATACCGATATTTTCTTCATAATATCATCCGCCAATTATAGTTTTATTTTCTAATTACCCATATTTCCATACATTCTCTTAACTTATTATTTTATCATAAATTGCTCTCAAATGCAAATCATCATTTGTCTGCAAACACCTTGAAAAACAAGTCCTCATCAGGGTCTACACACACAAAATTACCATAAGTCAACTGTTTCCCCGGTTCATCATATGGTCCATCGCATCCGAGGGTATAGATATCATCATACTTCTCATTGTGTATTCCATATTCTGATACCTCATGGAAGCCTCTTAAGAACTCCATGGCAGGTGTCAGCGTACCCAATATCAGAAATATAATTACAAGAATATACGTGAGTTTTTTCAAGGATTTTGTATCATTTGATTTTTTGTTTTCTTTTGTCTTCTCACTCTCTTTTGATACCCCATCGTTCTTAAGTACACCTTTTTCCTCTATCAGGAACCTGGCTACTAATATAAATACCATCACAAGTGCCGGTATAGAAGCTCTCATAGAAAAATCATGCTTACCGCCTATCTTAAGTAACGGAATGATAAGAAGACTTGCAAATGTCACATAATATACCGCACTCTTCCTATATTTCCAAGCCATAAATATCATGAGTAGGGCAAATTCTATGCATACAAATGAGATATAATTAACCAATGGATTATGGCTGAACGGAGCATTTTGTGCTGCCGCTTCAGAGCCTTCCATGACTATAGCGGCATCATTCACCCTTAATGCATTTGCACCATTTATTGCCACATTAGAAAGCAGATAAGTTCCTATAATCGGGAAGATAAATATCACACCCAGTATATTTGATACTGAGAAAATGCTTTTTACAAATTCTTTTATTATCCCATCTTTCCTGTATTCAAGCAGTTTCATTACTCCAAAGTATAGACAGTATATAAATACACCGACAAACGGAAGAGGTGCACAGAATAAGCACATCATACCTAAGAAAACATAATTCTTGATGTTCTTTTCATTCATGATACACATGAAGCAAAGCCATGCCGGAAGCGCCTGATTGAACACCCAGAACAGGCATGTGGTAAAGGAGCTAAACTGATAGTCCGTAGCCCACCATTCAAAGTGATAATCTATAGAGTTCCAGGTATAGCCCACACTTCCTATTACATCTGCACCGCTAAAAAGTATAAAAAGTCCGATGACAAACAGCTGTGTCTTCCCCTTACACACTTTAAGCGTGTACATTATGAGCAAAAAGATGATCATTACTATAAAGAATGTCCATATGAATAACGCAGTGTTGGCTATACTAAATGCTGTAGCTTCTTCTGCACCTGCAAAAAGGACAAGTTTACCAAATAATGCCGGAACTAACCAGTATCCTATATAGTATACCAGTGCGTGTCCTGTAGCAGGATATATGACAGGCCAATCTCTCAGCACTATATCCCTGTATATAGCATTCCTATATCTAAAGTCCTCGCTCTGAGCCCAAAATCCGCCTATACCTGACTGCCATACCCATACCAAGGCTATAGCCATGATGGCGAACAGCACGGGCCATGATATCTCTAGGGTATGTTCTTCAAATACGTGGTCTTCATCTCTTATGAGCCCAAAGTACAGGCATGCTCCGATTACCAGCACACACACTATACTCCAGTACCACTTAAGCCATCCTATGGAGAACACCAGGAATGGCAGTGCCAGCATGATAAATGCTATTTTTCTAAGTTGTCCGTATTTTATCTCTATCATTTGTTCTTCCTTACGTATATCTTTTCAGAGGTCATCTCTGGTACACCCTTCCAGATGAGACCTCCTTCTACTTCACATGCACATTCGTAATCCGTAATGCTAAATCCCGATGAATATATACTTGTATATTCAGGACTGCCTATAATAACATCAGGTAGATCTCCATTATCTATAGTCTCTATCAACTTGTCTGTCATATCAGATGAAGGTGGCTTATGTATCAGACTGTAATTATATCCTGCTTTTGCCGGAGAATTTAAAAATGTATCCTTATCCATATACGGGAGTATACCCGTGATAGCTACACTGAATGTGATAGGATTCGAGCCCTCTTCTGCTACAGGCATCTTTTCCCACTCTGCAAGTATGGCACTATCCAGATATCCATTCTCTTTCAGAAATGCATATTCATCACGTCCCAAGGAGTAGTTAAACACTACATCCACGATACTCGAAGATATATTCCAATATAGTGGAATTATCACTCCTACAGTAGCAAAAAGTAAAATTAAAGAAGTTTTTAAATCCAATCTTCCTATTTTATTCTCAAGAGTTGTATTTTCTCCTTTATCTTTTTTAC
>JAEEGL014177051.1_pt1 | contig 16269 bp, 15 predicted proteins | sample 9134231 | NCBI WGS metagenome assembly JAEEGL01 (sample SAMN16246548, study PRJNA631951) | gut metagenome | biome: gut microbiome; feature: rumen; material: fiber-attached | host: Bos | place: Iran: Karaj | collected 2018-10
GCCGAGATCATTGTTACCGCGCTTGGTGAGGGGCTGGTACTGGTGATAGCAGCCACCGTCGGGGAACTGCGTAGAGGCGATGTCGATGATGCGCTGACGGGCGCGGGGAGGTATCTGATGGACAAAGCCCACGAGGTCCTGATTGGAATCGCGGAAGCCCATACCACGACCGACACCGCTCTCAAAGAAGCTTGCGCTACGTGAGAAGTTGAAGGTGACCATACACTGGTACTGGTTCCAGATGTTCACCATACGGTCGAGCTTGTCGTTGCCCGTACGTACCTTATATATATTAAGAAGTGCATCCCAGTAGGCGCAAAGCGTGTCGAAGGCACGGTCCACCTTCTCTGTCGTGTCGAGTTCAGCAATGAGGGCGTGCGCCTTCTCCTTGTTGATCACCTGAGGAGCCGAGAACTTCTTGTCCTGTTCATTCTCGATGTAGCCGAGCAGGAACACAAAATCTTCCGACTCGCCCGGTTTCAGCGTCACCTCGATGTAGTGTGATGCGATGGGGCTCCAGCCGTGGGCGTGCGAGTTGCGGGGTTTGCCCTCCATCACGGCATCGGGGTTGGCAAACTCGTTGTAGAGGCCAACGAAGGTCTCACGGTCGGTATCAAAGCCTTGAATAGGCGCATTCACATGATAGAAAGCGTAGTGGTTGCGACGCTCACGGTATTCAGTCTTATGATAGATGGTGCTTCCTTCAATCTCTACCTCACCCGTTGAGAAATTACGCTGGAAGTTCTCCATATCCGTTGCGGCATTCCACAGACACCACTCCTCAAACGAGAAGAGCTTCAGCGTCTTCGTCTCGTTGCTCTTGTTGGTGAGCGTGAGTTTCTGCACCTCACACCATTTCTTCAGGGGGACGAAGAAGAGCACGGAGGCCTCCACACCGTTCTTACGACCTGTGATGCGGGTGTAACTCATACCATGACGGCACTCGTAGAAGTCGAGTGGTGTCTTACAGGGCTTCCATCCCGGATTCCAGACCGTATCGCCATCCTTGACGTAGAAATAGCGGCCACCGTTGTCCATCGGCACGTTATTGTAACGATAGCGCGTGATGCGACGGAACTTGGCGTCCTTATAGAAACTATAGCCGCCTGCCGTATTGCTGATGAGTGAGAAGAAATCCTCGTTGCCTAAGTAGTTAATCCAGGGCCAAGGAGTCTGCGGGTCTGTAATGACGTACTCGCGGTGTTGGTCGTCGAAATGACCGTAACGTTTTTGCTGTTCCATGTTTCAATTTTTAGTTAGTTGCAATAATTTGTGGCAAAGTTAAGCATAAAATCTGATAAAAAAGCATTATTATCATTTTTTTTGCTCGATTATTGCAAGAAAATATGTACTTTTGCAAAAATTTTAGGAAAAAGGAATGAAATATGCATTAATTACGGGTGGTTCCCGTGGTATTGGTAAGGCCATTGCCTTGCGTTTGTCGGCGGCTGGTTGGCCGGTAGTGATCAATTTCCTGAGCAACCGTGAGGCGGCTCAGAGTGTAGCAGACGAAATTGTCGCTCATGGTGGTATCTGTGAGCTGTTACCTTTCGATACCTCTGACCCAAAGGCCATCGAGACGGCCCTGACGGAGTGGGAGCAACAGCATCCCGAGGATTGGTTTGGTGTATTGGTGAACAATGCCGGTATCCGTCGTGACAACGTGATGTTCATGATGCCTGATGAAGACTGGCACAAAGTGCTCGACACGACACTCAATGGCTATTTCTACGTGACACGTCATCTGCTGAAGCACATGATGCCTCGTAAGCGTGGTGGACGTATCATCAACATGGCGTCGCTCTCAGGTGTGAAGGGACTGCCTGGACAGACCAACTATAGTGCTGCGAAGGCTGCTGTGATCGGTGCTACGAAAGCACTGGCACAGGAGGTGGCACCACGTAATATCACTGTGAATGCCATTGCCCCCGGCTTCATTGAGACCGATATGACGAAGGGCCTGCCTGTGGACGAACTGAAGAAGATGATCCCCTCAGGACGTTTCGGACAGCCTGAGGAGGTGGCTGCCCTGGCAGCGTTCCTGGCTTCTGACGAGGCGGCCTATATCACGGGTGAAGTCATCAATATCAACGGAGGACTGTATACTTAGGAGTCAGGAGACAGGAGACTGTAGAAATGAGACGTGTTGTTATAACAGGAATGGGTATCTGGTCGTGTCTGGGTACAGACTTGGCGACTGTGAAGGACTCACTCTATGAAGGCCGGTCGGGCATCGGACTCGACAAGGATCGCCTGAGTTACGGCTATCGAAGTGGATTAATGGGTATGGTGGAGACACCCGTCATTACGAAGCAAATGTTAGACCGTCACACTCGTGCCGGTATGTCGGAAGAGGCGCAGTATGCCTATATGGCTTCGCGCCAGGCTTTCGAACAGGCTGGTATTAGCGACGACTACCTGCGACAGAACGAGGTGGGTTGTATCTTCGGCAATGACTCGTCGGCCAAACCTGTCATTGAGTCGTCGAAGATCATGGACGAGAAACACGATACGGCGATGCTGGGCTATGGGCTCATCTTCCAGTCGATGAATTCGACGGTGAATATGAACCTCAGCACCATCTTCCATCTGCGAGGCGTGAACTTCACCATCAGTGCGGCCTGTGCCAGTGGCAGTCACTCGATAGGCCTGGGTATGATGCTCATCCGTCAGGGACTGCAGGATATGGTGCTCTGTGGTGGTGCCCAGGAGACAAATTACTACTCTATGGCATCGTTCGACGCACTGAACGCCTTCTCCGTCCGTATGGACGAGCCCACAAAGGCCAGTCGTCCGTTTGATCGCGATCGTGACGGTCTGATCCCCAGCGGTGGCGCAGCTGCACTGGTGCTTGAGGACTACGACCACGCTGTAGCCCGTGGGGCTACGATTCTCGCAGAGGTCGTCGGCTATGGTTTCTCCAGCAATGGCGGAGGTATCTCTGAACCCAGCGATAATGGTAGTGTGATCGCTATGACGCGAGCCATCAATGATGCAGGGATTGTTCTCGACGATATCGACTATATCAATGCCCATGCCACTTCTACTCCTCAAGGGGATATGTACGAGGCAAAGGCTCTTGGCAGAATGTTCCAAGGACAGCGGGCGCTTATCAGTTCGACAAAGTCGATGACGGGTCATGAGTGTTGGATGGCTGGAGCATCTGAGATTGTGTATTCTACGCTGATGATGCAGCACAACTTCGTGGCGCCCAATATCAACTTCGAGAATCCCGATGAGTATTCCGAGAAACTGAATCTCACTGTTAAGACCGTTGATATGGAAGTGAACACCGTACTGAGCAACAGCTTTGGTTTTGGTGGTACCAATAGTGCGTTGGTGATCAGGAAGATATAAGAATACTATATGAAGAATATGAAAAAGTTCATGATGATGGCGATGATGGCGCTGATGACAGTGGCTGCACAGGCTGCTGACGATAAGGTAACCCTCATAACAGGTGACGGACAATGGCTCAACGAGAGTGGTAAGACCGCTACCGTAGAGATGGATTACAGCAAGACTGTGGCTGAGGGTGAGCCCCTGAAGCAATATCTGAAGAACCGGGGCGATCAGGTTGTGGCCGATTGGCCATCGGTGGCCGAGACAGCTCGTATTCGTTTCATCGAACAATTTAACAGGCGTAACAAGAAGGGCTTGCAGATTGTTGATTCAGGTAAGGCTGACATCAAGATCAAGGTGATCGTAGAGAAATTACACTTAGGCAATACTGCTACGGCAGTCATCTTTGGCGGTTTGGGCAGTGCTGGCGGTGCAGAGATCACAGGTAAGATGATCGTGACGGACAAAAGTGGAAAGACGTTGGCTGCCTACGATCTGTATGAGGTGCGTGGACGTGGAGCCACTGACTTTACAGAAGGTAAGCGCCTTGGGTCTGTTTACGACCATATCATCAGGATGGTTATCAAAGCTTCTAAGTAAGAAACAGAAATGAATCTTTCACCCGCTCTTAGAAAACGTTATACTGAAGAACTGTTGAGTGCGCGTGAGGCGCAGCGGCTGGCAGAGTTTATAGCCTGGGGACCAGTGGTGTTCCAGGCTTCACGATTAATGGTGAAATGGGGTATCCTCGACCTCTTGCGCGATGCCGACGATGGTATGACGCGTCAGGAGATCTGTGAGAAGACAGGTCTCTCTGACTATGCCGTGAAATGTCTCTTGGAGGCCTCGCTTTGTATTGGTACTATCCTCGTGAACCAGGAGACCGACCGTTTCTCGTTGTCGAAGACCGGCTGGTTCCTGATCAACGATCCTGCCACACGTGTGAACCTCGACTTCAACCACGACGTGAACTACGAAGGATGGTTCCATTTGGAGGAGTCATTGAAAAACGGCAAGCCAGAGGGATTGAAGCACTTTGGCGACTGGCCGACGGTCTATGAGGGCTTGTCGAGTCTGCCTCCACAGGTGCAGAAGAGCTGGTTTGGTTTCGATCATTTCTATAGCGATTCCTCATTCCCTGAAGCCCTGAAGATCATATTCGACGAGCACCATGTGCGTTCGCTCTACGATGTGGGTGGTAATACGGGCAAGTGGGCCCTGCAGTGTGTGGGTTATAATGATGAGGTGGAGGTGACTATCCTCGACCTGCCTCAGCAGATCGGTATGATGAAGGAGAATGTCAAAGGCAAGACGGGTGCTGAGCGCATCAGTGGCTATGGCATCAACCTGCTCGATCCTGAGGCTGTGTTCCCCAAGCGTGAGGGTGGTCTCGACGCCATCTGGATGAGTCAGTTCCTCGACTGTTTCTCGATGGAGGAGATTGTGGGCATTCTGAAGCGTGCGAAGGCGGCGATGACGCCTGAGACGCGCATCTATATCATGGAGACACTTTGGGACCGTCAGCGCTTTGAACCGGCTGCTTTCTGTCTGACGATGACGAGCCTCTATTTCACTGCTATTGCCAACGGCAACTCGAAGATGTACAATACTGAGGATATGGAGGCTTGTATCCGTGAGGCTGGCCTTGAGATAGAACAGATCCATGACAACCTTGGCCAAGGACACTCGATACTTGTAGTTAAGAATTAAGAGTTAAGAAATAAGATAATATGAGTAGACAAGAAATTGAAGAAAAGGTGAGGACATTCCTCATCGATGATTTAGAGATTGACGAAGAGAAAATCACCGACGATGCCAAACTGAAGGAAGATATGGGTATCGACAGTCTGGACTTCGTGGACATCGTCGTCATCGTGGAAAAGAACTTCGGTTTTAAGATCAAGCCCGAGGAGATGGTGGGTGTGACAACGTTGCACCAGTTCTGTGACTACATTGAGAGCAAGGTAGGGTAGTGGACAAACAGTGGGACGGCACGACCTACGGCAATAGTGCGATGCACCGTTGGCTGATAAGCTTGTTGCGGAGAATAGATGTCAGATTCAGCTACGTCTTCGCAGACGTGTTTGTTGTACCTCCCAGTCTTTTCCGACCAGGATTTAAGTTCATCTACCGTTTCTTCCGTGAGCGTTTCGGTCAGTCGCCCTTGAAGGCTTTCTGGCATACGTATCTGAACCATTGTCTCTTTGCACAGGCTGTGATCGATAAGTTTGCGATGTATGCTGGCAAGAAGTTCGATGTACAGATTGAGGGCTACGACCACTTCCTGCGTCTGGCTGCTCAGGAGAAAGGCTTCGTACAACTGAGCTCCCACATGGGCAATTATGAGATAGCTGGTTATACACTGGTGGCCGAAAGCAAACGCTTCAATGCCATCGTGTTCTTTGGTGAGAAGGCGTCGGTCATGGAGAATCGCAACAAAATGTTTGCTCACACGAACATCCGGATGATTCCAATCCGCCAGGATATGAGTCATCTGTTTGAGATCGACCGTGCCCTGAGCGATGGCGAGACCGTCAGCATTCCCGGAGATCGTGTATGGGGGTCTACGAAAGTGCTCAAGGCTGAGTTCTTAGGCAAGGAAGCACGTTTCCCGATGGGACCCTATACAGTGGCTGCTATGCGAGGCCTCGATGTGTTGGCGGTGAATGTGATGAAAGAGTCGTCGAAGCGTTATCGGATCTATGTCACGCCCCTCGACTACGACAAACAGGCGTCGCGACGTGAGCAGACCGCTCAGTTGTTGCACAGCTACGTAGCAGAACTTGAACGGCTTCTGGCCCTTTATCCGACGCAATGGTATAATTATTTTGATTTTTGGAAAGATGAGTGAAATGAAGACATTCTCAGAAGACTTTCTGAGGCAGATAGACATTCATGAGTTGCTGCCCCAGCAGGAGCCTTTTGTGATGATTGGTACCCTGACCTGTTTCGACGAGGTGAGGACTGTCACAGAGACCACAATCGCCGCAGATAATATCTTTGTGGACGATGGTCGTTTCTCTGCCAGCGGACTCATTGAGAACGTGGCACAGACCTGTGCTGCCCGTATCGGCTTTGTCAATAAATACATCTTGGGAAATGGCATCACGATTGGTGTCATCGGTGCTGTGAGAAAGCTTGTCATCAACAGCCTGCCTGCCGTGGGTCAGACCATCACCACGACGGTTGAGATCGTGAGTGAGGTGTTTGGTATGACGCTGGCCAAGGCAATAGTCACCTGTGATGGTGAGGAGTTGCTGAGCACTGAGATTAAGATTAGTGTCAGAGAGGGATGAAAGTAGTCAGTAGTCAGGAGCCAGGAGACTGTGGCATGAAAGAATTGAAAGCTTCGAAGGAGTTTGAAATCCGTTTCAGTGAGGTCGATATGATGGGAGTGGTGTGGCATGGTTCCTACGCCCTCTATTTTGAAGATGCCCGTGAGACCTTTGGTGCGAAGTACGACCTGAGTTATATGGGCTATATCGATCATGGCTATTATGCGCCCATCGTCGAACAGACCATCCAGTACAAGAAACCCATCCGCTATGGCATGCGCCCTCGTATCGATATCATCTATCGTCCGACCCTCTCAGCGAAGATCATCTTCGACTACGAGATCCACGATACGGCCGACGAGAGTCTGATTGCTACAGGCCACTCCGTACAGGTGTTCATGGATCTGCAATACCAGCTGGTGTGGGAGAATCCGCCGTTCTATCTGGAATGGAAGCACCGCTGGGGGGTAGATTTTGGCATGTATGACGTATAAGATAGCCGACAATATCCTGTCTCCCTTGGGTGAGACGACGCGGCAGAACTACGAGGCTGTGAAGGCCGGACGTTCTGCCTTGGAGCGTCATGGCCAGCGATGGTCTCTGCCAGAGCCCGTCACTGCCTCACTATTCTCTGAGGAACAGGAGAAGCGCTTCGCTGTCAAAGGACTGTCTCGCTTTCAGTCGATGGTGGTCACCTCTGTCCGTCAGGCACTCAGTCAGACCACGCTCGATGTCTCTCAGCCGAATGTCGTTCTGATCCTCAGCACCACCAAGGCCGATGTAGAATTGTTAGAGCAAGTCCCTCCCATACAGGGGAGGTCAGGAGAGGTCACCTCTCTGTCTCCTGCATCCAGCGCCCAGTGTATTGCCCGCGAGTTAGGCTTCACCACACAACCAGTCGTGGTGTGTAATGCCTGTATCTCCGGCCTCTCAGCCCTGATACTCGCTAACCGTCTGTTGGAGGACGGACAGTACGACTATGCTGTTGTCTGTGGCGCCGACAGTCAGAGCCGTTTCATCGTTTCGGGTTTTCAGTCGCTGAAAGCCCTCTCCACAGAGCCCTGTCGACCTTTCGACATGGAACGTATCGGCTTGAACTTGGGTGAGGCTGCCGCCACGATGATATTGGGTAGAGGAGTAGGGGATTGGACCCTCGGTCCTGGTGCCGTCCGCAACGATGCTTGTCATATCAGCAACCCCGTTAAGAATGGCGAGGGCTCATACAGGGCTCTGACAGCTGTCATCGGGGAGCATTCATCAGAGGAACTGGCCTTTATCAATGCCCATGGCACAGCTACGATCTTTAACGACCAGATGGAGTCTGTGGCCATCGAACGGGCAGGATTAAATGATGTGCCAGTAAACGGCTATAAAGGCTACTATGGTCATACGATGGGTGCAGCCGGCGTGTTGGAGACCATCCTCTCGATGGCTGCTCTCGACGATCATACCATTCTTGGTACTAAAGGCTTTGAGGAACTGGGCGTATCAGGAAAGATCCGTCTCTCTGCCGATTCTCAGCCTACAGACAAGACCGCCTTTGTCAAGATGCTCTCTGGCTTTGGAGGGTGTAATGCGGCGATGTTGATTTCGAGGAATGTGGAATGTGGAATGAGGAATGAGAATACTCATGTCGCAGATTCTGCATCTGTTATTTCTGCCTCAGACATATCTCATTCCTCATTCCACATTCCACATTCCACAAAACACTCCGTCCTCATCCTACCAAACGCCGTAGAACTCGACGGACGTCGTTTGCCTATCGACACTCCCTCCGCCACTGGCAAAGACCTTCTCAAAGCCCTCTATCACCAGTATGTGGGTGACTACCCCAAATTCTATAAGATGGACGGTCTGAGTCGTCTAGGCTTTGTGGCCTCAGAACTCCTGTTACAGGCGGAGGGTAGGGAACGTTTCGTGCCCTGCGACGACAGGGCTGTGATATTCTTTAACCATAGCTCGTCGATTAGTGCCGACAGGAAATACCTGGAGAGCATCGCAGACCCGGAGAACTTCTTCCCCAGTCCGTCGGTGTTTGTCTATACCCTGCCCAACATCGTGACGGGTGAGATTGCCATCCGCAACCACTATTATGGTGAGACCTCTTTTTATATCCTACCTGAGCGCAGTGAACAGCAGATGGAGAGTATCCTCCGTGCCTCCTGTCTCGACCCTGCCAACAAGAGTTTCCTTACCGGCTGGCTCGACTACGAGGACGAAGAGCACTTTGTGGCAGACATTAGGCTATTGATAATTGATAATTGAAAATTGAAGATTCTTGCGTCCCGTTGGTAGCAAGCGCCCCTTCGGGTCGAGCGGAAAATTGAAATATTATAATGATATGGAAGAACTGATTTTAGAATTAAAGCAGCAGCTGATAGAAGCGCTGAACCTTGAGGAGATGACTCCCGATGAGATTGACACTGACGCCCCACTGTTTGGCGACGACGGTCTGGGTCTCGACTCAATCGATGCGCTGGAACTGATTGTGCTGATGGAGAAGCGTTATGGCATCAAGTTGGCTTCGCCTGCAGAGGGAAAGGCCATCTTCAAGAACGTGAGGACCATTGCTGAGTACGTCAACGAAAACCGCAAGAAATGAACATCGCCATCACTGGTGAAGGCATCATCTGCGCCATTGGAGCCGACAAGGCATCGGTGCTGGACTCTCTGCGTCGTAAGCAGACGGGTATCGACACCATGCGCTATCTGCCCTCTGAGCATCATGAACTGCCTGTTGGTGAAGTGAAGATGTCCGACGACGAGATGAAATCGCTCCTGGGCATCGACGTCTCATTGGAGGTCAGTCGTACAGCCCTCATGGCTATGCTGGCCGTACGTCAGGCACTGGAGGATTCTGGTATTCTCATTCCATCCTCCACATTCCACATTCCACAAAGAATCGTCCTGATCTCTGGTACCACCGTAGCCGGTATGGACGTCACAGAGCGTCATTTCACAGACCTGCGCACCTCGGATGCCCATTTGTCGTGTCTCGACTATCACAGTTGTGGCGACAATACCCGTCAAATAGCCGACCATTTCGGCTGTTTCAAAGAGTACACCACCGTTTCTACCGCTTGTTCCTCGGCTGCCAATGCCCTGATTCTTGGGGCTGAGATGCTGAAGGCTGGCGAGGCAGATATCGTGGTGGCTGGTGGTACAGAGGCCCTGTCGGTGTTCCACCTCAACGGCTTCAACTCGCTGATGATTCTCGACAAAGAGCATTGTCGACCGTTCGACGAGACGCGTGCTGGTCTGAACCTTGGTGAGGGAGCTGCCTATGTGGTGCTGGAGTCAGAGGAACATGCCCGTCAGCGTCAGGCTGCCGTTTACGCCTATCTTACTGGCTATGGCAATGCCTGTGACGCCTTCCACCAGACGGCCTCTTCAGAGAATGGCGAGGGTGCCTTCTTAGCCATGGAGGAGGCGCTCACAATGGCGGGTCTGAAACCCACAGACATCGACTATGTCAATGCCCACGGCACAGGCACACCCAACAACGACCTCAGCGAGAGTGTCGCCCTGCGTCGGGTGTTTGGTTCGCAGATACCTCCTGTGTCGAGTACAAAGGGTTTTACAGGCCACACCACCAGTGCTTCTGGCAGCATCGAGGCAGTCATCTGTCTGTTGGCGATGCACCACGGTTTCCTGCCTGCCAACCTCGGTTGGCATCAGCCGATGGCCGACGGCATCGTCCCCACCCAGGGCACTGACGACTGCCAACTCCGTCATGTGCTTTGTAATTCCTTCGGCTTCGGAGGGAATGATTCCTCTTTGGTCTTTTCTGCCTCAGACATTTCTCATTCCTCATTCCTCATTCCACATTCCACAATCAAGGAACTCTCCCGCATCGAGATCACCTCTGAGGACGAGCTCTCTGAGATCCGCGACTATGTCAAACCCTTGGAGGCGCGTCGTATGGGTAAGCTCATGAAAGCTTCGTTGCTCTCGTCGTTGAAGGCTCTGAAACAAGCTGGCATCGACTGTCCTGACGCCATTATTACTGGTACCTCGTTGGGTTGCATGGAGAACTCAGAGGCACTGCTCACGCAGATCGAGCAGGAGGGTGAGGTGATGCTCAGTCCTACGAACTTTATGCAGAGCACCCACAACACCATCGGTTCCAACATCGCCATCCGCACGCATTGTCATGGCTATAACGTCACCTATACCCAGGGCGACGACTCCTTGGAGTGGGCTCTGCGCGATGCCCGCCGCCAGCTTGCCTCTGGCCGTTGTAAGACTGTGCTTGTCGGTTGTCACGATGAGACCACACCCCTCTATCGTTCCCTCATGGATCGCTTGGGCGTCACAGACCTCCCTTCCATCCACTCCGTGGCCATCGTGCTTAAAGGTGAAAAGGTGAAAGGGTGATCATGAAGCCGTAACAAATCATTAGTGTAATTCGTGATATTCGTGGTGAAATAATAAAATAGATATGTATAAGATCATTCCTCTCGTGATTTTGCAATGCCTGCTGCTGACTGCCGGACAGGTGTTCCTGAAATTCGCCCTGATGCGGATGGCCCCCTTCGGCTGGAACCGTGCGTTTTGGACCAGTGTGCTGCTCAACTGGCAGTTTGCTGTCTGCGGCCTCTGTTTCCTCATGGCTTCCCTGTTGTGGATGTACATCGTGAAGGTGTTCCCCTTCAGCGTGGCCTATCCGATGGTCAGCATGAGTTTCGTCATCGGTATGATTGCCGCTGTGGTCTTCTTCCATGAACAGGTGTCGTGGACGAAGTGGGTGGGTGTGCTGCTCATTGTGGCTGGCTGTCTGCTCATCGCCGGACCTGCCCATGCTCAGGAAGCCAAGGTCGCCCGTCAACATATTGTCGATGCTGCCAAGCGCATGAAGACCATGCAGTGCGACTTCGTACAGACCAAACAGACCAAGCTGCTCAGCAGCGCGAGTGTCTCCACAGGACGGCTCTACTACCGTCAGCCCGATGGTCTGCGCTGGGAGTATCTGACGCCTACGGCCCACACATTTGAGATCAATGGAGAGAAGGTGCTTATGAGCGACAGCCGTGGCAGTCGTGAGGTTGATATCCGTCGCAATCGCATGTATAGGGAGATGGCCCGTCTGATGACGAACATCATGTCTGGCCAGAGCCTCGTGGGTGATCAGGACTTTGAGGTGTCATTGGCCCCTGCCGACGAGAAGAAGACGGAGTGGGTGGCCACGCTCGTTCCCCGCCGTAAGGAGGTACGTCGCATGTTCGCCAGCATCATCCTCCGTGTCACTCCTGCCCAGTGGCTCGTCCATCAGGTCGAGCTTGTTGAGCCCAAGGGCGACCGCACTGTCATCCTACTAAAAAATGTAAAGATAAATAATTAACTATAATATGGTATTAAAGAATAGTTTATATGTGATTGATGGTCAGTCGGCTTCTGAGGACGCAGTCTGCTACGACATCAGCCTGCAGCCCGACCACACTATCTATAAGGCTCATTTCCCTGGCGAGCCCATCACCCCGGGTGTCTGCGTCATTCAGATTGCCAAGGAACTGCTGGAGGATCATCTGCAGCGTCCATTGGCCATCAAGGCTGTAAAGAACGTGAAGTTCCTCGCCGTCGTGTCGCCCTTGCAGCACCCCAGTGTACGTTACACCTTCCGTCAGATCCAGGCTACTCCTGACGCTGTGACCGCTCAGGTCGATGTCACCGATGGCGATACCACCATGACCGCCATCTCTTTTACATTAAATTAAGATATAGACCATGGAGGAGCAGTCACGGACAAAGACACTGTTACGAGCCAGAGGCATCTGCGTGGTGATTCCGACGTATAACAACGGCGGAACCATCGGTCGTGTGGTGGCTGGGGCACTGGAACAGTGTGATGACGTGATTGTGGTGAACGACGGTAGTACTGACGCGACGGCCAACATCCTTGCAGGACTCGCAAAAGATGGTCTGACGGTGGTGACGCTTGATAAAAACCGTGGTAAGGGAGCAGCCCTGAAGGCAGGTTTCCGTAAGGCTTTGGAGTTGGGTTTTGCCTATGCCATCACCCTCGACGGCGACGGTCAGCATTACCCAGAGGATATCCCGACGATGCTGCATGCCAACCAGGAGCACCCTGGGGCACTGATCCTCGGCAGTAGGATGCTGGATGGGGCTGACCGTTCTAAGGGCAGCAGCTTTGCCAATAAGTTCTCAAACTTCTGGCTGTGGGTGCAGACGGGCAAGAAGCTCGACGACACGCAGACGGGCTACAGGCTCTATCCGTTGAAGAAACTGCACGGTCTGAGTCTGCTGACCTCACGTTATGAGGCCGAACTGGAACTGTTGGTGTTTGCCTCCTGGCATGGTGTGGAACTGGTGCCGGTGCCTGTCAATGTGTACTATCCGCCCAAGGAGGAGCGCGTGAGTCATTTCCGTCCGGGCATGGACTTTGCGAGGATCTCAGTGCTGAACACGGTACTCTGCTTCCTGGCCGTGGTGTACGGACTGCCCCTGCGACTCTGGCGATGGCTGATGAAATATGTCCGTACGATCTATGCGCTGTTGTTCTTCCTGTTTTTTATGTTCGTGATCGTGAAGCCTGTCGTATGGCTGCTTCTGAAGGTGAAAAGCTGGAAAGGTGAAAAGACGCAAGAAAACAGATGGCTGCATAAGCTGATGTACAGGGCCTCGCGGTTCGTGATGCTGACACACGGCATCCCTGGCGTAAAATTCTCGTATTATATATGGAGTCAGGAGACAGGAGTCAGCTCGCTCTTCGACCGTCCGAGGGTGGTGATCTGTAACCACCAGTCGCATCTGGATCTGTTCTGTCAACTGATCTTCACACCCAATATCATCTTCCTGACCAACGACTGGGTATGGAATAATCCCTCGTATGGTCTGCTGATCCGCAATGCCGAGTACTACCCTGTACGCGACGGTCTGGAGGAATTATTGCCAAAGTTGAGGTCGCTGGTGGAAAGGGGGTATTCGATAGCCATCTATCCTGAGGGCACACGCTCGAAGGACTGTCAGATAGGCCGTTTCCATCAGGGTGCCTTCTGGCTGGCTGATCAGTTGGACGTGGACATCCTGCCCATGTGTCTCTATGGCCCTGGGAAGATCCTGAAGAAGAAAACCTACACCCTGCATCCTGGACCTGTGAGGATCGATGTGGGCGAGCCCGTCAGCATTGAGTCGCTCAGGGCGATGGGCAGGTTGAAAGAACAGACCAAGGAGATGCGCAGGCGTTATATCGAGAAATACAAGGCCATGGCCAACGAGATAGAACAAAACGTATGAAGAAAGTCATCATCATCGGCAGCGGATTAGGAGGACTCTCATGTGGTGTTATCCTGGCGAGACACGGTTATCAGGTGACCGTGTTGGAACAGGCCACCCAGGTGGGCGGATGTCTTCAGTGTTTCTCTCGCCGAGGTGGTAAGTTCGAGACGGGCATGCACTTCATCGGCAGTGCCGGTGAGGGACAGACGCTCGACAGACTGCTGAACTATCTGGAGGTGAAGCCGGACATTACCTTGTCGCAGCTCGACCCGACGGCCTACGATGTGGTGTCGCTCTGTGGTCAGCACTTCCGCTTTGCCAACGGCCGTGAGGCGTTCATCGACCAGATGAGCAGTTACTTCCCCTCGCAGCGCGACGCCCTCGTGAGATATTTCGATCTGGTGGATAAGGTGGCCAGTGCCTCGTCGCTCCACTCGCTGAAACATGTGGAGACCGATGCTGCAGTGAATATGGAATACCAGATGCGCACCATCAACGAGGTGATCGACGAGGTGATCACCGACCCGTTGTTGGCGAAGGTGCTGGTGGGTAATCTGCCGCTCTATGCCGCAGAGAAAGACAAGACCCCGTTCTCTACTCACGCCTTTATCATGGACTTCTACAACCAGAGTGCCTACCGTATCGTGGGAGGCAGCGATCAGGTGGCAGCCTCGTTGGTGAATACCATCGGACGTTATGGTGGACAGGTGCTCACCCGTAGCAAGGCGACGAAGATCGTGTGTGACGAGACCCATGCCACCCATGTCGAGGTGAACGGCTCTGAGTTGTTGGAGGCTGATATCGTGATCTCCGACGCCCATCCCATGCGGACATTGGAGCTGCTCGATACCAACCTGATACGTCCTGCTTTCAGGAAGCGTATCAATGCCATCCCCCAGACGGTGGGAGGCTTCTCGGTGTACCTCCGTTTTAAGGATGGTGAGATGCCTTATATGAACTCGAATTTCTACGGTTACCTCCAGGACTCCCCCTGGGGCTGTGAACTTTACGATGAGGCATCGTGGCCGAAGGGCTATCTCTATATGCATCTCTGTCATGAGCCTCAGCCGAAGTTTGCCAAGACGGGTGTGATCCTCTCGTATATGCAGATGGCTGATGTGGAGCGGTGGAAGGGTACACATGTGGGCCATCGTGGTGAAGACTACGAGGCCTTTAAGCACGAGAAGGCCGAACGACTGCTTGCGGCAGTGGAGCAGGAGTTCCCAGGACTGCGCGGGAAGATAGCAGACTATTACACCTCGACGCCACTGACCTATCTGGACTATACTGGTACTGAAGGTGGTTCGATGTATGGCATCGCCAAGGATGTGTCGTTGGGTGCTGCCTGTCGTGTGCCTCATCGTACGAAAGTGCCGAATGTGTTGCAGACGGGTCAGAACATCAACTCGCACGGCATCCTCGGTGTGATGGTAGGTACCATCGTTACCTGTACGGAAATCCTTGGGCCGTTGACAATTGATAATTGATAATTGAAAATTGAAGATTGAGAATGGATAATGTAGTAATCATCGGTGGAGGTCTTGGCGGACTGTTCTGTGGAGCTATCTTAGCGAAGGAAGGCTTGCACGTGACAGTGCTGGAGAAGAATGCTACCATCGGTGGCGGACTACAGACATTCACCCGCTTCGGTGAGGTGTTCGATACAGGTATGCATGTAGTGGGTGGTATGCGGCCAGGAGGTAATATCTGGCGCATCTGCCGTTACTTAGGTATCGAAGACAAGGTGAACCTGCGCGATGTGGACGATGATTGTACGGACCATCTGTATTTTTCGGAGGATCATCAGCATTACACCATCGCCAAGGGTAGGGAACACTTCGTGGACTCGTTGGCTAAGGCCTTCCCTCAGGAACGCGAGAACCTGCAGCGCTATGTCGAGGCCATCTTCGCACTGACACAGGAACTCGACCTGTTCTATCTCCGTCCGACGCGTGCCAACCTCTACAACCACTCTGATGAATTCCTCATGGCAGCCGACGAGTTTATTGCCAAATATATCACAGACCCCAAACTGCGCAGTGTGGTGGCCTACATGAATCCGCTCTACGGAGGCAGAGGTGGAAGGACACCCGCCTATGTGCATGCCGTGATCAGCGTGCTCTATATCAATGGTGCCAGTCGTTTCGTGGGAGGCAGCAGCCGTTTTGCCGACCTGTTGGCCGACGTGATCAGGGAGCATGGTGGTGAGGTCGTGGCTGGCGAAGGTGTGACATGGGTGAAAGTAGAAAGGAGTCAGGAGTCAGGAGACAGGAGAGTGGCGTATGTGAAGACTGCGAAGGGTCGTCAGTACCAAGCTGACTGGTATATCTCCGACATCCATCCCTGTACGCTGCTGAGGCTGATGGACGAGCGTGCCTTCCCCAAGGCCTTCCGCGATCGCATGAACGAGATCCCC
>JAEEGL014203599.1_pt1 | contig 16269 bp, 24 predicted proteins | sample 9134231 | NCBI WGS metagenome assembly JAEEGL01 (sample SAMN16246548, study PRJNA631951) | gut metagenome | biome: gut microbiome; feature: rumen; material: fiber-attached | host: Bos | place: Iran: Karaj | collected 2018-10
CGTGGGATAATAATAAAATTTATTATAGGAGTTCACTCGAATTAAATTATGCTAAGGAGTTAGATAAGCAAAAAATAAAATATAAAGTAGAAAATTTTAGAATAAAATATTATGATACGGTATTACAGCATGAAAGAGTAGCGATACCAGATTTTTATTTACCTGAAACAAATGAAATAATTGAAATAAAATCAAGAGTTACTTTTTTAAAACAAAATATGATAGATAAATTCAATAAATATAATGAACTAGGGTATATTCCAAAATTATTATATGAAAACCATTTATATACAATGAAAGAGATTGAAAATTTAGCTGAATTCAGTTATGTTTTTAATAAGTGATGTAAGTTCGATTCCTGTTCGTATTCAAAATAAATCTAAGAATTTGAAGTTTATAAATATTAAAAAATAGCCCGTTCGTCTAGTCTGGCAGGACACTACCCTCTCAAGGTGGAAACCTGGGTTCGAATCCCAGACGGGCTACAATTTGAGTCCCGAAAAGCTAAGTTCCATCCTTTGGTAAGTGGATGGAAACTCAAATCAGGTCCCTTAGCTCAGTTGGTTAGAGCGATTGACTCATAATCAAAAGGTCCCCTGTTCGAGCCAGGGAGGGACCACAATGCGTTGAAATTGTCACTGATGGTACTAAATACACCTACTCGTAAGGTACCTGAAAGCAGAAATGCAAAGTCGAAGTCAAAGATGGTGTTCAAGGCTGTGGTAATGGCGGTTTTGGTGGTTAGAATCCCCAAGTGGCGAGTAGACGCAATCCGGCACGTAGCTCAGTTGGTTTAGAGTATCACACTGATAATGTGAGGGTCGGTGGTCCAAGTCCACCCGTACCGACAAATATATAAACAAATAATATTTAATATATATGAAAAAGATTTATCAAAAACCGAGAATTGTATCTGTTGATTTCAAAATTGAAGGTGGATACACAGCTTCAGTAACGCCTAATTTCCCAGGGGGTGACAATCGTATTGTAATGGGTATGGATAGTCAATTTGATGATATCTGTTATTCTGATATTGGAAATCCATCTAATAACAGTGGTAATAGAACCTTAGAGGGTATTAATGAAGGTGGAATTCACTTTTTTTAGTAATATACGTTATTGTCCTATGGTGTAATGGCAGCACTATAGATTTTGGTTCTGTCAGTCCAGGTTCGAATCCTGGTGGGACAACATTATTCCTATATGGCGGTCTGGTGGAATTGGTAGACACGTGGGTTTTAAGCTCCCATGCCTTTGTGCGTCAGGGTTCGAATCCCTGGTCCGCTACACTTAACAATCTTTAAGAGTGTGGAAATACCTCGTAAACGAGTAGAGAGTTTCCAGTAAATGGGTGGAGAGATGAGCAATGAGCTTGCTAGTTAGCCTTATTGGTTGTTATATGTGAATTTATATACGTCCACGTGTACCGAGTGGCTAGGACGTGCTCTGCAAAAGCATGAACGTTGGTTCGAATCCAACCGTGGACACGAATATTGCCAAATACTAGGCACAAACAATCTGGCTGGTGTAGCATAACTGGTAATGCTGTCCCGAAAGGATGAAATACGCTTCGACACCGTACCCAGTTTCAGATAGTCGCGACAGTTTGTGTTTGGTTTGTAGCGTTGTTCAAAACAATTTTTCCTTAATAACAAATAAAAATCTGGCTTATGAAAAAAGTTATCACCGCCCTGTAGGGGTTCGGGTAGATAGGTGAAAGAGTGCCTCCATAATGTTTGTGTTGAAATGAAAGTTGCCAAGTTGAGGATATCGAGACAAAAACAATAATTAATTAAAACGCAAGCAAAATGTTAGAAACTCTGAACAATATCAAAAACGAACTTAAAGCAAGGGCTGAAAAACAGCGAAAACTTAGAATTGTCCTAGGACAGAACCATGCAAATTTCGAGGCGAATTATAGGAAAGTATTCCAGTTAAAAGAGGAAGAAAGTATTCCATATTATAATCTCGTCGATTATGCAATGTCGGCTTATATGTGCGAAACGAGAAAGTTATTCGAATTGTACACGGCTTATTACATTGTCAAGCATAGGTTATACTTTGACTATTCGGAGTACAAATCACAGGTCACTGAAAAATCTTATCTTCACACTTCTTTCAGATACCAAGTAAGTGACTTTTGGTTTAAAGTGCAACGATATGTCGAGAAATGGACTATGGATATATTCGATGAGTTAGAAAAAAGGAAAAGTACCAATCCGATTGTAATGGAGAGTATAGAAGAGGCTGTATAACGGACTGTACAACCGTTGCCGAACTGGTCAACTGTCAGTAGTCGGATAAAGGTACAAAAACGGCTTCCAACGGTGTGCCGTGACTGAAAAAGGCTTATTTCGGAATGAGTATTTACTTGCAAGCGTTCCAGTTTAGACGTATTCAGCGTTTACACCGTTTTACTTGCATCGTTGGCCGAGTGACTAGGCGGCCGTCTCTAACACGGTTCACAGGGGTTGGAATCCTCTACGATGCACTATGGTCTGGTGGCGAAATTGGCAGACGCGAGGGTCTCAAAAGCCCTTGCCTAGTGCGTGTGGGTTCAAGTCCCACCCAGACCACAAGTTCACACCAGTACACAGAATGAAAAGTCCCGTTAGTTCAATGGTAGAATTGCTGTGTCGTAAGCAGTGGATGGTGGTTCGGCTCAATTACGGGGCTCATGAATTACCAGATGGTGGAATTGGTAGGCACGGTAAAAAATTTTACAATATGTCTACTATTTTTTAGATTTCTTGATATTTATATTATATAAAATATTAAGAAATGAAAAAGAACGAAAGAACCGAAGAAGAATATAGAGAAGCTGCTAGAAATGCTAAAAGTATTGCTGAAATGTGCAAATTACTTGGTCGAACACCTTGTGGCGCTGGGTATTATATAATGAAGAAAAAAATTGAAGAATATAATATTGATACTTCACATTTTTTAGGGAGAGGGTGGAACAAAGGATATAAGTTTAATCCAATGAAAGACCGCACAAAACCAATAGAAGAAATTCTGGTTGAAAATTCATCTTATAACTGTACAAATTCATTAAAAAAAAGATTGTTTAGTAGTGGTTTAAAAGAACATAGATGTGAAAAATGCGGATTGGTTGAATGGAATGGATTACCAATACCATTAGAATTACATCATATTAATGGCGATAGAACAGATAATAGATTGGAGAATTCACAAATATTGTGTGCCAATTGCCATGCACAAACAGACAACTATTGTTCTAAAAATAAAAAAGCCCAAGTACTCGAATTGGTATAGGGGGAGGTCTCAAAAACCTCTGGCTGAAAGACCGTGTGGGTTCGAGTCCCTCCCAGACTACATAGATGCCCCGGTACTCAAATGGCAAAGAGACCACACTTAGGATGTGGCGGTGCAAACCATTGTGGGTTCGACTCCCACCTGGGGTACAAAATATTGGAAGGTGCTAAATAACTAACGGTGCTGGTTCCAATGCAATGCCCAGGTGGTGGAATTGGGAGTCACGCTACTTTGAGGGGGTAGTTCCAGAAATGGAGTGCGGGTTCAAGTCCCGCCCTGGGTACAATGCAAAATTTATTTGTTTTTTTTAATTTTATGTTGTATATTTGTGAACATAATAATAAAATAAAATTAAGTTTTGTAGATGAAAAAAGTTTTTATTTATGGAATTATGGCAATGTTTGCCTTGTTTGGGACTTCTTGCAGTTGCAATAGAGAGTCGCAACCAGTTTTCAGTGGTTATAACTATGACGAAGTTGTATGTGCCGACTATGATTTTGTCGCGTCGCAGTACGATGATTTCAAGTTTTATGAGGTTGACGTAATTTTTGACACCACACTGAATATTGAAGGAAACCGTTATATTTACGGAATTGCCACTGTGTTCCAAGCGAAAGACACTTGTGTCATAATTGAACACGAGAACGGTAACGAACCCGTTGTTACGAAAGTGAATGATTTTTGGGCTGGTTGTTCAGAAATGGATGTTAATCCGCCAGTTACATTTGATTCTTGTATGTTAATTATTGATACCTTGCGTAGCAACCTTAATACTCGTTATATGACATATCGTAGAATTTTAGCAAAGCCTTTCCCTAAGAATGGTCAATATATTTTTGGCTGTGGCTTGATTGGTGTTGATGGTGTTACCGGCGAACTTGTTAAGTTTGACGCTAATTTCCAAGAGAGTGGTTTTAAATCTGATAAATAATAAGTGTCTCTTTTATAATCATAACATTTGTTTAATTTATTTAAAGTGCCTTATTCGTTAAGGCACTTTTTTAAGTTCAGGACTGTAGTTTAATTGGTAAAATGACGGTCTCCTTACAGGTTGGTTCCTGAGAAAGACCATAATAAAACGAGGATATTGTTTCAGTGATGAATATATATCCGCAAAACCGTAGTTCTTGGTTCGAGTCCAGGCAGTCCTGCAAAATAAAAAAAAATAATTTATGTATAAAAAGATATTTTTCACGCTGGCTATCATTGCTTTTGCGATGATGTTTTCTTCCTGTCATAAAAAGGGAGATAAGGGTTTGAATTTTGAAAGTACCTATCGTACAAATCTTGAAATGGTTAAACTGTTATGCCCAGCCGATAGTGTAAAGACTGTCGTTATCTGTGGATGTTTAAGTCAATCGTTTGAAGATATTGTAAAGAATGACATTAATATGGACACCGTATATTTTACGAACGTGTTCGTTGTGATGCAGATAGGGAATGACGTACTTGAATTTTGGAACAGCAAGGACGGTGTTGACACCAATTGGAACAGAAATGGTTATTGGGACGACACTTATCCGTTGGTTATGACTGATGATTTGATTAGTGCTGATAGTGCTGCTAGAAAGTATGTCAATTATTTAAAAGAAAGCGGTGAGCCATCTGTACCTGGCAATTTTGTTGTACTAAGGAGTCCGTTCGAGATTGGCGATAGCCTTAATCCATATTATTTGTTCGGCTATGATAGTGTCTATTCAATAATGGATAAGTGTGGGAAGGTTATGAAATGAAAGACATAGCAAAAATGAATAAGCGTGAAGTACTAGAGTTTTTTAGTACATATTTACGTGAATACGCAAAGGATTTAGATAAGGTTACAACAGGTAATTTAGCCCATCGAATAGCAAATTTGAAACATGGTCTTATAAATATGTCTGCACTTATTGAAGACACATTGAAAAATGGTAACAATAACGCATAGTTATGATGCCTGGGTAGCTCAACTGGATAGAGCAACTGACTTCTAATCAGTAGGTTGTGAGTTCGAATCTCATCCTGGGTACTATTTGGCTCAGTAGCTCAACTGGACAGAGCAACAGTTTCCTAAACTGTAGGTCGTTGGTTCGAATCCAATCTGGGTCACTAAAATGCCAAAAATATGAGTAGAAGTTATAATCAAAGGCACGGATGTTATCCAAGGAAGAAAAAACATTTACCTTATGGTTCGGTTAGATGTGCCAATAGATATGGTGGTGAAACTTATTCGCCAAAATATGGTGAATGGTGTGATTCCGTGATAAGTAAAAGTAAAGAACGTAGAAAAATAAAACTTTTAATACAAGATATATTATGAGTGGCGGTTATTTTGACTATAAAGAATATAATATCGAATATATTGCTAACGAGTTAGAGGATAAGATTGAAGGTGAGAAAGAGCGTATAAAAGAGGAAGACCCATTTTGCTGTTCACCACGGATGGTTGAAGAAATGGAGAGGATATTGAAGCGTCTCAGAGAGGATTATGTGTTAGTAAGTAATCTCGACTATTTTTTAGACGGTGACATGGATGAAAAAAGATATTTTGAAAAGACGGAAATTGATTTAAATGAAATCACCAAGAAATCACATTAATCTTTAGTTGATGGGTTGAATTGGTGAAAATATTTTAGAAAATATTGATATTTTTTCTAAATAAATACTATTTATATATAGTATGAGGTACAAAGCATATAGATATAGACTATATCCTAACAAGGAACAGCAAGAACTGATAAACAAACATATCGGTTGTTGCCGTTACATCTATAACTACGGTCTTGAAAAGAAAATAAAAGCATACCAAGAAAGTAAAAAAGCCATCAGTCGCTTTGACGTTCAGAGAGAATTGCCAATGTTAAAGAAAAATGAAGAAACTTCATTCTTAAAGGACGTTAACTCACTTTCGTTACAAGCGTCGCTTGCTTGTCTTGACAATGCCTTTACTCGTTTTTTCAAAGAGAAGAAAGGTTTCCCCAGATTCAAAACAAAACGAGACTCAAGACAGTCATTCCAAGTTGTACAAAACACAAAAGTTGATTTTGAACATAATAGAATCTATATACCAAAATTCAAAGAATGTATTAAATGTAAACTACATAGAACATTTGATGGGGAAATAAAAACCTCCACCATATCAAGAACACCAACAGGAAAGTATTTCATATCCATACTTGTTAAGTTGCAAGACGATATGCCAACGAAGAGACCTATTGACGAGAACAAAGCAGTGGGTATAGACTTGGGTATTAAGACTTTTGCAACATTGTCGGATGGACAAGAAATACAAAATCCAAGAAATCTAAAGAATGCAATGAAGAAGTTGAAAAGACTTCAAAAGAAACTATCCAAAAAAGCAAAAGGTTCAAACAATAGGGAGAAGATAAGAAAAAAACTTGCCATCCAGCACGAGAAAGTAAAGAACAGGAGGAACGATTTCCTTGAAAAGGCTACTTATTATCTTGTTAGCACCTATGACACTATTTGCCTTGAGACACTATCTGCAAAGAATATGATGAAGAATCATCATCTTGCTCAAGCGTTGTCTGATGTTTCAATAGGAAGATTCAATCAGTTGATTGAACAAAAGGCAGAATGGTGTGGAAAAAATATAATAAGGATAGGCAGGTTTGAACCAAGCAGCAAGACTTGCGTTTGTGGATATGTTAACAAAGATTTGAAACTATCGCAAAGAGTATGGGATTGCCCAAAGTGCGGTAGGACACACCAAAGGGACCTTCTTGCCGCAAATAACATTAAAAGATTTGCATTCTGTAAAAATAATACCGCAGGAACTGCGGAAATTAACGCTTGCGGAGATGTGACTTGCAATAACGAGTCAGCCCAAGAAGCCCATAGGTCTTCAGCCTGTGGGTAGTTCACAGAAACTATAATTATGGAGTGCGTAGCTCAGTTTGGTTAGAGCGCCTGGTTGTGGCCCAGGAGGTCACGAGTTCGAGTCTCGTCGCAGTCCCTTAACAATATTCCTATATTCCAATACCAAATTACAAAAAGAGCCCCTATTTGTCGGGGCTTTTTTATTTATTTTTTTTTTTGTTGTATATTAGTAGCATATTAATAGTTTATTTATGATTTCTATAATAACTCCAACACACAAGAAGACCAAACTATGGGACGTAACGGTCGAATCTGTAATGAATCAGACATATAAGGATTTTGAATGGGTTGTGCTTGATAACAGTAAAGAGGGGTATTTTGAGAAAGAGTTTGAACGTTTTAAGGGTGAGCACCCAGAGTATTCAGATGTGTTTGATAATGTCAAAATTTTTCATGAATATTACGAGGGTCGTCATCCTGTTGCTTTTTATAAGAATAGATGCGTTGAACTTACAACTTGCAAACCAGATGAATTTGTTGTTACGTTTGACCACGATGATTTGTTAGTTAGAACGGCGTTAGAGGACTTTGTTGGCTGTTCTGAAAAGTATGGTTCATTAATCGATTATATTTTTGGTTATGAATATATTATAGAAGATAATAAATGTATTAATGTACCGACACATCTTTCAGTGATGCCTAATGAAGTAACTGTATCGCTACCTAATTTGAAATTTGGTAATTCTGATTTTTATATTAGCAGTAAAGATATAGAAATGCCAGAAGTTATTTCGATTGACCTGACTTCATATTGCAATCAACTTATTGGTTCTCATCCACGGGTACTAAAAAGATATTTACTTGATAGATTATCGTTTAGATATAATGAGGGTGACTATTATGAAGATGATACATTGCAAACAATGTTTGCTATTCTATTTTTAAATGTTGGTTATATATGCCGTCCTACTGTAATTTATGTGAGATACACAGATGAAAACGATAAAAATGAATCACAGAATCTAAGGTCAGAAGAAGATATGAGAACGCACGATAATATACATAAAGGATTATGTACGTTGTATGAAACTATGCGTACTGTATATCCTGAAAATTTATTAAAACGACCTTATTTTTATTACAATAATGAAGATTTTAAAACATCTTTGAAGAATGATTAGTATAATTACGCCGACGAATAGATTTGGTAAGTGTTTCGAAATTACTTTTTTGAGTGTTATAACTCAAACGTATAAAGATTTTGAGTGGGTTTTATTAGATAATAGTCCTGACGGATATTTGGCTGAAACTGTCGAACGTTTAAAAATAAATTATCATCAGTATTCTGATATGTTTAATAAGATTAAGGTATATCGTGAGACATTATTACATCAGCCAATAGGTTATTATAAAAACAAATGTGTTGAGTTATCTAGTTGTGGCGAAAACGACTATATTCTATGTTTAGACCATGATGATTATTTAGTAACCACAGCATTAGAAGATATTAGTGGGTGTGATATGAAATATAAAGATAAGATAGATTGTATTTGTGGTGATTATTCTTGTTGTTATTCTTTAATAAAAGAAAAGGAATTAGAAATATCTTTTAATTGTAAATATAATAGAATGGTTGGGTTTAATTATAAGATTGCTTCAGATAACCAAATCAATATAGGTAATGAAATAAATGATAAGGTTAGTTCTTATACTGCTTATGGATATGATATTTCCAAGTATACGACAATTATGCTTCCCCACCCAAAGGCAATTAGAAAACATTGGCTACACACCCCTATTTTCAGGTTTTACGAGGGTCATAAGTATGAAGATGATGGGCTACAGATAGGTTTCATTCCTTTATTATTAAATATTGGATGGATAGCAAGACCGACAGTCATATATAATATTGTTGAGGATAATGGTGAGATTATGAATTGTAGTAAAAGGGGATATCCTGATATTGAAAGTATTACCAATCATTGGAAGATAGAAAACGCTAGGTCTATGGCTTTTGGTGCATTCAACTATTTTTATCGTGATGAGGATAAATATAGAGAGTTTTATAGGTATGATGATTTTTTAAAGAAAGAAAAATAAATTTGATTAATATGCCAAACATAGATTTTAGTAAAAATGAAAAACGTCTTATCTGCCCTTTTTGTGGCGGTGAAATGATATGGAACAACGACTTTATGCAATCTGAATTAGGTTGTTGTAGCGATTTGAAGTATGTAAAAATAAATGATGAAAGAACACTGCAAGAATTAAAGGAAAACTATGGTAAACTATCCGAAAGAGGTGTTGTTTTTAAGGTAAACGACGTGTCCTCTGTTAATAAAGAAGTCGAGCAAAGTAATGATTATCAATACATCTATATTGAATGTGATGGCGATTTTTATGAAATAAATGATGTAACCGTGAGTGTATATGAATGTGAAAGATGTGGTAAAACTTATGAGATAACTGATTGTTATCCATCTGAAAAGGAAAACTACCTATATTATAAATACAATAATGAGCAAGATAATACGGTATTGTAAACTGGTAGAAGACCACGTTGGACCTAATGCCTTTGATGTGTCAAGATGTGGTGTTTTAGGCAATCCGTACACCCACATAAAGGATAAGACAACTAAAGCAAAGATTATTGTCAAGACACGTGAGGAAGCCATTGAGATGTATAAGGAGTATTTCAGAAGGATGATGGCATCCACGGACAGAAAAGCCAAACCATTCCAAGATGCTTTTTACCAGATAGTAAAGGCTTACAGAGAGTATGACGAGGTATATATTGGGTGTTATTGTAAGTTGAATGAAAGTTGCCACGGTGACTTCATAATTGAGGAAGTTATAAAATATGCGGTTCGAGAAAAATTGAAAAAATATAAAAAAAAGTAATGATATATGAATAGATATGAACGTTTGAGCAACGGTACTGTTTATTTTATAGAAACATATGACATAACATTTAACCAAAAAATTTGTATATTACACCCGAATACTTCTTATCTTAATGTTTTAAAGCCTATTTTAGAACAAGAGTTTGATATGGGTCCTAATGGTTATAAAGTTGTTAGTGTGTCTAGGACAGATGGTTTTTATACCCTGATATTAGAATTAAGAGAAAATATGAAACAGATACAGTAATAATTCTCATTTTTTCACGTTATATATAAAAATGAGAATATATGACGAAAGAACGATTTCAAGAAATTATTGATTACATTGGCGAGTGCATCAAAGGCAGTGAGTTTGAAAATCACGTCTTCGCTGTCGGAGGATGTGTTCGTGATAGTGTTATGGGTAATCCAATTAAGGACATTGATATCTGTGCTGATATTCCTGACGGTGGTATCAAACTAGCCGAATATATGCACAAGAAGAAACTCATTGTCAGACATCCAATCACTTATCCCACATACGGTACGGCAATGTTCAAGTTCAAAAGGTATAACCAAGATGAGATTGAGTGTGTTCATACCAGGGGTGAAAAATACTATGACAAAGACAGCCGTAACCCACAGGTTACGTTTGCTGACTTATATGAGGATAGTGTACGCCGCGATTTGACAATCAACTCATTGTATATGAATGTAAGTACGAAGGAGGTTATTGACCCGACTGGTAATGGTTTCCAGGATATTAAGGACGGTATATGTCGTGTTACTAACGAGCAGCCAGATATTGTCTTTATGGATGACCCTTTGCGTATTCTTAGAGTAATTCGTTTTGCCGTTAGATACAATTTTGATATTGATGAAGATACCAGCAGTTCTATGAAAAAGAACGCCGACCGTCTTTCCATTATCACGAGGGAACGTATTACTGACGAGTTCTGTAAGATGATGGTAAGTCCAGACCCTGCAAGGGCTCTAGACCTTATGTGGTATTACGGAGTGATGAAGTATGTTGTGCCAGTAGTCGAAAAGATGGTTGGACTCGAACAGAATGAATATCATTTCGGTGATGTCTGGAGACATACTTCAAAAGTGGTTGAAAACCTGTCTAATACTAAAATTAATGTAACAGATGAATGGTTGTTGCCTGTTCGTATTGCTGGGCTGTTGCACGATATTGGTAAGATTAAGACGCAGACGGTCGATGATAGTGGTAAAATCCATTTTTATGACCACGAAATTGCTGGCTGTGACATTGCTACTGATATATTGAAAGAGATGCGTATTTCTAACAGTGAGATTAAGAAAGTTGTTTTTCTCATTAAAAATCATATGCGAACCAAACAGTGGGGTGCGTTGTGTGAAAAGGTTAAAACGAAAACTTTTAACAAGTTTTTATATGATTGTAGGAATTACGATGCTCTAACAGCCCTAATGTGTCTTATTGATGCTGATAATATGGCACACAAGACGGATAAGTGCATTGAGGGGCAAGGTGAAGTTGTTATTAACAAAGCAAAAGGTAGTTTGATGTTTGGGTATAAATTGCCGATTGACGGCAATGTAGTATGTCAAACGCTTGGAATAGAGCCTGGACCAGACGTAAAAAAATATTTGAAACATTGTTTGAAATTGGCGTTCTCTAATCCAGGTATAACGTATGACGAATGTGTATACCACATTAAAAAAGACAAACTATCTGTGTAGCCCTTTTATTTTTCAAAAAAAAGTTGTATATTAGTTACAAATAATTAATATATAACTTTTTTTTATGAACTATCCTTATTTAGGCAAAATTGAGATTAATGGGAAAAATGTAGTAATAATGTTTACTGACGAAAATGAAGGTACAGTAGTACTTAACGAATCAGGCGATGATAAATTTCGTTTTGGAATGCACGATGAATTTAACGAGGATTTATTTGAATTTCTTTCACCAGAAGAAGTTGTTAGAATAGGGAATTGATATGGGGAAAACCGAATATTTCACAGAACTTGGACAATCAGCCCAAGAAAAGAACGGTAGGGACGAACTAAGTTATCATTTTGCAAATTGTGACGTAGATGATGCTACTGCTCTTGGAGAGGCTATTGACGCAGAAAACGGTATGTGGGCGAGGATGCTTGAAAAGGCATACTGGGCACCACTTGGAGGAACAATAAATAACGATTTATGGAAGAAGAAGTAGATAGAATTAAATTAAGCGAATGGCTGATACATGAGGCGTTGTGCTTGTGTAAGGACGGCGTGTCAATTGCCGTGGATTTTGACAGTACATTGTGCTTGACAGACGGTTTTCCAAACATTCTTGGTCCTAATGGAGATTGCTTTCACATTCTAAGGAAGTGGCAGCGTATGGGGTGTAAGATACTGTTGCACACTATGCGTCACGGTAAGGATTTGGAAGAGGCTATTGTATGGTGTTCCAATTGTAAGATGTTCTTTGACGGAATAAACCATAATCCGTGTGAGGAAGCGAGAGACCCAGAATACCAAGGTAAGATGTATGCCTTGTTCTACATAGACGATAAGGCTATTGGTACACCTTTATTGCATTCCAAATACGAACGTATCAGAGACCACGTTAATTGGGCAAAAATCGACGAAATATACACCCCATTGATAGAGCAATTGATGGATATGATTAAAGATAGTAATAATATAACAAATAAAATAGAAAATGCTTAAAAGTTTTGTTTTTGTAAAGCCATTTTATAACCAAAGTGGTGAAAGTATACCGACAGGTACTCAGATTGACATAGTAGACGATAAAATATTTATGTCCTACAATACAGGTGGTAGCCAGGTTGCTCCAGCAATGTATGAATCATTGCATAAATTTATTGAGGATGAATATGCTTACGAGCAAAAGCATCATAAACCAAACTATTTGAAAGAAATTCCCGTACCATATAATAAAGCGTAATATGCGTATAATCGAGAATCCAAACCCGTCCAAAGAAACGGAAGTAAGATGCGAAAAATGTAAGTGTTTGTTTGCTTATCGTGATAGTGATGTCAAAAAGGCTAAACCATTTAGTGATTTTCCCCTTATGAGTTGGGTAGAAAACACGTGGGTCGAGTGTCCGAATTGTGGTAAGCATTATGTCATAAACTAATACTAAGAAAGATGTCAACAAGTTGTTATAGAATTGTCGAGTACCGTGACAAAGACGGTAACTGGAACAGGGCTGGCAGGGTCGTGGATAACTTTCACGGTTTTGATAGTTGGACAAATCAACAATACTCTCGTAGAGGTTTTCCAGACGGTCATACGGTAACTAATAGCGAAATCGAATCTGAAGATGTAAAAGATTATATGTGGGGTAAGTCATATATTACCCTTTCCGAGTTGCATAATTGGATTAAAGAGGATGGAACTAAATCTTTGTCCTACTTGTTTAGTGAGATAAACAGAAGCCAAGGCAGTAGGATTGAGGAGAAAATCGATGAAGTTATTGCTCTCTTAAATCATCAAGAATTTAAACGTGAAAGTGACAGTGAGGCTGTAGAGGATATAACAGGTAATTTCGATTATTTTTCAGAATTGGTAGAAGAAATATTTCGTGATTATATATCTTTGAATGGTGAGTATTCTTTTGCAAAGAAACTGGTTGACAGCGTGACTGATTTCTATATAGATGATGAGGATATAAGAATTGTTTTTTATTATGTATAGCAATATGAATATTGAAGTTAACAAAAAAGATTTAATTCATATGATTTGTGGTACAAGCCCATCATATGAATACTATGATACTCTTCGCGAATGGGGAGTTGGGCATTATGTTGGTGGTTTCAATGACAAGTGGGTTTGGGACCCTGACAGTCTTGACCGTTTATCCGAATATAGACTTGAGTATTTATACCAACTGTTGACTGATGAGGATGAAAAACGAAAAATACGTGAAGATTATGAAAAAGAACTTGACAGGACTCTACCTACAAGAGATGAAATACTTGAGTGTGAACCCGAAACAAACAATATTTGGGAAGAAGCGTCAAACGAATTGGCAAAAGAAATCGATGTATTAATACTTAAACAAATTGTTAATAAAATGAAAATTGATGAATTAAATGAAAGAATCAAAGAATTGATGGTGGAACAGATGAACGCCAAAAAAAGAGGTGACAGCAAAGAAGAAATTGAATTGATTATAGCCGAACTTAATGTTGTTAAGAGCATTAAAGATAAGTTTGTTAGTTTCGATAAAGGCGAGAAGAAAGTGAACATTAACCTGTATGGGTCTGTTGTTTTGAACGATGACGTGGAGAAAGCCATACTTATCGAGATGAAGAACGGTTATGAGAAGGCTATTGAGAAGTTTACAGAGGCTAATGCCACCGAATTGTTAGAACAGTACAAGACAGAACTTGGAATCCTTATCAAATATATGCCCGCACCAGCGACCACGGAAGAAATAACTAAGTACACTGAAGAAATACTTGACGGTATGGAAAACGTGGCAATGAATATGACAAAAGATGTTATTTCAAAAGTCCAAGAAAAATATCCTGAAGCAAGTGGAAAATTGATTTCATCAATAGTAAAAACTCGTTGTAAGTAATAAAAGTTGGATTTTTGCGTTATAAACAAAAATTATAAATAAGAGGATTTGTAATGAAAAATTGGTTAAATAAGTTAATTAATAAATCCCATTGTATCTTGTTCGGTCACAAGTGGTGTAATACTAAATTGCCAGATGGCAAGGGCTGGGTGGAACAAATTTGTGAATGTGGTGCAAGGCGGCTATATAATGTAATCACGAATACCGAACCAAAAGGTATATATTACTATTATTTTGACGTAAAAGAAAAACGATATGTAATAATTAGAAAACATGGAAACAATTAAAAATATGCAAAATAGTCCGACTGTGAAGCAAATGCCCCAGGTATACTTCACGTCGGACCTTTAACTCCATTTCGGGCACAAAAACATATTGAAATATTGCCCAGGACGAATTGAGAAAATCAAGGAGTTTTGTGCCGCTAAGTCCATTCCGTTCGATGAGGCTAAAATCATTGAATTAATGGATATGTGGCTCATCGACTTGTGGAATTCCCAAGTCAGTAAGAGAGATACCGTCTATATCCTTGGTGATTTTTCGTTTCATAATGCGGAAGAAAACAAAAAACTTTTGTCCAAGTTGAATGGTAAAAAATTCCTCATACTTGGAAACCATGATGGCAATTCGGACAAACTGACTAACTATTTTGAGCAGATTACCCAAATCAAGGAATTTAAATATAAGGACGAGAGTGGTGAGACATTCTGTTTTGAAATGTGCCACTTTGCAATGGTTACGTGGAATCGTAAGGAACACGGTACAATTCATATTTGCGGGCACAGTCACGGAAGCCTTGATGGTTTCAATGAAAGTAGTCCAGATTTGAGAGTTGATGTTGGAATTGACGGGCATTTGGCTAATTATCGATTTCTAACGCCAGACGACATCCTTGTGTACTTTTACAACAAAGTACGTACTAAAGACTTTCAATTATATGTTAAAAATATGCGTAATAAAATAGAAAACAATGACTAACAGTAAATTCAGAACATTATTGGTTATTGGTGACGAACACCAAAAAATTGCGTCAAAATACAGTTTGGATACCCAAGTACCCCCTTATGTCAAGTATCGTTTTGACGATATAGAAGATATAAGGAAAAAAGCCTTTAAATACTACGAGAATCTGTTTAACGAAGTGGTGGATGGCATTGAGAAAGGTTTTTATGTTAAAGACCACGATGATGGGTTGGTATATCTTAGGGAGAAATTAAGACATATTCATGAAACAACTGATTTTGAGTTTTACCAAGAAATATCGAAAGGCTGTTGGTACGGTGACAATGGTAATGCTTGGTCTACAGTCAATCCAGAGGCTCATTACCAATATGAAAAGTGTTATGACCGTAGGATAAAAATTGACCAAAATGACGAAGCCCCGTTCTCGAACCCATTCATATTGCTTGATGGCACTAAGGCATACTCTGCCAAGAAATGTGAGATAGACTGGGATATGATGCATATGGCTAATATCGAATTGTATCGTTCTGCTTGGCAAGTATGTGTTGAGGGGCGAGAGCCTGCTGACGAGACTGAAGCACAAATCAAAAATTCTTTTGAAAATAGGAAAGAATATTTTTCAAATTTTAATAATGAAGAAGAATATGTGAATCATAACTGTGCGTTTTGGACTTATGGCGTGGCATATGAAGATGAATATCTTAGTGGCGAAGGGGTTAAAGGATGGACTAATGGTTTCTATAAA
>JAEEGL010965841.1_pt1 | contig 16268 bp, 13 predicted proteins | sample 9134231 | NCBI WGS metagenome assembly JAEEGL01 (sample SAMN16246548, study PRJNA631951) | gut metagenome | biome: gut microbiome; feature: rumen; material: fiber-attached | host: Bos | place: Iran: Karaj | collected 2018-10
CGCTTCCTCCGTAAAAAATTGCATCCAGGGCTTTTCAGCCGAAGGCAGATGTTTCATTTCGTTCAATATTTTTTCCCCCTTAAACTGCCGGGCGGACAATTCGCCCCGCAAAAACAGAGCGCGCGGAAACACGCTCCTTGGTTATTTCTGTGTTTTCCGGAAAATATCGCATATTTTTCATTTTTTTATAACTGTCAGAATTTGAACACAAAAATAAGCACCATAATTATACCTGAATACCTTTCAATTTACCATTTGCTTTCTGCACAAAAGAGTAATGACATTTTTGTACCTTTTATTGCATTATTTTGTAACCAAAAATACAGAAACAAGAGCGGAAAGGAAGTAAAATTTACACATTTTGAATTACGTCAGAAAAACAGCAAATAATTGGAAGAAATAATCCACACTCAGTTCTTCTTTTTTCGGATATCTCAGAAAAAATGCGATAAAACACGATTTGTTTTGCAATAACAAACAGAGATGTGATATGATGGGGCTGACGGATCGCAGCTGCGGTCCGATTACGATGAACGGAGTCAGCCGCCATGATCGGAGAGACCATCCGTCCCTTCCGGGACGAACAACTGATCATGAATATCGCCCGCGGAGACCGGGACGCGCTGGCAGAGATCTATCTGCTGCATAAGAGCGCGGTCTATGCGTTTGCCATGTCCATTCTGCGGCAGGCGCACGCAGCCGAGGACGTCATGCAGGAGACGTTTCTCCAGCTCTGGAACGCGGCGGGCACCTACGTCCCGCGCGGGCAGAGCGCGCTGCCGTGGCTTCTGGGTATCACAAAAAACACAGCGCTGAAGCATATGCGCACCGTGCAGCGGGCTGGCATCCCGATGGAGGAGCTTCCGGATCCGCCGAACCCGTCGGATCCGTTTCTCGCGGTGGAAAACCGCATCGTCACAAAAGCCGTGATGGAAAAGCTCTCCGCCGAGGAACGGCAAATTGTTGTGCTCCATGCCGTGGCAGGGATGAAGCACCGGGAAATCGCCGAATTACTGGATAAACCCTTATCCACAATTTTGAACAAATATCGCAGAGCCTTAAAAAAGCTCGAGACTTATTTGGGAGAACAGGTATGACGGAATTTGAACTCAATCTGCGCCTGAAGCAGGAGATGGAGTCCCTCGCGCCGAACCGGCTCGAGGAGCTTCTGGCTGCCTGCGGCGAGCAGACGCCTGTCCAACCCAATATCGAACCGATCCGGAGCAAGCCCCGCCGCCTGTACCGGCTCGCTGCCGCAGCCGCGGCCGCCGTGCTGGTGATTTCCGGATCCTTCCTCGGCGTCAAGGCGTCCCAGCGCAGCGTCGTCACGGTGGATGTCGGCGCGGAGCTCGCCATGACGGTCAACGGCTTCAACCGCGTCCGCAGCGTCACGGTCGAAGGCCTCGAGGCCGACGCGGACGCCTATAAGGGCATGAGGGTCGACGATGCTGCCGAAGCGTTCGGCATGCAGCTGTTGGGGCAGCATACCGAAGGCAGCGCCCCGAACGGCGTTCTCGTCTCCGTCAGCCACGCCAACGCCCGCCGCACCGCAGCGCTCGGGGATGCTGTCTCCGAGGGGCTCAGGCGCGCCGCTGCCTATGCGCAGTTTGAGCCTGCCATTCTGCTGCAGCGCGTGGCAGGGGAGAGCAGCGGCGTCGCCGCGCTCACCAAGGCCGTGGCCGATCACAGTGCCGGCATCGATCTCGGCACGGCGGAAACCCTCTCTGTGCAGGATCTGCTCTATGTTGTGGACAGCCAGTCCCTCGACTGGAACGACGCCTCCTATTCCGGCTCGCTCGTCAACTGGCGCTGCGCCGACGGCAGAGACGCCGAGCAGATCGCCCTGGACTACACCGGCGCCGCAGCGGATCAGTTTATCACGCTGCTGAGCGTCTATTCCGATCAGCTGGCCTACTCCGTCCGCTTCTCTGATGGCGGGCAGTGGAAAAACTACTGGGTCTCCGCCGCCACCGGCGAGATTCTGAACCCGGACGCCTGGCGCCCCGCGCCGGCGGTCGATTCGGATGCTGCGTGGGCGACGCAGACCGTGCCGCCCTATTCGCTGCCGGATCCGATGGATTATTTCAGCAACAGACGTCAGGTGCACGACTTCTTCGATTTCATCGACGATTTGTTCTGATCATCTCTTATCCCCCCTTTTTTTCAGACGCAGGCTGTCGCCAAACTCCGGCAGTCTGCGTCGTCTTATTCTTTCCGCCAAAAGGTTCACAAATCCGCTACATTTTTTTGCCTGCACTGTGATAAGATAAACGAGTTAAAGAATCTTAATTTCAAGGTGAGTTATCTATGCGTGCATGGATCGCAAGAATCATGGCAGGGCGCAACGGGCCGGATCATCTCAACCGCTTCCTTTCGGTGGTGTTTCTGATCCTCTCGGTGGGCTCCATGTTTGTGCGCAATCCCCGCCTCGCGAGCGTGCTTTATACGCTCTCGATGGCGTTGTTTTTCTACGTTATGTTCCGTATGCTCAGCCGCAACATCTACCGCCGCCAGCAGGAAAACGGCTCGTATCTGCGCGAGCGCTATAAGATCACCAGCTGGTGGAACGGCATGCGCGACCGCTGGGCGCAGCGCAAGGACTATAAGTTCTTCAAGTGCCCCTCCTGCCGTACGCGTCTGCGCGTGCCGAGAGGGAAGGGCAAGCTGAACATCGTCTGCCGCAAGTGCGGCACGTCCTTCCAGCGCCGCACCTGAGGAAAGCGCGTTGTTTGGCTATCTTGTCGCCGATCAGTCCCTGCTCACGCAGGCGCAGAAGGATCGGTATAAGGGCTGCTACTGCGGCCTGTGCGCGGCGCTGAAGCGCGAGCACGGCTTTTTCGGCCGCCTCGCGCTGACGTATGACATGACGTTTCTTGTGCTGCTCCTCTCATCCATGTATGAGCCGGAGGAACAGCGCCGGATGGAGACCTGCGTGGCGCACCCCATCCGGAAGCATTTCTGCTGGGATTCCCGCTTCACGGCCTACGCCGCCGACATGAACGTCGCTCTGGCCTATCACAACTGCCGGGACGATTTCGAGGACGACGGCAGCGTCGTCGGCTTCTGGGAGAGCGAGTTTCTCACCGCGCAGTATCAGGCGGTCTCTGAGCGCTGGCCCCGTCAGTGCGGAGCGATCGAGCGCTGCCTTCGGAATCTCGCCGCGATCGAGCAGGCGGACGCCCAGACGCCGGACGCCGCTGCCGCCTGCTTCGGCGCACTCATGGCGGAGCTGTTTTGCGTCGACGGCGCGTTCGATTCGTTTTTGGCCCCCTTCGGGGACTCCCTCGGCCGCTTCATCTATCTGCTCGACGCCGTCATGGATCTGGAGGACGACGTCAGGAAGAACCGCTATAACCCGCTCAAAGCTCTGCGGCAGTCAGGCTGGACAGCCGCGGATTTCCGCAGTATACTGACCACGCAGCTCGGCGCTGCGGCGGATGCGTTCGAGCGGCTTCCGCTCCTGCAGGACGCTGAGCTCCTGCGCAGCATTCTCTATTCCGGCGTTTGGCAGCGCTATAACCGCGCCGCCGGACATTCATCTGATCAGGAGGAAAACCATGAAGGACCCCTATGAGGTCTTGGGCGTCCCCCGGGGCGCGTCGGACGAAGAAATCAAAGCGGCTTACCGCCGCCTTGCAAAGCAATACCATCCGGACTATCATCCGGATGATCCGAAGGCCGCGGAAAAGATGAACGAGATCAACGCCGCCTACGACGCCATCAAGAACGGCACGGCGGACAGCTTCGGCTCGTCTTCCTCCTCCGGCGGCTGGACGAACGCGGGCCCCTGGGGCAGCTACGGCGGCGGCGCCTGGGGCGGCTACCAGCAGCAGAGCGTCCGCTCGGAGTATCAGGCGGCCATGAACTTCATCAATTCCGGCCATTTTCAGGAGGCGCTCAACGCACTCTCCGGCGTTCCGGCCACGGAGCGCGACGGCAACTGGTATTACTTATCCTCCGTGGCGAACGCCGCCATGGGCAACCGCGTCACCGCGCTTGAGTATGCGCGCATTGCCGTGCAGTACGACCCGAACAATCTGCAGTTCCGCCGCCTTGTGCAGGAGCTCGAATCCGGCGGCACGGCCTACAGCGCCTACCGCCGCGACTATCCCAACGCAGGCTTCGGCACCGGCAGCTGGTGCATGGACATGCTGATCTGCAACCTCTGCTGCAACCCGTGCTTTTCTCCATGCTGCTAATATCAACAATAATCCCCGGTTTCTCGCAAACCGGGGATTATTTTCAGACACAGTACATGGTTCTCGGAGTTTCCGTGTTGCGGCTATGTTTTGTCTGCAGGGTATACTGCAGGCTCAGTTATCTTGTCGAGTTTTGCGATGATTGACAAAACATAGTCTGAAATTTATTATTAAATATATCCTGAATAATCCCCTCACCTAAATATTATTACCCTTACAGATAACGATTCCCTGTGTTTCTTTACTGCATGGTTATTGTGGCGTGTTAAAAGGAGTCATGAGATGAAAAGAGTTATTGGGACATTATTGGTATTCCTTATGCTGATTGGCCTGTTGCCTAATCAAGCTGTATTTGCAAAAGAGGAAGTCGATCAAAGCAGTAACACGGAAAACTGCCACACGTTAAGCGAAGCATGGTTTAAAAAAGGCACAGAAACGTTAAGCCGGAAATCGCTTCCAAATGTTGAAAGCAGTGTTGGCGCTACCCTTAACACTTATTTCGAGGACAGGGAATCCCGCTATACGACACACTTATCTTTTAAGTCTCTCGGCAATGTTATGCGGGTGAGCGAGACGGTACAAAAGGAATCTGAGGAACGCGATGAGGGAATCAAAAAATTAGAGCAGAATGCAAATCTGAGAATCGTTGACGCTGAAGTTACAACGCTTTACGATGATAACCATGTCATTCATAATGAGGATGGGACGATCACCGTTTTTGCATACGAATGGACATTCTTTGATTATGATGATCTGCGCGACGAGGCGAAAAATACAGACGTGTCCGGCTTCGGTGTCTATCATAAGATTATTCTGGATAAAGGCGTGAACGGGTATACCATTCTTTCCGACGAATATGATGCTTCGGATATTCTGGGCGTATGCACTATCAATGACAGCACAAGACAAGAACTTGAAGAGATGCAGTGGGAGTCCGTTGAAACTGACGGGGAGATTATGAATGAACTGGAGCCTGTGGCGTTGAAACAGGCGAGCGGCGCGGCGCAAGCATCCTTCTATTCGGCGTATAGTCCGGATGCGTGTGCCTATTATGCGGATCAATATGTTTATCACGGTGCTCAGGGCGGCAACGTGTATGAAAACTATTATAATGCTGCGTATGCCAATATGAATTCTGGAGGCGGCGACTGCGCGAACTATACGTCTCAGTGCATCAGTGCAGGCGGAATGCCGCAGGTGGTTGGCTCCCACGGTGGGACGAATGGCTGGTATTATATCAGCGGCAACAACAGAAGCGGAACCTGGACAGTGGCCTCTATGCTTCGCGACTGGATGGCTGCAAATCGCGGCACGAAGGTCACAGCATCCAATTCCACCGTTTATAAGGGAAGTCCGGTTTTCTATAACAATGCTCATGCAACAATTTGTGTTGGGAGAAACTCAGCCGGTACACCCATTATCAACTCCCACAACAAAGACTATTATCATACCGTGTGGAATTATTGGGGATCAGGCACAACGTACACAACGGTACAGCTGACGCCTTATGATAATTATTCGCCAGGGCCTCCTGCCGGTATTCCTCAAAATATTTGCGCTGTGCAAAGAGATGTGGGAGTCGTAGACGTCTCATGGGACGCAGCTGCTGATGCTGTTTCCTATGATGTATACCTGATTCAAAGTCCATACGGATGGGCGGATATCAAGTACAGCACGTCAGTTTCCGCAATTTATCAATATGCGGAATTTACTGGTGTGGCAGCGGGAGACTATGTAGTATTTGTCGTTGCAAGACCGAACAGTGATTCAGCGCAGAGTGAATGGGTTCCTCTGTGTGTGGTGAATGCTGTCCCGGCTGCTCCTGAAATTGCAGCATCCGATAAGTGGATCAAAGACGGAGAAACTCTGTCGATTTCATGGGATGCGGTTCCCGGAGCGGCAGGCTATGAGTATTATATGGCCGAGTACCCGTATGCTTTTGCATACGAGAATTACACCAAAACCGGTACGGTTACAGGGACTTCTGTTTCGGTGAACGCATCCGACCTTCCGAATGGGAAATACTGTTTCTTCCTGCACGCCAAGAACGGAGCAGGAAGCAGTTTGCAGTCGAACTGGGTGGATTTTGAAGTCTATAACACCGATTATGCTCCGACAAAAGTGGATATGTACAATGGGCATACCTATGCGTTATATGATTGCGATCTGTCTTGGAGCTTTGCGGAGCAGATGTGCGAAAACGCAGGCGGTCATCTTGCTTCCATTACATCCCGGGAAGAGAATGACTTTATCTGCAGCTTGATCGCGGCCGGGGCCAAGGATGCGTACTGGATCGGTGCGAGAAACGACCAGAGCGGAAGCTGGGACAGCGATGTAAACCTGTTTGAATGGGTAACAGGAGAGGCACTCTCCTATACCAACTGGTATCCTGGCGAGCCAAGCAATACGGGCTCGGGCGGGAGCAAAGAGCATTTTGCAGAGATTCGGAAAAGCTATCATAATCAGTGGAACGACAAGCCCAACGCAAGGACTGCTGATGACGGTTTTATTCTGGAAATAGATACAACCGCATGGGAGCCGACAGCTGCTACAACCTATGGGACATCCAAGTATCTGCTGTTTGATACCGGAACGACCTGGAGCGAGGCTCGCGCCTATTGCGGCTTCCGTGGAGGGCATTTAGCAACGATTTCGTCTGCTGCGGAAGACTCAGCTGTTGGGGATCTGATAAAACAAGGTTCTCTTGAACGGTTCTATCTTGGTGCCCTCTCGGAAGGCGGAACGTGGAAATGGCTTGATAATGCTGCTGTACCTCTTTCCGGTTCGTATTCAAACTGGGCAGATTCCAGCGGAGAGGCTCAAACAGGGCCTGTCGGCCAGGGTGACTATTTGACGAAAAATAAATCTGACGGAACATGGTTCGGCATTCCAAACTATGATAATCCGAAAGATCGTCTGAACAATCTGGGATTTGTGATGGAGATCGACAATGCTGTAAATACGGTGACATTCAATCCGAATGGAGGCATGGTAGAAACAGCGAATAAGACCATAGTTTATGGAGAATTGTATGGCGAGCTTCCGACGCCCAATCGCAGCAATTACAGCTTTGAAGGCTGGTTTACCGCATCATCCGGCGGAGAAAAGATCATGGAGGATTCTGTCGTCAATGTGAAGGCGAACCAGACATTGTTTGCGCATTGGACCACTGGACTGGCGATCGTGTCTCAGCCGCATGATTTCACCGGCAAGCCCGGTGAAACTGCGACATTCACTGTTACGGCAGAGGGGGAAGACCTGACCTATCAGTGGCAATATAAGGATGTCGGCGGCGAATGGGCAAACTCCTCGTTTAAGACGCCGACCATGTCCTGCAAGCTCACCGTAGCGCGCAATGGCCGGCAGTACCGATGCATGATCACAAACGGGAGCGGCAGTCAAATCTTCAGCGATGCGGCAACCATGAGAGTCGGCGTCCCGGTCATCATGCAGCAGCCGCAGGATTTCACCGGCAAAGTCGGCTCAACGGCGGTCATCTCCGTCAGGGCGGAGGGCGATGCCCTGACATACCGATGGCAGTATAGGGATCCCGGCGGCAAGTGGACAAACTCCTCGTTCAAGACACCGACCATGTCCTGCAAGCTCACTGCGGAGCGCGATGGCCGCCAGTACCGCTGCGTCATCACGGATGCATGGGAAAATAAGCTCTATTCCAAGGCTGCGACGCTCACAGTCAAGCTCCCGCCGGTCATTACATCTCAGCCGCAGGATTTTATCGGAAAAGTTGGTGCCACGGCGACCTTTACGGTTACAGCGGGGGGTGAGGGCCTGACTTTCCAGTGGCAGTATAAGGACGTCGGCGGCACGTGGACGAAGTCTTCGTTCAAGACTCCGACCATGTCCTGCAAGCTTACCGCCGAGCGCGACGGCCGGCAGTACCGTTGCGTTGTTACCGATGCCTGGGATAACAATGTCTATTCCGGAGCCGCGACGATTACGGTCAAGCTCCCGCCGGCCATTACATCTCAGCCGCATGATTTCACTGGCAAAGTCGGCGCAACTGCGACTTTCACGGTCGTTGCCGAGGGCGATGGCCTGATCTACCAATGGGAGTACATGGACGTCGACGGCACGTGGACGAAGTCCTCGTTTAAAACCGAAAGCATGACCTGCAAGATTACGGCGGCGCGTGACGGTCGCCAGTACCGCTGCATCATCACTGACACCTGGGGCAATAAGGTCACGAGCGAGCCTGCGGCCATCCGCGTCCAGCGCTGAACGCAATCATCAGAAAAGGAACTGCTGCAGTATGCAGCAGTTCCTTTTCTGTTCAGACTTTCTCAAATTCGACCACGAAGTCGTCGCCTTCGTAGTCCGCGGAGACCACCGTCCAGCCGTTGCGGCCTTCGGCGGCGAGCTTTTCCGCGAGCTCTGTGGCGCTGACCTCATTGCGGTTGTAGCGCTCAAACTTGGTTTCCATGGCGCTGCTCCGATCAGTCGACGTACTTCATGCCGCGCAGCTCCGTCACGGCGTCCTCCCAGTCGGCCATGAACTCCTCCTGCCAGGCGGAGAAGTCCTCGCTGCGCAGGAGGTTCTGCGCGATATAGTCGGTGTAGGGCATGCCCGTGCCGACGAAGTAGATCAGGTGATAGCCGGTGTTCTCGTTGTAGACCAGCTCCACGTCGCCCGCCTTGCGGCCGTCGGCGAAGCAGAAGTCGTTGAACTCGGAGACCATCTGATTCTTGTAAACGTTCTCATAGAGACCGCCGTTGCTGTTCGAGCCGGGGTCCTCGCTGTATTTGTTCGCGAGCGCGGCAAAGGCGTCCTCAGTCTGCTCGCCGGCTTCCCATTCCTTCTGAATGTCGGCCATGCGCGCTTCGGCCTCGGCCTTCTCGTCGTCGGAGATCGTGCCGTCGCTGTCCGCGTCCGTGGGCCGGACGAGAATGTGGCGCACATTCACGGTGTCATAATCCTCGGTCTCGCGGCTCTGGAAGAGCACGACGTAGTAGCCGCCGTTCTCCTGCTCATAGACGGTGGAGTCGCCGGCCTTACGGGAAGCGTCCGTCATCCAGTCGGCAAAGCCCTGATAGCTCACGCTGGAGCCCGCGACGTTCTCCATGGTCTGCGGCTCGGCAGGGGTGGTCACGCCGGTCTCGTTGCCCTCGCTGTCGGTCTCGGCCACGGGGGTACCCAGCTCGGCCACCGCCTTCGTGAAGGCCTCGGCCTTCTTGGCGGCGTCGGCTTCCGCCACAGCCTTCTCGATCTCGTTGGCCGTCTTCTTGGCCGCGGCCATCGTCTCCTCGGTGGTTTCCTCGGTGGGCTCGGCGTCCTCGCCCTCGCCCTCGACCTCTACGGTCTCGGCGGCGACGTAGTAATACATGCCGTTGAAGACGTCATATTCGTCCGCATGCTCCTTGTATTCCGCGGCAAGCTCGTCATCCGTGTAGGTGAAGCTCTCCTGCTTCGCCGTGGCATAGTTGCTCGCGAGCATGGAGCGCTGCATTTCCTGGCGCACGATGCTCTCCGTGGCGCCCTGTCCGAACAGCGCCTGCAGATACTTCGCGCCGGAGCCGAAGCCCGCGGTCTTGGCGTTGCTCTTGATCTCGTCGATTTGCTCGTCGATGGAGGCGAGCTCCTCGTCCGTCAGACTCATGCCCTCGGCCTCGGCGGCCTCGCTCATGGCGACGATCTGCTTGAGAGATTCCTTCGCGGTGCCGATGAAGTAATCGCCCCAGGTCTCATACTCGTCGCTCATGGTGCATTTCTGCGTTTTGATGGGCTGGTTCGGATCCTCCACCATGTACTGCAGCATGCTGCCGTACTGGCTGTACCAGTTCTGGTAGGCGGTGTTGGCGTAGTAGTTCACCTGCGCCGCGGAGAAGGTCTGGTCTCCGACCTTCAGCGCGCTCTGGCGGTAGAAGAGGCTGGAGTTGCCGAGCAGAATGCCGACAATCAGCAGGGCGATCAAAATGCCGCCGATGGTCCAGCGGATGCGTTCTTTTTTCTTCTCAGCATTCTGCTTCTGGGCAGCGACCTGACGGCGCTCCGTGCCCTCCGCGCGCTGCTGTGTGCGCTTTTTCTTGTCCTGAGATGCACTCATGTTGCGGTTCACCTGTTTTCTTAAGATTGGAACCGGCTTTTCCGGTCCCGATGAAATGACCACACTATTATAATGGAGAAGCATTGCGCTGTCAACAATCGACTTGAAAAGAAAATGTGAAACTTTCTCTCTCCGATTCGTGCATTTTTTTGCCTGTGCGCGCATAGAATGCTCTGTATGTGAAAAACGGAGGTGAGCCGTATGGATACGGATCTGGACGACTGGATCTTTTCAACCGAGACGCCGCGCGTCAGCGACAAGTAGGAGAGGGAGCGCATTGCGCTTCCTTTTTTACATTTTGAAGCTTTGTTTAAGAATAAACAATTACGCTTGTCTAACCATGGAAGATGTGCTATGCTCAAACAAACCAGAATTATTTTGACGAAAGGGAGGGAGGAGCGACGAACGAACTGCAAACACGGCGCATTCCGCGCCATGTCTGGCCGTGTCTGACCATCATGCTGCTCACGCAGCTTCTGATTTTCTATCCCACCCGTCTCCTTCTGCCGTATCTGCCGCAGCACAGCTTTGAGACGGCGCTGGATGCGGCAATTCCGCTTCGGGCGGAGTGGATCGTTGTCTATTACCTGACGTTTGTGTTCTGGCTTGCCAGCGCAGTGATGCTGCTCGCGGAAAGCCATGCCTATGCCCGCCGCATGGTGAAGGGCTATGTGATCGCCATGCTGGTTTCCTGTGTCATTTTTATGGTGTGGCCCACCACGCTGACGCGGCCGGTTCCGCCGGATACCGGCGTGTTCAACATCCTTCTCGCGCAGCTCTATCAGATGGACGATCCCGTGCATCTTTTCCCCTCGCTGCACGTGCTCATCACGTATTTCTGCATTCGCGCCGCGATGGGCAGCCGCATTGTTCCGGGTTGGTATTTCCCCGTGTCATGGGCATTCCTCGTTCTGGTCAGTCTGTGCATATTGTTTGTCAAGCAGCATGTCGTGGCCGACATCCCGTCCGGCATTCTCATCGGCGAGCTGTCTGTGCGTCTGGCGGGACTGGGCAAAGAAAGAGAGTAAAAGGAGTATCCGAGCTATGAACGATCACAGCCCCTGGATCATCCACCCCTTCAACGGCGTGTTTTTCGCCTGTTTTGCGCTGTTTCTGCTGCTGCTGGCGCTCGCGGGCGCCGTTCTGCGCGGCAAATCCGAGCGCACGAAAAAGACCGTGCTCGTCGCGGCCTGTGTCCTGACGCTGCTCGGCTTTTTTGCCTATAAGTATTTTCTCTCCATCGACGCGGAGTTCAACGAAGTCACCGCATCCATGGGCGGCTTCAACTGGTGGGGTGAGCTGCCGCTGCAGCTGTGCAACATCAACATGCTCCTCATCCCGATCGCCGTGCTCACGAATCGGCGCGCGCTTATGAGCTTCGCTTTCTTCGTGGGGCCCCTCGGCGCGCTGATGGCGCTCGTCATGCCCGGAACGGGCTTTGACGGCTATTCGATTCTGCTGCCCCGCATGCTGGGATATTACGGCACGCACTTTATGATCATCATCGAGGCGCTCGCGCTTGCGGTCTTCGGGCTCTACCGCCCGCGCTTTCGGGATCTGCCCGGCACGATCGCGGCGCTCATCGGCGTATCGCTTGTCGTGTTCGGCTTCAATGTGCTCCTGCGCACGACCGGCCTGCACCCGAAGGCCAACTATTTCTTCTCCATGGAGACGGAGGGCAACCCCGTTCTCGAGCTGTTTTACAGCCGGATCCCGTATCCATGGCTTTATGAGCTTCCGAGCATCCTGATCCTGCTGCCCTACATGCTCCTCATCACCGCAGGCTTCGCCATCGCGGACAGAAAAAAAGACCCTGTGGCTTGATTCCACAGGGTCTTTTTGTGCTTACCGTACCATTTCCGGCCCGATATCCGCGATGCTTCTCGCCCCGCACATGTACATGGCCTCCTTCAGCTCGCCTCCGAGCTTCTCGACATAGACCTTCACGCCCTCGGCGCCCGCGCCGAACCAGGCCACGGCGATTGGTCGGCAGATCAGCACCGCGTCCGCGCCGAGCGCAAGCGCCTTGAGCATGTCCGCGCCGGATCGGATGCCGCCGTCCACGATGATCTTCATGCGGCCGCCCACGGCCTCGGCGATCTCCGGCAGCACCTCCGCCGTCGCAGGGGCGTAGGGGAGCACGCGCCCGCCGTGATTCGATACGATGATCGCGTCCGCGCCCGCCTCGGCGGCCTGCAGGGCGTTTTTGGCGGTCATGATGCCCTTCACCACGAAGGGCTTTTTCGTGCCCTCCCGCAGCTGCCGCAGCTGCTCTGTGGTCTTCGAGCCGAACCCGCCGCCGGACCAGATCGAAAGGCCCGCGCTGTCCACCACGACGCAGACGGCCATTGCGTCCGTCTCGTTCACAATCGCCATCTCGCGCTGAATGTCCTCCATCGCGATCGGGTTGATCACCGGGATTGCTGCCGCGCCGTGCTTTGTCATGGAGGCGAGCCCCGCCTCCAGCACGCCGGGCGCCAGCCCGTCGCCGAAGCAGTCGACCACGCCGGTCTCCGCGCAGCCCTGAATTACGCCGTCATTGAACGGGATCGTCACGTCCTCCTTGCTGTACTGCGTGAGCGATCCGATCGGCCCGGTCAGCAGCGGCAGACTGAGCGCGCGCCCGAAGAGCTCTGTGCCCGTGTCCACCGGGCCGTCCGGAGCAAAGACGTCCATGTTCAGCCGAATTTCCTGCCAGCCCCTCCAGTTCACGTTCGCGCCGTTGCCGGGGGCCTTCGAGCCCGGGCCGGGCATCGTGTTGCCGCAGGCCAGACCGTTGCACTCCGGACATGCTTTGCAGTTGAGAATCGTCTTTTTTGCGTTTTCACGCACCTCCGCATAGGTCATGCAGCTCTCCTCCTTTACCAATTTAAACCAATTTATCATTTCTTTGCAAAAAAAGCAAGCGGTTGACGCGATCCGTGGAAGCGTTTATAATGTTCCGCGTCAAAGCAAGGAGGCAATCCATATGGTAACTTTGTATGATCACGGCGTCTATCTTGTAGGCGGCAGGGAGCTTCTTCCGGCGGATTTGGCCCCGCAGTATGACCGCGAAGCGGCCCGCGCGGGCACGATCGCCCATTCCATTCTCCGCGCTCACAACACCTCCGGAGACATGCAGCGCCTGCGCCTGAAATTCGACGCCATGGCCTCGCATGATATCACCTTCGTCGGCATCATCCAGACGGCAAAGGCCTCCGGCATGGAGCGCTTTCCCATGCCCTATGTGCTCACCAACTGCCATAACACGCTCTGCGCCGTCGGCGGCACGATCAACGAGGACGACCATATGTTCGGTCTCTCCGCCGCGCGGAAATACGGCGGCGTCTATGTCCCGCCGCACATCGCCGTCATCCACCAGTACATGCGCGAGATGCACGCCGGCTGCGGAAAAATGATCCTCGGCTCCGATTCTCACACGCGCTATGGCGCGCTCGGCACGATGGCTGTCGGCGAGGGCGGGGGAGAGCTCGTCAAGCAGCTGCTGGAGGATACCTATGATATCAACTACCCCGAGGTGGTCGCCGTCTGGCTCGAGGGCGCGCCGCAGCCGTTCGTCGGCCCGCAGGACGTCGCGCTCGCAATCATCGGCGCGGTTTTCCAAAACGGCTTTGTGAAGAACAAGGTCATGGAGTTCATCGGCCCCGGCGTCGCCTCCATGACGACGGATTACCGCAACGGCGTCGACGTCATGACGACCGAGACGACCTGTCTTTCCTCCATCTGGCGCACGGACGAGAACACCCGCGCCTGGCTCAGGCTCCACGGCAGGGAGGACGATTACCGCGAGCTGAATCCGGCGGACGTGGCGTATTATGACGGCTGCATCCGCGTCGATCTCTCGAAGATCCGCCCCATGATTGCGCTGCCGTTCCACCCCTCGAACGTCTATACCATCGATGAGCTCAATGCCAACCTCTCCGATATCCTCGCCTCCGTCGAGCAGGAAGCGGCCAGAATTTCCGACGGCCGCGCGCCCTATACCCTGCGCGATAAGATTCGCGGCGGAAGGCTCCACGTCCAGCAGGGCGTGATCGCGGGCTGCGCCGGCGGCAATTTCACGAATGTCATGCAGGCGGCAGCCGCCCTGCGCGGCCAAAGCTGCGGGGCAGGGGAATTCAGCCTCTCGGTCTATCCGAGCTCGCAGCCCGTCTTCCTCGCGCTCAGCCGCAACGGCGCCGTCACGGATCTGCTGCAGTCCGGCGCGATCGTGCGCAGCGCGTTCTGCGGCCCCTGCTTCGGCGCGGGCGACACGCCGGCGAACAACGGTCTCTCAATCCGCCATACCACGCGCAACTTCCCCAACCGCGAGGGCTCCAAGCCCGGCAATGCGCAGATGTCCGCCGTCGCGCTCATGGATGCGAGGAGCATCGCCGCCACGGCGATGAACGGCGGCGTGCTCACCAGTGCCGAGGCGCTCGACTGCTGGGACCCCGCGCCGGAATATACCTTCGACGGCAGCGTCTATCAAAACCGCGTCTATTACGGCTTCGGCCGTCCGACCGGCGAGGATCTCGTCTATGGCCCGAACATCAAGGACTGGCCGGAGATGAGCGCGCTCACCGATCATATTCTTCTCAAGGTCTGCTCGAAGATTATGGATGCCGTCACCACGACGGACGAGCTCATTCCCTCCGGCGAGACCTCGTCCTTCCGCTCCAACCCGCTCGGCCTCGCCGAGTTCACGCTGAGCCGGAGAGACCCGGATTATGTAAACCGGTCGAAAGCGGTCGATCGTCTCGAGAAGGCCCGCGTTCGGGGTGAGGACGTCTGCGCGCTCGAGCCGGCGCTGAAGAACGTCTATGCGGCGATCCGTGGGATTCCCGGCATGGAGACCGTGAGCGGCTTTGATACCGAACTCGGCTCCGTAATCTACGCCGTGAAGCCCGGCGACGGCTCCGCCCGCGAGCAGGCGTCAAGCTGCCAGCGCGTCATCGGAGGGCTCGCGAACATCACGCGGGAATACGCCACCAAGCGCTATCGCTCCAACGTCATGAACTGGGGCATGATCCCGTTTCAGCTCGAGGGCGAGCCGCCGTTCGATGTCGGAGATTATGTTTTCGTGCCGAACATCCGCGCCGCGCTCGACGGCGATCTGAAGCACATCCCGGCATACTGGATCCGGGACGGGAAGGCAGAGCTCCTGCCGCTCTCCGTCGCGGAGATGACGCCCGATGAGCGCGCCATCGTCAAGGCCGGCTGCCTCATCAACTTCAACCGAAACCGAAAGAAATAAAAAAGGAAGGATCTGGGTTCCCCTCAGATCCTTCCTTTTCAGTATAACAGGTTCATCGCCTCGTGCCAGTCCATCACGGTCACATCGCAGATCCGCTGCATCAGCGGCCAGTTTTCTTCGTGCGTCTGCTCGAAGATGCCCACCACCGTGCAGCCCGCCTCCTTCGCGGCGCGCGCCGCGTAGTGCGAATCCTCAAACACGATCGCCTCCATCGGATAGACGCCGAATTCCCACGCGGCCTGCGCGAAAATCTCCGGCCGTTCCTTTCCGAGGCCGACGTCGTCGCTGCTGAGGATGAAGGCGAAATAATCCGCCACGCCCAGCCGTTCAAGACAGGCGTATGCCAGCGGCGTCGGCGTCAGCGTCAGCACGCACATGGGGATGCCCTCCCGGCGCATGCCCTCCAGAAAATCCTGCACGCCCGGCCGCAGCGCAATGTCCTCCTGATAGTGCCTGTCCATCAGATCGCCCATTTCCAGCACGATTTCTTCCGGCGTTTTTTCCAGCTCCAGCGCCTGCTGAAAGAACTCCGCCGACTCGCGCATGGACATGCGCTCCACCGCATCCTTCAGATCCAGATGCTCCTCCGGCGGCAGCTGCAGACTCTCCAGATATTCCTCCGTCAGCCGCTCCCAGAACGGCATGGAGTCCACAAGCGTGCCGTCCATGTCAAAAATCGCAAATGATACGTCCATCTTATTTCTGATATTTCTCCGTCTTCTCCGCAATGGTGAGCACGCCGTCCGGGCAGTAGCTCACCTTCACATAGCC